>JGI24025J20009_10002912_pt1 | contig 11929 bp, 11 predicted proteins | sample Cruoilmetagenom3_FD_20009 | JGI IMG/M metagenome (IMG submission 20009)
CTGCGTGGGTTCCATGAATAAGGCAAAACCTGATCCGAAGGAGAAATTTTCGTAATGCCCCGTCCGCTTGCGGCGGGGATAGAAATTTTCAAGGTTTTGCTTCTTTACTAAACTGGGTTNGTTCATACAATCCTGCAAGGGTTTTCTTCACTGGTTCTCCAAATTGATTGATCGAAATTGAGTATACCATTACGGCGGTTGGATTTAAAGCTTGTCCGGACCCGATAAAAAATTTGAAGTTTTGCTATTTGGTTTTAGGTTGGCTTATGTCGAATAAGCCAGCCTTGTGAGTTGACGTCGGATTCTAAAGCATGGATTATAATTCAAGGGATAAAATTTCAAGGAGGCACAATGAATTTCGACCAAATTATTAACAGGCGGGATACGGAAAGTATTAAATGGAATTATTATGAAGAAGACGTGCTGCCCATGTGGATTGCAGACATGGATTTTCGATCGCCAGAACCCGTCATAGAGGCTTTACAGAACAGGGTGTCTCACGGCATTTTTGGTTATGGCGGGGAACCGGAGGGTTTGAAAGAAGCCATTATTGCACACGTTGGAAAAAGGCATCGCTGTGATTTAGCGGAAGATGAAATTTCCTTTATTTCTGGTGTGGTGACTGGTTTTACCCATGCTATTTATAGTTTGACAGCGCCCGGGGATAAGGTGCTGATCCAACCTCCCGTCTACCGTCCAATTTTGATTGGCCCTGAATCCGTTGGGCGGCAATGTTTGCACAACCAGCTTATTCTAGGGGATGACGGTAAATATGAGATTGATTTTGATGATTTTGAAGAGAAAATTGCGTCAGGTGTGAAATTGTTCTTGCTTTGTAACCCTCATAACCCTGTTGGGCGCGTGTTTTCCCGGGATGAATTGTCAAAAATGGCGGAAATTTGCCTGAAACATGAGGTTTTAATTTGCTCCGATGAAATTCATTGCGATCTGATCTATTCTGACAATCAGCATATTCCGATTTCAAGCCTCTCACCAGAGATTTCCGATATCAGTGTTACCTATTTTGCGCCTAGCAAGACTTTTAATATCGCAGGTTTTTCAACGTCGGTTTATGTTGCGAAAAATCCAACAATCCGCAAGCAATTATCTGAATCGATGTGCATGCTGTTGGGACATCCCAATATTTTGGGTTTGCACGCTGCCCTGGCGGCTTATAGAGATAGCCAGGATTGGTTGGATGAAGCTTTAAACTACATGGAAGCCAACCGAGATTTTCTGGTGAAATATGTATCTGAGGAACTGCCGGGTGTGGACATGTGGTGCCCTGAAGGAACCTTCCTGGGTTGGTTGGACTGCAGCGGCTTGAACCTCGATCAATCCCCGGGGGCATTTTTCCTGGAGAAGGCAAAGGTAGGCTTGAATGAAGGGGCGGATTTTGGTCCCTCCGGGAAGGGTTTTGTCCGATTAAACTTTGGCTGCCCAAGGCAAATGCTTAGAGAGGGTTTGGAAAGGATGAAAACGGTCATTAACTTGCTTGAAGTGGACTAAATGAAAGAAAACGAGCACATTGTCAATAATAATCAAAGCGTGAAAAAGGCGAAAGACAAAAAAGGATTTCTTTTAGGATGCCTTGGAGCATTAGCCCTTGTTCTGCTAATTTACCTGGGGCTGGTTTTGGTGGGGGCAGTATTGATCGTTGCTGATCCGATTGAGCCTGTGGATGCTGTGGTTGTGCTCAGTGGTGATGATGGGGATCGGCTGGCTTTAGCGATTGAGATGCACGAGCGAGGTTTAGCGCCGAGCCTTGTTATCACCGACACATCGCGACAGGCAAATAGGCTTTTAATTCAGGAGGCTGAAGCAGGCGGNTTCCCTGAGGATGAGATTTATGTGACGGATATCCAGGTGGGNAGTACTGTGGATGAGGCTCGTGCAGTACGGGCTTTTNCACAGGACCGAGGCTGGGATTCTTTGATGGTTGTGACGGATCCCTATCATAGTTTCAGGGCGCGTTTCATATTCAGGCGTGAATTAAGGGGAAGTGGTATCGAGACTTACTTTCGTCCTGTTGTTGGGCATTGGTTTCGGTCACCCGTCTGGTTTTTTTACCCTGAGGGATGGAAGTTTGCATTTCTTGAGATTATAAAATTCTTTTCTTATCTCATTCTAGGCCGTTAAATAAAAAAACCGGGTCGCATTTGCGACCCGGTTAGTTTTTAGAAGACTAAAGCTCTTCAGTTGTTCCCCCGAAAATTGCTTCATATTTATCCTTGGGTTCATCCTGCGTTTCATCCTGCGTTTCATCCTGTGTTTCATCCTGTGTTTCATCCTGTATCTCATCGGATGTCTCTTCAGGGGTTTCGCCATTTGACCCATTGGATTCTGTTAAGATCACATTCGAGGCCTGTAATCCTTTTGGACCTTCTTCTACTGAGAATTCCACTTCCTGGCCTTCTTTAAGCCTTTTGTAGCCTTCCATTTGGATGGCTGAGAAGTGAACGAAGACATCATCTTCACCATTCTCACGACCAATGAAACCATAGCCCTTAGGGGCGCTGAACCATTTTACAGTTCCAATATAACGTTCTGCCATGCTTATACTCCATCTTTCTAAGTTTATTAAAGTTCAATGCATCCTTTTGCCTGGACGCTGAATAAATATAATACGATTGGGTGCTAAAGTCAAGTTTGCACGGGCTGTCTCCCATCCATTATTTCATTCGACAGGGAGGAATTTCCGTATTATTTTAAGTCTTAATTATGGGGTTATTGCATATTTTGTAAACACAGCAGCAGTTGTTTTAAGCTGCCTTGGGGCTCGTTTTTTGTGACGGCAAGGACAAACTGCTGTGCTGACGCAGTTTCAATACCCGTGATTGTGATTATCTTGTGATCATTGGTTGTGTGAGTCTTCAAAAGATAAGCAATGCCGTAGGGGTTTTCCTGCAATTTTTTCGTTAAGCCCTCAGCCGTTGAATAAAGGGTGGGCGTACTCTGGATAGGTTCAGCATTAAGATATGAAATACTGAAAAGCTCCGCTAAAATGTAATCTTCAGGGAAGGAAAAAGTTTGAATTGGCTGGTTGATCTCAATCCCCTGACTTGATACTTCAGGTAAATCACCCCAATTTGTGACGGCACCCCTGAAAATCCCCTGCAAACTCTCGATGCTCAATGTGTCGATTGGCACTTCACTGCCCCCGATGACCACTATTTCTTCAAAACCCATGACAGCCAGATAAGGATCGCTTTCATCCCTCTGTCCCAACTTCAATACCAGGTCCGTCTGATTGATGTCCAGTTCAGCTTGAGTCAAAATCTGGGTGTAGATGCCGATCCCTTCAATTGTCTCCGCACATTGGCTAATTTTGGGCATCCAATTTTCAAGTTCTGGTGTGATTTGCAGGTTTATAATTTCAAGCGTGGCAGCCGGTGTTGCATCTATTGAGGTTTGATTGCAAGAAGTGCCCAGTACTGTGAATATGATTAGAAAAAGGAATGAAATTTTGGACTTCATAATTTGATTAGAGGTACCATATCAGGATGGTTGTCCCACCCAGCATAAGGCAATAGATTGAGAAATATATAAGCGAGTGGTCGGACAGGAATTTAAGCAGCCAGCGGATCGCAGCGTAACCCACGATCATGGCTGTCAGGAACCCGATGGCCATAATCGGTAAAAATTCAACCAAATTGGATACCTCCGTCACCATCTGGTAGGTCGAGAGGCCGCCGGCTGCCAGCATGATTGGGATAGACATCAGAAAGGAGAACCTGGCGGCAGATTTTCTGCGAATATGCCGGAACATCCCACCAGAGATGGTGGATCCGGAGCGGGAAATGCCGGGAAATATTGCCAGGGCTTGCATCAATCCCATCACCAGCGCTGTTGAAAAGGTGATGTCGTGAATGTCCCCAATTTTTGAACTTACAATTTCAGCAAGGATCATTAAGGCGGCAGTTATCAGCAAGGCAATACCGGCAAAAAGTGGTGAAGAAAAGGTCTGTTCAACCAGGTCGTCAAGCAGAAGTCCAATCACCCCCGCAGGAATGGTTGCGAGTAACAGCAGCCATCCCAGGCGAGCGTTGTGTGTCGCAAAGGGCTTGCCTGCAAACAATTGTTTTACAAAATCCTTGATAATTTCAATTAAGTCCTTGCGGAAATAAAAAATGACTGAGACGAGTGTCCCGAGCTGAACGAGCACATTGAAAACAAAGCTCTCTTTTGATGCTAAATCCCAGTTAAGGAAAAAAGGCAGGATGACAAGGTGACCTGAGCTTGAAATGGGTAGAAATTCTGTCAATCCCTGAATAATCCCGAGAATGATGGCTTGAATCGAGGTCATTATTAATCTTTTCTTTTTCAGTCAATGTAATTGGACAAATAATTATTCGCGAAATCATCAAAATGTTTATTAATGATCGCTGTTCGCAATTGTTTTGCGAGGGTTAGTAAGGTGTGGATGTTGTGGATGGACAGGAGTGTGCCAGCCAGCATTTCCCTGGCTTGAATGAGGTGACGAATATAAGCCCGGGAGTGATTCTGGCATGTGTAACATGAGCAGTTCTCGCTGATTGGGCGCTCATCACGGGCGTACTGGGCATTGACCATGTTCATCCGGCCATTGTCTGTCATGGCGGCTTTATGCCGAGCAAGGCGTGTCGGCAAAACGCAATCAAAGATATCAATCCCTCGTTTGATGCACTGAATCAGGTCTGGAGGGGTACCGACCCCCATTAGATAACGTGGTTTGTCCTCTGGCAAAATGGTATTGACCAGTTCAATCATGGCATGCATTTCATCCTTGGTCTCACCGACGGATAAACCGCCGATGGCGTTGCCTGGAAAATCAAAAGAAGCGATCTTTTCTGCTGAAATTTTTCGCAGTTCAGGAAAAACACCCCCCTGCACGATGCCGAATAATGCCATGTCCTGGCGCGTTTGGGCTCTTTTGCAGCGTTCAGCCCAGCTGTGGGTGCGGTTCATTGCACGTTCAGAATAATCCCGATCGTAGGGCTCAGCGCATTCATCAAAAGCCATCATGATGTCCGCTCCCAGATTCTCTTGAATTTCTATCGACCGTTCTGGTGTGAAGCGGTGGGTAGAACCGTCAATATGGCTCTTGAAGGTTACGCCGTTCTTATCAACATCCCGCATATCTGACAATGAAAATACCTGAAAGCCGCCAGAATCGGTCAAAATTGGACCGTCCCAGCCCATAAAATTATGCAAACCACCCATTTCGGCGATCAAATCATCGCCAGGACGCAGGTAGAGATGGTAGGTATTGGCAAGAATTAACCTGGCATCTAATTCTTTCAGGTGTTCCTGTGTGAGGGATTTAACCGTTGCTTGCGTTCCTACCGGCGCAAAGATGGGCGTGGGTATATCGCCGTGGGGTGTGTGAAAAACCCCAGCTCGTGCGTTCCCGTCTTGTGCAATCAGGTCAAATTTAAATTGTGAGTCTGCCATATATTTGTCCATTATTCTTCATTTCAGGTTGCAAGCATAGATTATACCTTAGGCTTGAGATGACAAATTCATGAACATCATTGATTTGATGATCCACTGGATCGGTATGCGTGTTGACGTAATCATTGGGTTAAGAAGTTTTGAACACAAATTATTTATTGGTTTAGCAAATCTTATTGTTGCAGACTTGAAAGGAATGGCAAGGAGGGCTATACTTCAAACCATGGATACGCGGCCTTATTCAACCTGGCTCGAAGTTGATCTGGGAGCCATAAAAAATAATATCAAACAAATAAAGGCGATGACAGGCACTCGTTTGATGGCTATCATCAAAGCCAACGGTTATGGGCATGGTGTTTTAGCGGTCGCAAAAGCAGCCGAGCAAGGAGGTGCTGAGTGGCTTGGTGTTGCACGGATGGAAGAAGCGCTAAATCTGAGGGCGGCCGGGATTAAAATAGAGGTTATGGTGTTGGGTTATACAGCCCCGGTCATGATCCCTGAGGCTATTCGCAATGAAATTCATGTCGCGATTTACGATCAGGATATGGCAAAGGCTTTTGAAGCTTATGCTAAAAAGGCTAATGGAAGGCTTAAAGTGCATCTTAAAATTGAAACAGGGATGGGACGCCTGGGTATGGCGCCTGAACTGGCACCTGACTTCCTGTCGACGTATCGTAATCACCCCAAATTTGATATCGACGGTATTTTCACACACCTTGCGCGGGCAGATGAGCCACAATTTGACTCTGCGGAACGCCAATTGACGGTTTTCAACAAGCTTTTAGGCAAGCTGCGAAGTGAAGGGCTTTGTCCACCAATGGTGCACGCAGCAAATTCTGCGGCGGTTCTTAACTTTCCAGAGGCTCATTATGATATGGTGCGTCCCGGTATTGTCATATTTGGATTGGATCCTTCACCAGGTTCACCGGTACCGGAAACCTTTCGGCCAGCCCTGACATGGAAAGCGAGATTGACATCGCTAAGGGTTCTGCCGCCAGGACACGGTGTCAGTTATGGTTCTGTTTATGTAACTTCTGACCACGAGCGTATTGGTGTTATCCCTGTTGGGTATGGCGATGGCTACAGGCGTACACCAGGCCAGCAGGTAATTGTCAGGGGGAAGCTGGTGGATGTGGTTGGCAGGGTGTGCATGGACCAGTGCATGCTGCAACTGGATGCAGTCCCAGAAGCGCAAGCCGGTGATGAAGTGGTGCTGCTTGGCAAACAAGGTGACCAGGAAATCAGTGCCAATGATCTGGCTGCTCGATGGGACACCATTAATTATGAAGTACTGTGCGGCTTAGCCGACCGCTTACCCCGCTTATATTACGAATGATACGCAGCGATAATAAACCACGTCTTCGGGTGGAATTGCATTGTCATACATCCGCATCCCTTGACAGCCTTGTACCCGTGGAAAAATATCTTTCTCGTTGTAATACATTGAATATCGATAAAATTGCAATTACAGATCATAACGTGATTGAAACAGCTCTGTCAGCGAAAGCAATAGCGCCGGACAGGGTGATTGTTGGGGAGGAGATACAGACCACAAAGGGTGAACTGATTGCCTATTTTATGTCAGACTGGGTACCGCCAGGATTGGACCCCATGGAAACGATCAAACGATTGCGGGAACAGGGTGCGTTCATCAGTCTCCCGCATCCCTTTGACCCGTTTCGTGGTAAGGATTGGGACCCCGGTGACCTGGAAGCACTGGTCCCCTATGTGGATGCCGTTGAAACCTTCAATGCCCGTTGTTTTGGGAACAAAGCTAATCTTGAGGCTGCTGCTTTTGCCAAACGCCATGGACTGCTTGAGACAGTGGGCTCGGATGCCCATACTTTAGATGAATTGGGGACGGCGACCCTGATCATGCCGGATTTTTCAGATGCGGAAAGCTTTAGAACAGCATTGAGACAAGCCGAGAAAATAACACGGCTTTCCCCCTTTTTCATACACTTATCCTCAAGTTTTGCTAAGTTGGTCAAAAAAATTCGGAAAGCTTTATAAAAATGAGTCTCCTGAAAAACTCCTTTGTAATGAGGTTTTTTTGCAAGGGATTTAAAAAATAAAATTTTTATCCATAAACTCACATGGAGAAAATGTTATGGTCAAGAATGTCTTCAATTGGGTGATAAGGTTGTTGATTGCTTATGTGATTGTGGGCAGCGTTTATTATCTTTCTGGGTATTTTTACAATCTCTCGATAGGAAAAGAAAACGTCTTTTCACCTGTCCTTGGCTATCCGCTGGCAGTTATTGGATGGCCGCTCTCGCTGCATGCGGATTTTATCCATAGAGCATCACTGGGGGTCAAGTTGTCTTTTCCGCTCACATTACTTTCCATTGTTTTAGTTGGAATCTGGTTCGATTGGTNCNTANTAAAGAAGCAAAACCTTGAAAATTTNTATCACCGCCGAAAGCGGACGGGGTATTACGAAATTTTCTCCTTCGGATCAGGTTTTGCCTTATACATGGAACCCACGCAGCAAGCTGCGGGGTATTCTGCTTCGCAGAATAAAAGAATTTCGAAAAGCCTAATAATATAATGTTGATGGTATCCAAAGAGCGTTATCGATTAAAAAGTCTCCCAATGAAGCACTTCTTCAAGTGGTTTCTTGTCCTTTGTAGGCCATTCTACAGCGATGCCAATTGTGATGATTGACAGCAAATTTAGATATTCAGGGATATTAAGCAGAAGTTTGAATTCAGCCATGTGTGGACGGATGTTTCCTTGTATCCAGCAGGTCCCATATCCTAAAGCTGTCCCTGCAATTAACATATTTTCGATGGCAGCTGAGCCGTCTTTGATCCAGTATTTTGAGGATAGGTCCATAACCACTACGATCACATTGCACTGGCATTTGCGTATTAATCCGCAGCTTTGCTGAGCTGCTTAATTGTTGATTTATTGGTGATGATAACAAAAACCCAGGATGGTAATTAATTTAAGTAAAATGGAAACACAGAGTATTCCCATTGGATCTAAAGGAGTTTCATCAAAAATAGTAAAAAACTGAATCTTGACAGAATATTGGTTTATAATAGGAAAGTGAAATTTTCTATGCTCTGATTTTATTTTACGAAAGGAGTATCATCGGAAAAATTTCAAATAAGAAATGCGTTCTCAAAAACTTTCACTATCAAAAGGAAAAGAAATGAAAAAGAATATAATTTTGTTTGTTAGTTTTTTGCTTGTCCTGTCGATTGCTTTGGTCGGCTGCGGCGAAACCGCACCAGAGGAAGAAGAGATTACCGAAGTCGATTGCAGAGCTGAATCAGCTGCTGAATCGGTCGGGAATTACCAGGTCCCTGCACCGATTGAAGGCTGCTATAATGTTGCTTTTGTGTACGTCGGTCCCCATGATGATGGCGGTTGGTCACAAGCCCATGATGTTGGACGACTCTATATTGAAGAAAATATGGAAGGTGTGCACACAGCCTATGTTGAAAATGTAGCAGAAGGCGCAGATTCCGAGCAGGTGACACGTTCTCTTGCACGCAAGGGCTTTGACGTGATCTTCACAACATCCTTTGGCTTTATGGATTCCTCAGAGATTGTTGCTAATGAATTCCCGGATGTAGACATCATTCACATCAGCGGTTACAAAGCCAATGGTGAGAACTTTGGCAACCTGATGGGCGCCATGGAAGATATAAAATATCTTGCAGGTATGCTTGCTGGTTCACGAGCAATGGTGGATGGAAACCCGAAGTTAGGCTATATGGCGACCTTCCCCATNCCGGAAGAACTGCGTTTGGGCAATGCTTTTGCATTGGGTGTAGAAGAAACCTGCCCTGATTGCACCATTGATGTGCGTTTTATCAANACCTGGCACGACCCAATTCTCGAACAGGAAGGTGCTGAATCCTTGTTCTCAGCGGGTGCACAGGTTGTGATGACGGGTGCAGATACACCTGCCCCAGCAATTGCCGCGCCTGAAGGAAAATGGGGCATTACCTATGACTATTACGGCAACTGCACCCTGGATTCCTGCTTGACCTCCATGTACTGGAACTGGGGACCGGAATACGTAAAAATCGTTGAGGGTTCCCGAGAAGGTACCTGGAAGGGTGGCTGGCAATATTTCGATGCAGACACTGGAGCGCTTGGCTTGTGGGGCTTTATGGAAGGTGAAGAATTGATGCCCGGTGTTGCTGAGCTGCCAGAAGAGAATTTGCAGTTGGTGCGAGATACCCTCGACCAAATGCTTGCCGGTGAGTTCGATCGCTTTGATGTTTTCTCTGGACCTATTGTGGACAACCAGGGTAATGTCATTCTGGAAGAAGGCGAAAGCCTCGAGCAGTTGGACCTGGATGGCTTTAAAGAGTTTGGCAGTGAATGTGAAACCTGTATGTACTGGTGGAATGAAAATATCACGGCTGAGCTGCCTGAGCTGTAAACTATCTTTGCATTTGTCACAACCAGGGATGGACATTTTTGTACTCCCTGGTTGTGATGTTTGAATGGTATTATTTTGTTTTTATTATTCTTTATTTATTAAGCAGGAATTATGAGTTTGATTGCACAAGAAAATGATTTTTCTGTGGAAATGCAAGACATCGTATTGCGATTTCCAGGGGTGCTGGCTAACGATCATGTCAATTTCACTCTGAAACGGGGGGAAATACACGCCCTTCTGGGTGAAAATGGTGCTGGGAAGAGCACTTTGATGAATGTCCTTTCCGGGCTATATCGGCCAGGATCCGGAACGATAAAGATTAATGGTAAAACCCTTATTTTTAATTCTCCAAAAGATGCTATTGCGAGCGGTATCGGTATGGTGCATCAGCATTTTATGCTGGTTCCAACATTGACGGTCACAGAAAATATTTTGCTGGGGCTGGATGAACCAAAATTCATTATGAATCTGCCCAAATATAACAGTAAGATTGCCGAGTTACAGGAAAAGTATGGCCTCAAAGTTGATCCTGTTGCCAAGATCTGGCAGTTGTCAGTTGGCGAACAGCAGCGCGTTGAAATTCTCAAAATGCTTTACCGTGGGGTGGATATTCTGATTTTGGATGAACCCACAGCTGTATTGGCACCACAGGAAATTATTGATTTGATGGAGACCATGTCTGCTCTGGTTTCCCAGGGAAAATCAATCATTTTCATCAGTCATAAATTGCATGAGGTTCAACAGGTTGCTGACCGCCTGACAGTGTTAAGAAAAGGGAAAGTGACAGCTGAGGGGATTTCGGTTGAAGGCATTACAAGAACGCAGTTAGCTGAATTGATGGTCGGTCGAGAAGTGATTTTTAGGGTTGAAAAGCACCACCAGGAACCGGGGGAGGTTGTACTTGAAGTTAGCAACTTGAGTGCTGAAAATAATCGTGGATTGCCAGCCGTTAAGGATGTGTCCTTTAACATTCGAGAAGGGGAGATTTTAGGGATTGCTGGTGTGGCTGGCAACGGTCAAAGTGAGCTTGTTGAAGCGATCACAGGTTTACGCCCGTGTACAGGCTCGATTTGTATTAATGAACAGGAGGTAGCTAACCAATCACCCAGGGCAGGGATTAAATACGGTATGGCTCACATCCCTGAGGATCGTACTGGGGTTGGGACAGCACCGAATATTTCAATTACCGGTAATGTGATCATGAAAAATTACAAGCAAGAACCGATCAGCAGCGGTTGGCGGATCAACTACCCGGCTGCGGATGAACATGCTTCAGGCTTAAAGGATCTATATGATATTCAAGCGCCAAGTGTAAACACCCAGGCGCGAAAGCTTTCTGGTGGAAATTTGCAAAAGCTGATTCTTGCCAGAGAGATATCCTGCAGACCAAAATTAATTGTTGCCATGCAGCCGACTCGTGGGCTGGATGTTGGTGCTATCGAAAGTGTGCAGAATTTACTGTTAGAACAACGTGCCAATGGTGCGGCGATCTTGCTGCTGTCAGAGGAACTGGAAGAATTATTTGAACTCAGCGATCGTATTGCCGTCATTTATGAAGGTGAATTGGTTGGCCAAATAGATGCTGACCAGGCGGACTTGAATACTGTTGGCATGATGATGACCGGTTCTTTGAGGAGTAATGAATGAAGTTACCGTTTAGGGTTCAGATATCCAGGCGGACTGAAGAAATCCCCAAATGGTTGCCTGCAGCCACATCTGTTGGCGCCGTAGTCGCAGCATTTATCATCAGCGGGATCGTATTGATGGCTATTGGTGGCGATCCTTTAAGGGTATTTGGTTTCTTCTTCAGGGCAGCCTTTGGCAGCTGGGGAGCATTTTCGGATATCGTCGTAAAAGCAACCCCATTAATATTGATTGGTTTGGGCTGCAGTGTGGCTTTTCGTATGAACATGATAAATATCGGCGCTGAAGGACAGTTCTACATAGGCGCTTTTTTTGCCAGCCTGGTCGTGCTGGTACCGCTGGTGCCGATGGACAGCCCAAAAATTTTGGTACTGTCTTTGATGGTATTAATGGGGATATTGGGTGGTGCACTTTATGGCTTTATCCCCGGCTTCTTAAAAGCGATAT
>JGI24025J20009_10002913_pt1 | contig 11926 bp, 10 predicted proteins | sample Cruoilmetagenom3_FD_20009 | JGI IMG/M metagenome (IMG submission 20009)
GCCCTCACAGATACGCTGGGAGCGACCGTGGCTTCCGGCGTGCCCCGCTTGGGGCGGGGCGTGCCCCCCGGCTGGCAGCCGGCCAGGAGCAACAGCGCTGATAGCGCGAACGCAAGAGCCGGTTTCTTCATACTGTGCTAGGTCTCTCCACTTGTTGCTGCAAGTCGTGATGCGCGAGACGAAGGACCAACGACGAAGGACGAAAATCTTGTTAGTCGAAGCGCATGAAGCGCCGGATGGTCTCCACGTACTCCGCCAGTGGGGCATGATATGGGTGGATGCGCTTTTTGATGGCGTATCCCTTCCACAGCTTGTAGGCCAGCCAAAACAGCGTATTGCGGGGCAGCCGGATCAGCCAGCGCACCAGCGGCAGTAGCCTCGGCCACTCCACGGCGATGGCCAACAGATTGTTCAGGTTCTCCACCTGCCGTTTCTCCTGCGGGCTGTTGAAGCGCAGGATGGAGCGATCCCAGGCGGAGGAGCTGATGTCGTCGAAGCTGCCCTCCATCAGCCCCTGCTGCTGGGTGAAGTCTCCCAACGCCGTCCGTGGGTAAGGCTGGTAGAGGAAGGCGTTGGCGTAGCCGGGCCGGCAGGCGACGTTCAGCTCTAGGGTGGCGAAATCGGTCTCCAGCGAGCCGGTGGGCAACCCCAGCATGTTGGTGGTGATCAGATTGATCCCCTCTTCACGAATGGTTCGGCAGGCCTGGATGATCTGCTCGCGCGACATGCGCCGCTTCAGCAATTCGTTGCGCAGACGGTCGTCGGCGGTTTCGACGCCCATGCCCACACTCGCGCAGCCAGCCCGCTTGAGCTGCTGCATCAGTTCCCGGGTGACCAGGTTGGCGCGCACGTTGCAGAAGAAGGGCAGGCCAACCGCCTGGGGATACTTGCGGCAGAACTCTTCCACCCAGTCCACAGACACGATGAAGATATCGTCGAGGAAAACGACGAATTCGAGGGGGTAATTGGTCTTCACCCAGCGCACTTCTTCCAGCACGTTGTCCACGCTGCGCCGCCGCACCAGCCGCCCCTTGCCGTGGTACAGCGCGTTGAAGGCCTGGTTGAAGCAGTAGGTGCAGTTGTAGGGACAGCCTCGGCCGGTGATGAAGTGCTTGAGCCGGCTGCGGCGGGTGAAGCGGTCTTTCTCGTAGACCAGTTTGCGGTCGGGCAGCGGCAACGCATCCAGGTCGGTGATCAGTGGCCGCGGGGGATTGCGGTGGACGTGGCCGTCGGTCTTGATCCACCAGTTGGCGATAGCGCTCACAGGCTCTCCCCGCTCCATGGCGTTGACCAGGTCGAGCAGTGCCTCCTCTCCGTCGCCGCGGCAGACGCCGTCCACTCCCTCTTCCTCAACCATCTCGGGGAAGAAAGTGGCGTGCGGACCGCCGAAGGCTGAGAAGGCTTCCAGGCGCTCCCGAATGCGGCGGTTCAGCTCCAGGTAGTAGCCCTGGGAACCGGTGGTGACGCTGTAGGCAATGACGTGCGGTGCGAACTCCATGCCGAACTGCACCGGATCCTCCGCCGAGGCGACGGTCAACGCTACCTCGTGCCCCGCCGCCTTGAGCGCACTGGATAGATGCAAGATGCCCTGGGGCTCGTAGTCAATCTGCTTGAGGGCGAAGAGGATCCTCACCCTGCACCTCCCGTCCTTCTGCCTCTTGCTTGGCAGCTATCCGCCAGGACGGCGCTACCCCTTCGGGGCGGCGGCTGATCCAGGTTTCCCAATCCTCTATATCGCGGTCGAGGAGCCACCGTCGCTTCAGCACCTGCCATCGTTCCTCACCTGGCGGCAGCGGCTCGCGGTTGGCCTCCAGTCGTTTGAGGCTCACGATGAAGAACATGACCCCGCCCGCCGCGATCACCGCCGGCGGTTTGCCCAGCGCCCAGGCGAAGAGAGGCAGAGTAGCCAGACCGATGAGGTTCACCGCTGAGTGGCGCAGCCAACGTCCTATGCCTATCGCTGCCAACTCCCAGAGGATGCCCAGGGGGAAAACCACCGCCAGCACGCCGAGGCACGTGGAGATGCCCCGCCCGCCGTGGAAGCGCAGGTACAGTGGCCAATTGTGGCCGACAATGGCCATCAGTCCAGCGGCCACGGCGGTGGGCAATCCCAGGCCCAAGCCCAACGGCAGCCAGGTGGCCACAGCGGCCTTGCCGATGTCCAGCAAGCCGACCACCACAGCGGGCCAGCGTGCGACCTGTTCGTAGACGTTGGACCCGCCGACGGTGCGCGTGCCGTACTCACGGATATCAATCCCCCGCACGAGCTGCCCAGCAAGGTAGGCAAAGGGAACCGATCCCAGGAGGTAGCCGAAAATCACCACTAGAATGGACTCCATCTTTTCGTTTCTTTCGTGTCCTTAGACCGTTTTTCTCTCCTCCGCTATCTCCGGCCCGTGCGACACGCGCCATCATCCATCCCATCTGTCGAACAGGAGGGGGTAGAGCATCGTTCCTCCCGTCCGCAACACGTTCTTCCCGCTGGGCGGCGCGTGTCTCCGCTCATCGCGTGGGATGCGGAAAACAGCTTCTTTCGCAACTTGCCACAGAGGCACAGAGGGCACGGGGGTTTTAAGGCATTGAGGCAAAAGCCGCACGTGGAGCAGCCTTTCCAGGCTGCTTGGCAGGCTCGAAAGCCTGCCCCACGTGTCACTTCTACCCTAATGCGTTTTAAGGTGTCTCTCAAGGAATCTATGCTTTTTGCGTTTGCTGCTGAGCAATTTTGAGTGCAACTTGGTTTTTCCTCTGTGTACTCCGTGTCTCTGTGGCTGAATGACCTTTTTTCAGGGGAGTCATTCATAGATGGGCATGGTTGTTCACTGTCCTCGCCGTCGCTGTCGGCGCCGCCGACCGCCCCCGCGCCCGCGCCCAGCCGAAATCCGCTCGGTGGAGGCACGGTCTGGCACTTCAGGCTGCCTTGTTGGCCGCCGCTCCAGTGCATCCAGCACCGCCGGCACGATGCGCGGAAGCTCCCGGCCCACGTAGGCCAACGCTGCTCCTACCACTGGCAATACCCTGGCCCGCCACGGCACGGGGGCCACTTCGGACGCTGGACGCTCTGCCAACGGCGGCACCCGAATACGGATCACCTCTGGCGCCGGACGCACAGCAGGGAGACCGGCTTCCTCCGCCACCGGTTCGCTCACGCTCAGGATGGCCCCCTCGGGGCAGGCTCCCAGACAGACCTCACACTCCGTGCACTCGGCCTGGTCAACGACTGCCACGCCTCTCTCCAGCCGTATGGCGTCCGTCGGGCACACCTCGACGCACTCGCCGCAGCCAGTGCAACGCGTTTCATCCACGTACATCATCTCATCTCACCTCCTCTCTCGCCACTTCCCCTTGCCGCTGCACTCTATCCCTCCCGCGTCTCCTGCAACAGGCGGTTGAGTTCATCGGCCCCCACGTAGCCCACCACCTCCATCTCCTGAGCCGTTACCCCATCCACATCGGCCACGGCGCGGCGGATACCCAGGGCCAAGGGCACGGCCAGAGGGCACAGCGGCGACGAGGGGCGGAAGCGATAGTGCACGACGCCGCGATCCTCATCAACGGCCAGGTCTTCGATGAGCCGCATGCGCAGCACGTCCACCCCCGTCTCCGGGTCAATGACTGTAGCCAGTTTGAACAGCACTCGCTCGCGTAGCGTCCGCTCCGTCATCGCTAAATCACCTCGCTGATGCGCCTGCACATCACTTTCAACGCTGCCGTTACCGGCCCATCGCTGTAAGTGGTCACCGGCTGGCCCTGCACCATCGCCTCGGTGACTACCTGGTCGAAAGGCAGCCGCCCCACCACCTCGATCCCCTGCGCGGCACAGAAACCAGCGATCTCATCCGCCCGCGCCTGGTTCAGGTCAGCCTTGTTGATGCACACCAGCGCCGGCACGCCGAAATGGTCGGTCGTGCCCAGGATACGCTCCAGGTCGTGAATGCCGGAGACAGTGGGCTCCACCACCAGCAGCGCCAGGTCTGCCCCGGCGCTGGCAGAGATGACCGGGCAGCCGATGCCCGGCGGGCCGTCCACGATGAGCAGATCAGCACCGCTGTCCAGCGCCTGCAACCGCCCCTGCTGCTTGACCAGTGTCACCAGCTTGCCGGAGTTCTCCTGTCCGGCGAAGAGGTGGGCGTGGAACAGCGGCCCGAAGCGGGTGTCGGAGCGGAACCAGCGCCCCGCTGTCTGCTCCTCCATGCGAATGGCCTCCTCCGGGCACTGGTAGAAGCAGGAGGCGCATCCTTCGCAGGCGATGTTGTCCACTCTATAGGCCTCATCGCCGGGAATGACGGCTTCGAAGCGACACACCTCGGCGCATATCCCGCAGGCAGTGCACAGATCGGGATCAATGATCGCCAGTTGCCCGCCGGTGAAGTCATGTTCCTCCACCTGCGTCGGCGAGAGCACCAACTCCAGGTTGGCGGCGTCCACGTCGGCGTCGGCCAGGACGATGGACATCTTCTGGGAAGCCAGGTGGGCCAGCGCGGCGGCGACGGTGGTCTTGCCGGTGCCCCCCTTGCCACTAAGGATGACGAGTTGTTTCATTACTCCACTTACACTCCATGTTTGAGGTATGCCCTAGGGCAAACCCTGTTGACAGCAGAGGCTTTCTGGTGTATACTTCTTCCGAGGAAGGACGATGAAACGAAATCGATGGCTCGCCCTCTCACTCCTGCTGGTGCTGGCTGCCCCGGTGACGGCCTTGGTACCTCGGGGTTTCTCCCCCAGCAGTCCATCCGCTGGCGTTCACACCATCCGCGCCGACGACACGGCGCTCCGCCTGGCCCGCGACGCTGGTTTCACCTGGGTTGTCCAACTCCTGGAATGGCGGGAGATCGAGCCGACACCCGATGAAGTCTTCTGGGAGTATTCCGATTGGCTGGTGCGGGCCAGCGAATACTACGGTCTGAATCTGGCCTTGCGCCTGGACCACCCGCCCGAGTGGGCTCTCTCCCCCGACCGTGACGGCCCACCGGTGGGCCTGTCTGCCTATGCCGACTTCGTTGGGCGGGTGGCTACGCGGTACCAAGGGCGTGTGCCAGCCTACATCATCTGGAACGAGCCCAACCTGGCTGCCGAATGGGCCGGACGGAGGCCCGATCCCGCGGCCTACGTCGCCCTGCTGCGGGCAGCCCACGTGGCGATCAAAGCAGCCGACCCAGCAGCTAAGGTGGTCAGCGCTGGCCTGGCCCCCACCAACGAGGTGGACGAGCGGGCCCTGGATGACCGCCGCTTCTTGCGGGAGATGTACGCTGCAGGAGCGAAGGGCCACTTCGATGTCCTGGGCGCCCATCCCTATGGCTTCGCCTACCCGCCAGATGATCCGTCCGGCGCTCACGAGGGGCTCAACTTCGCCCGCCTGGCTGACCAACGGCAGATCATGGTCGAGGCAGGCGATGCCCGCACGTCCATCTGGGCCACCGAAACCGGCTGGATCATCGAGCCCGTCGGACCGGAGCAGCAGTGGCTGCGCGTCACCGAGGATCAGCAGGCCAGTTACCTGATCGGTGCCTTCGAGAAGGCCCGGCGGGAGTGGCCGTGGCTAGAGTTGCTGACCGTTTGGCACCTGAGCGCCGGGCTCCCAGCCGACGACGAGAAACGGGGCTATGGCATTGTGCACGATGACTACCGCCCCCGCCCGGCCTACGAAGCACTGGCCGCCACGCTCCCTCATCGCCCGCCCCCCTCTCCCGAGACGGCTACCGTTAAGGCTATCGAGGTTCTGTCCCCCGACGTCGCCGTCCGCTTAGGGGACGTGGACACCTTCTACCCTCACTGGGCTCGGCTTCACTGCCGCCAGGTCCCCTGCCGCCGCTGGACGGGCCAGTTCTACGTGGACGACCCCGGCCCAAGCCCCTGGCGGCTGAGCATGGAGATCATGCAGGTCGAGGAGCACGGCAATCTGATTTGCATCAATGGACATGCCCTGGAACCGCCGGCCATCCCCCTACGTGGCAAACCCGATTTCGCCTCCGTCTGGACGGTGGCCGAGTTGAGCGTGCCGCCCGGCGTCCTGCGGCCGGGCCTCAACGTGATCGAGGTGCAGCTCAGCCCCCGCCTGCCGGTCTACCATGGGGGGCACGTCCGCTTCGAGAGCTTGCAGTTCAGAGGTATCCGCCTGGCACTTGCCAGTTCCTTCGAGTAGGGGCGGGTTTCAAACCCGCCCGTACAATTGTCTTCAATTGGCTTCAATCCAACTTCCGCTTGAAAACGCCGTTCTCCGTCCCCAGCCAGATTACGCCGCCTGCCCTATCCAGCAGAATGGCATACACACTTACCCCCGGCAACCCCCACTGCTCCCAGTTCTCACCGCCATCCGTGCTGCGATACACCCCGTGGTGTTCCGTCCCCGCGTAGATGGTAGGGGCGGGTTTCAAACCCGCCCCTGGATCCATCGCCAATGTGGCAACCGTCATTCGCTGATTTGCTGATTCGCTGATTTGCCACGTCTCCCCGCCGTCCCTGCTCCTGTACACCCCTTCCGTCGTCCCCGCGTACACGACCTGGCTATGCAGCGGATCCACGGCCAGAGCAAACGTAGTGATCGGCCGATCACCCAGTTTGCTCATTCGCCACGTCTCCCCGCCGTCACTACTTCTGTACACTGCCTCCACCGTGCCCGTGTAGAGCAGTTGCGGATCGGATGGATCCACGGCAAAACCATGGGCCGACAGCGTTTCCAAGCCGTGGTGGATCGGCGCCCAGGTCGTGCCGCCATCAGTGCTCCTGAGCACGTTGTTGCCCCAACTCCCGGCGTAGACCCGGCTGTGGTCGTGGGGGTCTATGGTCACGTTAAAGATGGTGATGCGTCCCAACCCCTCCGTGGCCCAGCGCCAACTCTGGCCCTCGTTTGCGCTCAGGTAGAGACCGGTATGCGCCCCGGCGTAGACCACTCCTGGCTCCTCGGCGTTCACTGCCAGCCCCTGGACAAAGAGTTTCCCCAGGGCCTCGGTCACCAGATGCCAGCTCTGGCCACCATCAGCGGTCTTGTATACCCCGTCCAGCGTGCCGGCGTACAGTGTCTGCGGGTGACGCGGGTCTTGAGCCAGAGCAGTGACCACTGGCCTCCCCACCTGCGGAGAGACCAACCGCCAGCTCTTGCCGCCATCTCCTGTTTGATGCAGCCCGTTGCGCAGCGTGCCCAGGTAGGCCGTGCCAGACGCTCCAGGGCTGGCGACCAGGCAGGTCACGTCGGCGTGGCGGAACTCAGTGCCGAGCCGCGTCCAGGTCGTACCTCCATCCTCGCTTACCGCCAGGCCAGCGCCCCCGCTGCCCAGGTAGATGCGTCCCTTTGTGCCCGGCTCGATGGCCAAGGAGAGGGCATGGAAGTCCAGCGGCCCGGCCGAGCGCCACGTCTCGCCCTGATCGTCACTGGTGTAAAGGTCGCCTCCCGCCAAAACGTAGGGCCGACCATCTCCGGCTACCGCCAGGGCCGTGACGTGGGCTGAGGCCGGTTGGCCCGGCGTCGGTCGCCAGACCAGGCCATCATGGCTCACCCACACCCCTTGTCCTGCCGTGCCGGCATACCCCCTGCCATCTTGACCTACCGCCAAGCACAGCACTGTATCTTGCTGACTCGGCGATTGACGATTTGCCGATTTCCCGATTTCCCACGTCTCCCCGCCGTCGCCGCTGCACCAGATGCCCGATCCCTCGCCTACGGCACAGACCCTCTGCCCATCGGGACTCTTTGCCACTCCGTAGAGGGGAACCTCCGGCAGCCCCGGCACTCGCTGCCAGCTCTTTCCGCCGTTGGTGGTACGATAGCTGCCGTTCAGCGCCGCAGCGTGGACCACGTTGGCGTCGTTCGGGGCCACGGCCAGCCCGTAGACGGTGGTCTGCTCCAGGCCGGTGTTGGCCACCGCCCAACTCTGCCCGGCGTCGGCGGAGCGGTAGAGGCCGCCCGGCTCGTAGGCAGCCAGGTAAAGCACCTGAGGGTCGCCGGGGGCCACGGCCACTGCGGCGATCCCCACCTGCGCTGGGATGCCTTCACTCGCTGCTTGCCAGCGGGGAAGGGGCGAAGAGCAGCAGCTTTGGCCGGTCAAGGCCAGAAAGAGCGACAAGACCACGAGCCAGGGAGCGGAGCGTCCTCCGCTCATCCCGACTTCTCCACCACCGCCCAGAAGTTGGCCTCCTCCCGCTGCAAGCGCACCTGGCCTCCGGCAGCCTCGAACATCCGCTGGACGGCTTCAGGTGTCCGGAAGCGGCTGCGCATCAGGAGCAGCTTCTCTCCCAGGGCGATCAATTTGATGATCGGGCGTCCGATGTCAGGCTCCTCCAGCACCAGACGTCCCTCAGGAGCCAGCGCCCGCAGGAGTTCGGCCACCGACGCTGCCTGATCCCGCAAGTGGTGAAACGTGTCCACCATCAGGATGTGGGGCAAAGCATCGCTGCGGAAAGGCAGCGCCTCCACTTCGCCCCGCACGGCGATCAGCCCCTTGTCCCGCGCCTGGCGCAGCATCCCCTCCGATTCGTCCATGACCACCACCCGGCTCGTCACATCCCGCAGCATCTGCGCGACCCGTCCTGTCCCTCCGCCCGCGTCCAAGAGCCAGCCGTCCTGGGACAGTCGTAAGATCTCCTTCAGGCGATCAGCTTTCAGGAAGGTGAAGATGTGATCGTAGTGAGGGGCGATGAGGCGGAAATGGTTGAGGAAAGCGGGCATCACCCTTTCTCTGACAGGGCGGCCACGGCTTCGGCCAAGGTAGTGGCCGGCGTGACCAGCGCTTCCACGCCGGCATCGCCGAAGACGTATTCAGGTCCCTTGCCCTGCAGAGTCTCCTTGAGCAGCACGACATCCACCTTCCGCTCCATCAGCCATTCGGCCACCCGAATGCCCTTGGCTTTGAGCACATCGGTATGCGGGTTGGCGAGCATCTCCTGTCGCTGCACCACCCCGTCGGCTGCGCGTAGCGTGACCAGAGCGAAGTACGGTGCTTCGCCGAAATGCTGGCTGATGGCCCCGCCCAGATCATCCAGGGGAATGGCGTAGCGCAGATGCGTGCGGGCCAGCGGCTCGGCATGGATCAGCACCCGCTCCACATGCGGCACCTGTGTTCTCACCGCTTGCTCCACCCGCTCGGTGATGGCGTGGGCCTTGTCCAGGTCATGCACCCGCAGCGTCACTTCCGCTTCCAGGAAGTGGTAGCGGCCGGCATTGCGGCCGGTCAGAGATTTCAGGGCCGCCACGCTGGGTTCGGCCTCGATGATTGTGCGCACCTGGGCCAGCGTGTCGGCATCCAGCGAGGCGTCGAGCAGCACCCGCATGCCATCCTGCAAGAGCTGCCAGCCGGTCTTGGCGATGAGCAGTACGATCACCAGCGCCGCCACGCGGTCCAGCGGCCAGCCGGTCATCTGCCCCACCATCGCGGCGAAGACCACGCCGGAGGAGAAGACGTGCACCCGGTACTCCTGTGCGTCGGCGATCAGGCTGGGGGAGTTGACCGCCCGGCCCACCCGCATCTCGTAGACGCTGAACAGCAGCGGGAGGATGGCCGAGAGGGCTACGCCTCCCAGCATCAGCGGCGTCACCGTCGCCTGGTGCTCGGTGGTCAGCACGGCTTTCTTGGCAATCTCGTAGCCGGTGACGAAGATCAGCATGGCGATCACCACGGCGACGACGTTCTCCACCTTGTACAGCCCGTAGGGGAAGGCGCGGCTCTTGCGCTCCGACACCTTCACCCCTACCAGGACAGCCACCGCGGCCACCAGGTCCACCAGGTTGTGAACCATCTCCGCGGCGACCGCCAGGCTGCCCGAGGCGGCGGCGATAGCCAGGTTGAGGAGCGTCAGCACCACGTTAACAGCGATAGAAAGCCATGCTGCGCGCTCAGCCATCATCTTTGCCTATTTCACGTCTCAGAATGAATAACTACTTCTGCCGCCGTTGCCAGCGGGTCTTCTTCAGTCTCTTGCGATGCTTGTGCTTGGACATCTTCTTCTTGCGCCACTTCTTTGCACTGCCTCCCATCCATTTCTCCTTTACATAATAGTTGTGGGGGCAACACTCGGTCTCGCCAACGAGGGTCGCGAGGCTAGCCCACCTGAGCCGTACTATGCTTCTCTTGACTTCTTGCCTGATCTGCCGATACAACCCCACAAACTATCAGGGAGTGCGCTGCCAGTCCAGGCGATACCAACAGGCGACGCTCAAATCGAAGTTCACCGCCTCTACTGGGCTGAGGGGCTGATCGGCCTCGTCGAGCACCACGACGTACCAGATGGTCGTGGCCTGGATGATGGGAAAGTCGTACCAGCCGTCCCCTTTGGACGCCGCCACGGGATAGCGGTGCCAATCATTATAGCACACCAGCCTGACACCGGCCAACGGGTTGCCGCCTGCGTCGCGCACCTGGCCGGTGATGTAAACGTGCGCCAATGGGCAGCCGGGATAAGGGCGCGACGTATCAGGTCGTGCCGGCCCAGCAGGCAGGTATCGGTACGTCACCACGCTCGCGGTAGGAGTCGGTACGACCGTTGCCGTGGGGAGCAGCCGCGTCGCCGTCGGCGTAGGCCGAGGCGGCGGGGTCAGAACGGCCAACGGCTCGACATCGAAGCCGCACTGCATCAGCCGGGCGGTCACCCAGCCGTGTTGGCCCGCAGCGTTGCACACCCACAGCCAGTCGCCAGCGTCGTTGCGGCCCTCGGGCAGCAGTACATCGCCCTGCGTCAGACGGCCTATCACCTCGTAGGCACCACCAGGCCCGGCGCGCAGGTTGAGAACATCGGCAACAACGACGCATGTCCGCGGTGTGGGCGACGGCGTCGGCGATGCTGTGGCCGTAGCAGTCGGCGTGACCGTAGGCGGCAGCACGGGCGTAGTCGTCGGCGTGTCGCTCGGTGCAGGGGTCGGCGTGGACGTCGGGAGCGGGGTGGACGTTGGCGTGACCGTGGCCCGCACCACCACCACTGCTGGCGTGTCCGTCGGCAGGGCCGGAGCAGGCGACGCGGCCGGAACCGGTCGCCCCGCGCAGCCCAGGAGCGACCACGCACCCCCAAGGATCAACAGCTCAACCAGTACGAATGACTTGCCACGCCTCAGCAAGGTGCCTTGCCTCCCCCGAAATGACGAGCCGGAATCCCCCAACTCCCTCCTAACTGAACTGTATTGATGCTAATCCCTCTCGGCAACAGCGGCCACGATCCGCTCGTACAGCGACAGGAATCTCTCCCTGTACTCCGGCAATACCTCCAGCAGCGGCACCCCTTCGGAGTACGCTTCGGCGATGCGGCGGTCGAAGGGGATGCGCATCAGGATAGGGACGTTCTCGGCCGCGCAGTAGACCTCTACGCCGCGGTCACCGATGCCGTCGCGGTTGATGACCACCCCCACTGGCAGCCCCAGTTCGTCGCGGGCCACCTCCACTGTCAACCGCAGGTCGTGCAAGCCGAAGGGAGTCGGCTCGGTGACCAGGAGCACGAAATCGGCTCCGCGCATCGTTTCCACCACGGGGCAGGCGGTCCCTGGCGAGGCATCGAGGATCACCACCCGGTCGGCGGTATCCTTGGGGATGGCCCGCTGCTTCAATTGGCGGATGATGGGCACGGCCATCGGCTCACCCACGTTCAGGATGCCATGTCCGAAAGCGATGCCCCCAGTTGCCGGCCGATTGAGCCGATCAGGCTGAGCCGGAAGTCTAGGCTCATCCTCCCTCCGCTCAATCCGCTGAATCTGCTGATGATCGACCCGTCCCTGCTCGATGACGCCTGTCACATGGAGTACTTCGTGGATGGCTCCCTCCGGGCAGTTCAGCGTGCAACTGCCGCAGCCGTGGCAGAGTGCCGGAAAGATCAACACGTTCTGCCCGATGACGGCGATGGCATGGTAGGCGCACACCTCGGCGCAGCGCCCGCAGGCGGTGCACTTATCGAAGTCCACCTCTGGGATGAGGATACCAACCTCATCCTGCTGCGTGATGATTGGCTTGAGGAA
>JGI24025J20009_10002916_pt1 | contig 11920 bp, 8 predicted proteins | sample Cruoilmetagenom3_FD_20009 | JGI IMG/M metagenome (IMG submission 20009)
GGCTTCTCGGTGGCTTTTCGGATCAGCTCCGCCAATCTTTCGCGGGCGATCTCACGGTTGCGGGCCTGGCTGCGGGTCTCTTCACACTGAATGATCAAAGTACCCTCCAGCGTCCAACGCCGCCCGGCCAGACGTTTCAACCGGCGTTTCACAGGGTCAGGCAGGTTGGGGCTGCGCTCAGCTTCAAACCGCAATTCAACGGCGGTGCTTACTTTATTCACATTCTGTCCACCGGGGCCGGACGAGCGGGTAAATTGCTCGGTCAGCTCCCAGTCTTCGATTGTGATCTGGTCTGTAATGGTCAGCATGGGCCTCGGACTTTGTGTATTTCGCATGTACATAATGTACAAATCATACAGAAATCAAAAGGGCCGCCCGGATCACGGAACGGCCCTCTAGAGTTTAGGGAGGTGGGCGGTTAGGCGCACCAATTCGAATGGGTCATCTCACCCGGGGGCTGCCCTAGGTGGTATCCTCCCGAACTGTTCCGACACCTCTTTCCAATACCTCTATAGACACTGGGCACCTCCTTTCGCTTGTTAATCCTAGAGGTAGCCTGCCACAAAAACTGTAGATGTCAAAACAAAATCATGTGGTGCGACGGGTCAGCACCCCCACGATGATGCGGAAAGGCACAAGTGCCAGCAGCGCCAGAGATAGTTTCACCAACCAATCGGCCACCGCCAATGACACCCATAATGGGGCTTGGGGGCCAGCGCCCAACAGTGGCAGCACTTCGCTTGCCCAGGACACATCATTGGCAGGTTCCAACATCGTTAAACTGGCCGAAAAGGCGATGAAAAAGAACATTGCCGTATCAACCGAGCCACCAATCAAGGACGACACCACCGGCGCACGCCACCAAGCGCCACTGCGAAGGCGGCTAAATATTGCAATATCAATCAGTTGCGCCGTCAAAAACGCAAGGCCAGAGCCGATAGCAATGCGCAAAGTCACCAATGGTCCAAACTCACCCATGATCTGCGTGCCGATGAAAGAACAGACAAGGCCAACGACAAAGCCCACCAGCACGACGCGCCGGGCAGCCTCGCGCCCATAAACGCGGTTCATGATGTCCGTCACCAGAAAGGCCAGCGGATAGGTAAACGCACCCCAGGTCAGCCATTGGCCAAACAGGAATTGCACGAGAATGTTAGAGGCCACCACAATGACAGCCATGGCAATTACACCGGGAAGGATGTTAGTTTTCATATTGTTAGCCCGTTTTTTACAAGGTTGCGGCGACTTGCCTCCGATAGGAGGGATGGCTGCATCTACTGGCTGAAACAGCGTTTGGCAAGGGGTGTTCGAGGCGCGCCGCGACATATGAACGTTGTAGGCATTTTGGGCAAACCCTCTGGGTAAGGTTATACACGAAATACCTTAATCCGACTGCAATACGCTCACGCATTGGCCCGGCAAATCGTGCATCGTCAACTCACGCCGTGGCTTGGGCTTGGGTGCATTGGGGTTGGGGGGTGGCGGATTCAAAATGTCGCTCACCCATTGTTGGGCATCGGTACATCCATCACCCGCAGGCGGTGGCGATTGATTTTCGCAGCCCTTCGCACCTTTGGGGCACTTCAGCCGCACATGGAAATGATAGTGATGCCCCCACCATGGCCTGACTTTACTCAACCAGGAGCGATCACCTTTTTCCTCTTTGCACATGCGCACCTTGGCGCCGGGAAACACAAAAATACGCTCTGTTCGCGGGTCCTTGGCCGCCGCTTTCATGATCTCATGATGCTGGCGGGTATAATTGTCGTTCGTATAAGCCCCCTTAGAGCGACGCAGCGAAATTGATGACAGGTTTTCGCGCTCAGAGCGGCTCAGGTTCAACCGCTTGGGTGGCAACATCCAGATGTCAACGTCCAGGCCCGACTGGTGCGACCGGTGCCCGCTCAGCATCGGCCCACCGCGTGGCTGGCTGATGTCACCAACATAAAGCCCCTCCCAACCGGGTTGCTTGGCGGCGAAGGCTGATAGCTTTTGAATGAAATCAATCGTCTGCGGATGGCCCCAATTGCGGTTCCGGCTCAGGCGCATGGCCTGCCAGGTTGGCCCGGTTTCAGAGAGCTGCTGCGCGCCTGCCATACAACCCTTGGCGTAGCTTCCAAAAGGTTGCGCTGCTTGCTGGGATCCGCTGCCTTTGGCCCCAAACAACTGCTTGGCCTGTACGCCCTTCATGGACGCGGGCACATTCTGGGATGAAATCACAGTCTTGGGCGCCACGGCTGCTGAGGACTTTTGCTTGGGTGACGACCCTCCGCAACTGGCCAGCGCCAGAGTGACCAGGATCAATGTGAGGTAGCGGTGTCCCATGCGTCTGTGCCCCCTTCTGGTTTCACCCAGCGTAGCAGGATCAACCCAATCAGGAAAAGACCTATCAGCGGTGTGACGCCCAAAGATTGACTGCCCGTCAGCCATGTTGCGGTGCCGATCGCCAGTGGCGCGATGAATGATGTCGCCTTTCCCGCCAGCGCATAAAGGCCAAAGGCTTCGGTCATGCGGGCAGGATTGGCCTGGCGCACCATCATCGTGCGGCTGGCAGATTGCAGCGCACCACCAGCGGCCCCAATCAGCGCACCAAGGATATAAAACGCAATATCAGGTGCCGAGCTGTCAGGGCCAACAGCCACACCAAACACCGAGTCGCGCGAAATCATGACCACACCAATGGCCACGCCAGTCAGCACAAAAATGCAGAAGGTGATCACCGGTTTGGGCCCCAATTTGGTATCGGCCATGCCGCCAAGCCAGGCAAAGACGGCCCCTGAGACAATCGCCAGAATGCCGAACACGCCGACATCCACAACCGACCAGCCCAACACCCCGGCCGCATAAATGCCGCCAAAGGTGTACATGCCATTCAGGGCATCGCGGTAAAACATCGAACTGGTAAGATAGGCAAACAATGACGGCGAATTGGGCAAGTTCCGTATCGTGCCTTTCAGATCAGTCAACGCCTGACTGGCGGCCCCTTTGACAGGCTTGTCGGCCTTGGGGTCACGCACCCACAAGAAAAACGGGATCATGAACACCGCAAACCAAATTGCTGTCAGCGGGCCAACCGCACGCGTGCCTTCACGCATCTCAGAATCCAGCCCCAGAATGGGCGATATGCCAATCAGCGTTTTGCCCGTCGTGGCGTTTTCCGCCAACAGAACCAGCATAATGATCAGCGTCACAAGCCCGCCGATATATCCAAACGCCCAGCCGTTGCCGGAAATCCGGCCAATCTCTTCTTTTGTGCCCAGATCAGGCAACATGGAGTTGGTAAAGATCGTGGCAAACTCCATCCCGATCATGCCAATGGCAAAAAATACCAGCGTGCGCGTCACATCAAAATTATCTGGCGAGGCCCACCACAGGGCACCCGATCCGATCACATACATCAATGAAAACAGCCAGATCCATTTCATCCGATTGCCGGATGTATCCGCCAACGCGCCCAAAACAGGGGCGAGCAAGGCAACCACGATACCAGCCGCACCGATGCCAAATCCCCAGGCGGCTTGTGCGGCGGCACCATCCTGCATCAGCTCTTTGACGTAGGGTGCAAAAATAAAGGTAATCAACAGGGTGTTGTAGGGCTGAGAGGCCCAATCAAAAAAGAACCAGCCCCAGATACGCTTGCGCTTTGATACGTCTGTCATTTGTCCCCCAAGTGTTGCGAGCGATATGACAGGCCTTTCGGGATGCAGGCAAGCTAATCCTGCATTGGCGGCCAGGGACGTTGCGTATCAGCAGCAATCCAGCCGGCCACCCATTTGGGCATGTCCGGTGGCTGAACACTCTCGCCCAATTGCTTCAGCGCGTCTGAAGGTGCCACAATGCCCCGCTTGTCGGTGATCGCTGAACGATACAACGCATGATTGGCGCATTCGCCGTTTTTCTTCAACATGCTCTGCTCAAGATACATGAATTTGTCATCCCAGCAGATCAGACGTGATCGCATCTCGAATTTCTCAAACGTGCGCACCCGGCGACGATAGCGCACTGATACGCCCGCCATGGTCAGCCCCCAGCGGTTTTTACGCAACAGCCCCACCAAACCAGCACGCAGCGCCAGCGGAATACGCCCCAGATCATACAGCGTTAGGGTCCGGCCGTTGTTCAGCTCCATCCACAGGTCAATATCCCATGGCAGACAATAATGCTGCGATACATGGGTGCCGGTGATGGGCAAAGGTTCAGAATTGCGGTGCCTGAAAAGCTGCCACAACATACGAACAACGGGATACATGGGCGATCTCCTTAGGGGCGCAAAGTTGTCCCACCAATGTACAACGTCAACCACGACCTCGCGTCAATACTTGCGTATCGGCAGAGACATGGCTACCTATCGTGACGCAACAACGCAGGAGCGCCTGAAATGCAAGCGATTGCCGGCCCGATTGGCCTGATCCTGGACGTCATATTCTTCGTGATGATCATCCATATCATCATGAGCTGGCTGATCAGTTTTCAGGTGTTGAACCTGCATCAGCAGTTCGTCTCACAAATCTGGTTCAGCCTGAACCGCCTGCTTGAGCCGGTTTATACGCCCATCCGCAAAGTGCTGCCAGACACGCGCCCGCTGGATCTGGCCCCGCTGGTGGCCTTTATCGCACTGATCTCCTTGCGCGATTACATCCTGCCAACCCTGCTATGTGGCGGCGCGCCTTTGGGGTATTGCCGGTAAATCCGCGCTTGTTCACCTTTCGCGAGTATGGCTAAAATACTTGTAAGAGCAGATTAACAAAAACTTACAGGTTCCAATGCCCAGTGCTGCCACGCTTTTGAGCGATATTTTCGGATTCAAAGCCTTTCGCCCCGGACAGGAAGAAATCGTGAATGCCGTCAGCTCGGGTGAAAACGTGCTGGCGATCATGCCCACTGGCGGCGGCAAATCCCTTTGCTTTCAATTACCTGCCCTTCTGCGTGACGGGGTTACGGTTGTCATCTCTCCGCTCATTGCGCTGATGCGTGATCAGGTGCGTGCGCTGCGCGCCGTGGGGGTAGAAGCCGGTGCTTTAACCTCGGGCAATACCGAAGAAGAAACCAATGCAGTTTGGCAAGCCCTGGACGAAGGGCGATTAAAGCTGCTTTATATCGCGCCCGAGCGCTTGGCGGCGGGATCATCCATGGGGATGTTGCGGCGCATTGGTGTCAGCCTGATTGCCGTGGACGAGGCACATTGCGTGAGCCAATGGGGGCATGATTTCCGCCCTGATTACCTGCGTATCGGCGAATTGCGCCGTGCCTTGGACGTGCCACTGGCGGCGTTCACAGCCACAGCCGATGCCGAAACCCGCGACGAGATTGTCGAGAAATTGTTTGATGGCGTAGCCCCGCAGAGCTTTCTGCATGGGTTTGATCGACCCAACATCCATCTGGCATTCGCAGCCAAAGATAACCCCCGCCGCCAAATCATGGAGTTTGCCGCCGCCCGCAAAGGCCAATCCGGCATTGTCTATTGCGGCACCCGCGCCAAAACCGAAACGCTGGCACAGGCCCTGCGCGAGGCAGGCCACAATGCCGTGGCCTATCACGGAGGCATGATGCCCGACGACCGCCGGGGTGTTGAAACACGCTTCAACGTCGAAGATGGCCTGATTGTTGTTGCCACCGTGGCCTTTGGCATGGGTGTGGACAAACCCGATATTCGCTGGGTGGCTCATGCCGATCTGCCCAAGTCGATCGAATCCTATTATCAGGAAATCGGCCGATCTGGCCGCGATGGCGCACCTGCCGAAACGCTCACTTTGTTCGGGGCCGATGACATCCGTCTGCGCCGATCCCAGATTGACGAAGGTCTGGCCCCGCCCGAGCGTCGCATGGCCGATCACGCGCGCCTGAACGCCCTGCTTGGCCTGGCCGAGGCCCATGCCTGCCGCCGTGCCACTTTGCTGCGATACTTTGGCGAGGATTCGACCGGTTGCGGCAATTGTGATCTGTGTGTCACTCCGCCCGAAACCTTTGATGGCTCCCAAGCTGTGCAAAAGGCACTGTCCGCCATTTTGCGCACCGACGAATGGTTTGGCGCGGGCCATCTGATCGACATTCTGACCGGCACTATGACCGACAAAATTCAGGCGCGCGGGCATGACGAATTGCCCACATTCGGCGTCGGCCGCGACATTGAAAAACGTCGCTGGCAAGGGATTTTCCGCCAGATGATGGGCCATGACCTGATCCGTCCCGATCCCGAACGCCACGGCGCCCTGCGCATGACCGAAGCGGCGCGGCCCATCCTGCGCGGAGAAGATAACATCACCCTGCGGCTGGATACCCTGGTGGCAAAATCACGCCGCGCAGCACCCAAGGCATTGGTCTCAGAGGAAGATGCGCCGCTGTTATCAGCCCTCAAGGCCAAACGCCGCGCATTGGCAGAAGCCGCAAAAATGCCCGCCTACATCGTCTTCAATGACCGCACCCTGATTGAAATGGCAGAGCAACGCCCCCAAAACCTGGATGACATGGCCAAGGTCAACGGGGTTGGCGCCAAGAAGCTGGAAAAATACGGTGATGCGTTTTTATCGGTGATCATCGGAGAGGCGGAAAAAATGCACCCGACACGGCGCAAGCTGGCGGGCCATGCAGCGGGTTCGCTTTATGATCAACTGTTGCAGGTGCAGGCCGATCTGGCACGCGGACAGAATGGTTTGGAAAAACCGCTTAGTTGTTCGGCCTCCTTGCTGGCGCGCATTGCGTCCCACAAACCGCAGGATGAAGATGGCATGACACGTCTGCTGGGCGAAAAACGCGCCGAACGATTTGGGTCGGCCTTTCTGGACGTTCTGACGTCAGCAGATTAAGGCGTTTCGACTTTACCCTGGTGCAGGGGACGTCAAAATGTGGCGAGACAGACAAAGGAGCAAACATGCTGATCGTGATATCACCGGCAAAGAAACTGGACATGGATCCGGTACACGGCGTGCGCGCCACCGACCCGGCATTTCCGGATCAGGCAGATGAGTTGGCCAAAGTGGCGCGCAAACTCTCGGTCAAACAACTGCAAAAGCTGATGCACATCAGCGAGCCTCTGGCCAAGCTGAACGCCGAACGGTTTGAGGCCTTTGGCAATATGGATGAAAAGCCCGCTGCCCTTGCCTTTGCTGGTGACACCTATCAAGGGCTTGAAGCGGGCACGCTAGAGCCAGATGAAATGGCCTGGGCGCAGGAGCATTTGCGCATTTTGTCGGGGCTTTATGGCCTGTTGCGCCCATTGGATGCGATGCAGCCTTATCGGCTGGAAATGGGCAGCCGGTTGAAAACAAAACGCGGCAAATCACTGTATGAATATTGGGGTGACACAATTTCAACTGCCTTGAATGCGCAGGCTGAAAAGGTAGGGGGTACCACGTTGGTCAACTGCGCCAGCCAGGAGTATTTCGGTGCGGTTGATCTCAAGGCACTGAATTTGAATGTGATTACCCCCGTGTTCATGGAAGATAAGGACGGCACGCCCAAGATTGTCAGCTTTTTTGCCAAAAAGGCACGCGGGGCAATGGCACGATATATCATCCAGCGCCGACTGGTTGATCCAGCTGCGTTGCAGGATTTTGACACTGGTGGATATGCTTATCGCCCGGACTTATCCCAAGCGGGCAAGCCGGTGTTTGTACGGGATTATCCCTCGGCCTGATCTTCGGGCAGGGGTGGGCGCAGGCCCGCATGCCAAACCTTCTGTATGTGATCCGTAATCGCATCCTTGCGCAGGGGCTTGGTCAGGTAATGATCAATTCCAGCGGCCAGAATATCATCCGCATCACCGTCCATTGCATGGGCTGTCATGGCGACCACCGGAATGTGCTGCGCTGTGCCGACTTCCAGCGCGCGGATTTTCTGCGTTGCTTCTTTGCCGTCCATTTCAGGCATTGAAATATCGGTAAACACGATATCAGGTTGGAAGCTTTGGAACATCTCCACCGCCTCAAGCCCGTTTTCGGCAAACTTCAATTCAATATCGAGCGCTTTGACCATTTTGGAAAACACCAACCGATTGGTCTTGTTATCCTCGGCTGCCAGCACTCGCATGGTGCGCACCGCGGGCGCATCCTCTTCGGTGTTATCCCCTGTTTCTGGAGGATCAGGCGGCGGTGCCACCTCCAGGGCTGCGAGGGCTGCAAACAAGCTATGCCGTGGATAGGGCTTTTGCAGCACCGCTTGCACATGGCGGCGGGTGGGGTCTTGTTCGGCCGCGCTGCTGGTTGTGCTGAGCAGGATTATCGGCGTGGTTTGACCAGCATTGCGCATCGCCTCGGCCAATTCCATCCCGTCCATATCGCGCATATTGTGATCACACAGCACAACGTCCAGATCAGGGGTGATTTGGGTCAGCGCCTGCGCCCCGCTTTCACAACAGGTCGCTTCAATTCCCATCACCTCAAGNTGGCGTTTCAGGATCATGCGGCTGACGTCATGNGGTTCAACCACAAGGGCGGTTTTCACGCCATCGGGCAATTGAAAACAATCGCTTNCCACTTTCTCAGCCGCAGGCAGTGGCAAGGAGAAGCCAAAGCACGAGCCTTTGCCTTCTTCGGATTCAACCCAGATTTTACCCCCCATCAGGTTGATCAGCTTTTGCGAGATGGCNAGGCCCAGACCAGTGCCCTCATATTTGCGATTCTGCTCGTCATCNACCTGATTAAACTCGCCAAAGATATGNTCCACCTTGTCGGCTGGAATACCGATGCCGGTGTCTTCAATGGTCACACGCAAATCGGTTATTTCATTGCTTTCGGAATGCACCCCAACGACACGGATGGTCACATGGCCTTCTTCGGTGAATTTGATCGCGTTGCCCATCAGGTTGGTGATGATCTGGCGCAATCGCCCGCGATCACCGGTAAACTGTGTGGGCAGGAACATGTCATAATCCACTAACAATTCCAAACCCTTGTCACGCGCGTTGGGTTGCAGCAGCATGATCAGTTCGTGAATGCAGCGTTCCAGATCAAACGGTTCAGAATGCAGCACCAGTTTATCCGCTTCGATCTTGGAATAATCCAGCACATCATTGATGATGACCAACAACGCCTCGCCCGAGTTTTTGATCGTCTCGGCATAAAGCAGCTGTTCCTCGGTCAGATCGGTGTCTTGCAACAGGTCTGCCATGCCGACAACGCCGTTCATCGGTGTGCGTATCTCGTGGCTCATGTTGGCAAGGAATGCGGATTTGGCACGCGCCGCCGCTTCGGCTTTGCGACGTGCCTCTTTCAGGCGTTGTTCATTGCGCACGGTATCGGTGATATCCATCGCCAGGCTGATCACATCGCCGCCATGTCCGCGTTGATCAAACACTTTGATGTAGGCACCGCTCCAAAGCCGGATGATTTCGGGATCGGGCGACGCCGATTGCCAGCGATCCAGCGCCATTTCACGCCAATCCGCCGGATGCATATCCGCAGTATCCACGATGCCTTCCTCCGTCAGGAATTGAAGGATCTCAACATAGCTGATGCCGGGCTGAATCGCTTCAAGCCCGTCAAAGACCGACAGCCACGCCTCATTTGCTGCAATCAACCGGCTATCACTGTCAAAAAAGGCTATCCCATCCTGAATGGCTTCAATCGAATGCCAAAGCCGACGCTCCAGCTTTTCTACCTTTTCATTGGCAACACTGAGGTCAGATTTAACCCGCTCGTTTTCATCGCGCACGGTTTTGACCTGCGCGCGGGTTTCCACAATTTCATCGGACAATTGGCGCGCATGATTGCCCAGTTTGCGGTTGGCCGCCTGCAGTTCGGCCTTTTTCTGCTCAAGCACCCGCTCAGCCGCCAATCGTGCGCGGCGTTCTTGAGATAGTTTGTTGGCAAGGCTCATTGCGGCCCTCCAACGTGCCGTTTTCCTAAACTTGGCCCAGCATCGAATACTATGGTGAAGAACCCCTTAAGTAACATGGGGGAAATCGTTGCCGTTTTCGCAGTATCGTGGCACCATATGGCGATAGAAAGGGAGGTTTTCATGCTCCGTCATTTGATTTCTGTATTATTTATTGCGGCTTTGGCCGGACCGGCCATCGCACAAACCAATGTGCCCGAGCGCCGACAAGTGGTCACACAAGATGTCGATTTTTATGGCTCCGACCTGCAAGCGCTGTTTGATACCACGCGTTCGGCCTGCCAGACGGCCTGTTTTTCCAACCCCGCCTGCAAGGCTTATACATTCAATTCCAAATCGAACGCCTGCTTCCCAAAAAGCGAAGTGTCGGACAGTACCCCTTATGAAGGCGCGATTTCCGCCAAATTGTTGGAAACCGATCCCGCTGTTCTGGCCAAGGCCGATCAACGCCGTGCTGAGCTGAATTTCCTGTCAAATGGCGATATCCGCAATGCTGTCTCACTGGCCAATGACATCGGCGCGCGCCATCCGGGCGGACAATGGGATGTGCCGTTCATGCTCGATACCGCACACAAGCGGGTGGCCGAAAAAGATTATCTGAACGCCATGCGCTGGACCGGTGCCATTGTGGCCGAGACAGACGTGGGTGATCAATGGGCCGAATACGCCCGGCTGTCTGACCTGATTGAAACCGACGATTCAACCAAGAGGCGCCGCTACAAAGCCCAAGCCATGAATGGCGCGATCAACGCCTACTTTCGGGCCCCATCGGATGGCGCGCGTGTCAATGCTCTGCAAATGCTGGCCAAATCCCTGGAGGATGGCCGCCGTGGCCGCGATATGATCCATGCATTGCGCCTGGCCGAGAGCATCCAGCCCCGCCAGGATATCATCGCTGAACTAGACGCAGCCATTGCAAAATACGGCTTTCGTATCACCGAGCACCGTGGCGACAATGAAACAGCCAGCCCGCGTATCTGTGCGGAATTTTCTGAACCTCTGATCAAGACCGGCACCGATTACACGCCCTATGTGCGCCTGCCCGATGCGGGCATGGTGGTGCAGGCCGAAGGCAATCAGATCTGCGCCGACGGCGCTCAGCACGGGCAACGCTATACCGTGACCTTCCGCAAAGGCCTGCCAGCCGCCAGTGGCGAGGCTCTGACCAAAGATGTGGACATCTCGCTTTATATCCGTGACCGCTCGCCCAAGGTCAGCTTTGGAGGGCGCGCCTATGTGTTGCCAAAAACGGCTGATGCCGCCCTGCCGATTGAAACTGTCAATTTGAATGAGGTCGATCTGCAATTGCGCCGCGTCAGTGATCGCAACCTGCTGCGCGCCATTCAGCAAGACTTTTTCGGGCGCCCCTTGAGCGAATATGAAATATCGGAATTTGCCAATGAGATCGGCGAGGATGTCTGGAAAGGCACCGGCGAAGTCGTCAACGAGTTGAACCAAACCATGACAACCCGCCTGCCGTTGGGCGATGTTCTGGCCAGCCAGGACCCCGGCGTGTTTGCCCTGACCGCACGGATCAAGGGGATACCTTTGTACGATGATCCCGGTGCAACGCAGTGGTTTGTTCTGACCGATCTGGGGCTGACGTCGCTGAATGGCAATGACGGGCTGCACCTGTTTGTGCGCGGCCTTGCCGATGCGGGCGCCATGGACGGCGTAAAGCTGACCTTGCTGTCACGTTCGAACCGGGAACTGGCCGAGGCGGTAACCGATGCTGATGGTCATGCCCTGTTTGAACCGGGCCTGACCCGTGGCACCGGCGGTGCAGCGCCTGCCCTGGTGATTGCCGAGGCCCCCAATGGTGACACTGCATTTCTGTCCATGACCGATCCGGCCTTTGATCTGTCAGATCGCGGCGTTGAAGGGCGCGAATCTGCCCCGCCTGTTGATGTCTTCCTGGCCACAGATCGTGGTGCTTATCGTACCGGCGAAGTGATCCGCGCCACAGTTCTGGCGCGTGATGACGTGGCCGATGGTATCACCGGCCTGCCGCTGACGGCCATTCTGACACGCCCCGACGGTGTGGAATATTCACGCATCGTATCTTCTGATGATGCGGCGGGTGGTCATG
>JGI24025J20009_10002917_pt1 | contig 11920 bp, 11 predicted proteins | sample Cruoilmetagenom3_FD_20009 | JGI IMG/M metagenome (IMG submission 20009)
CCTGAATTCGGTCTGTCTCTGACTCCAATTTATCGAGTTCTATCAACATGCTTTCCACCACTCGAACAGCATGTCCTCTAAACCCTGTTTCAACAAGCTCATCCAGTTCATTAACCACTTTCAGCGCTTGATGACAGGTTTCAACCGTCGCTCGAACCAACTCAATAGCTTGAGCGCTCGCGTGCTCAGGAAATTGCAGTTTACGTCCCACTACAATGCCTGCAATATCGCGCGCACGGTTTGCCAGCAAGTCTTGGACACGCAACGAATCTAACAAATCTTGACGGTCAATCGGCATAAAAAGGCCGCTCGGCAGGTGTTCACGTAACAAGTGCTTTTGATCGTCTGCTTTTTGTTCTAGCGCTGCTATCTGGTGATAAATTTCTTTTACCCCGTCGGTATTGCCTTTAGCCATGCGCTCAAACAAATCAACTAATTTTGAAACACATTCATCCACTAACTTCATATGCGACTGAAGTGGAGCAACAGGGGATGGGCCAAAAATGCCCGATAAGTAATTTTTTGATGCCATTGCATTCAACCTTGCTTATTAATTTTCGGACAATATAAAGGCAAATGCTAAAATCTGCTAGCAATAGACAAAAAAAAGCCCCGACATCCTGTCAGGGCCTAAAACAGAGTTCTGTTTTTAGTTTTTTAGAACTTAGCTTTTAGGTCAATTTGCCATGTATCAACGTCACCCTCACCTTTAGACGTTAATGTGCCCATTTCTGTGTCTAAATAAGTTGTCCCTACGCTGAAGTTTTTATTGATTTCGTATGAAAGCTTCCAACGACTGCCTTCTGAATCGGTGTAGCCATCAGCAAAGTCTGAGTCATTAAAGGCTGCAAAAACAGAGTTTAATTCAACTTCTCTATAATCATAGCTGGCTTTCCATTTGCCCATTTTTGTGCCAATGCCGAGTAACCAAGCGGTGTCTTCACCACTGTTGATGCCATCCGCATCATTATTTTGCACATAGTGACCATAAAGCTTAACGGGCAAACCTAAATCCACATTTGTTTCACCAAAAAATTCTGTCAACTGGTACTCAGTAGAATCATTGCCCTTGTTTAAGAAATCTGTTGTATCAACACCATTTGTTAGGTCTTGTTGAAGCTCGTCAGATAATGAATAGTCAAAAACACTCACGCCCAATTTTGTTTTAGCGCCAGCTAGTTTAAATGTCGCAGCAATTTGGCCAAAATTAACCGTCGAATCATCATCTTTGCTTGAGCCGCCATCATCCATTAATAGAACACCAGCCGTCGTAATAATATCGACACCACCTAACGCTGCTGTGTAACGCAACGCTCCACCTTCTGGATTTAGATCACTATCCCAAACCATGCCACCACTGACTTGCTCCCAAGGTTGCTTGAACTTACCACCAATCAATTCCAGCCCATTCAATGCTTCCCAATTAATGTACGCTAAATCAACCCAAACATCGTCTTTATCAAACCGATCATTGATTGTTTCGTTGGTTGATGTTGGCCCTTCTGAATCTCCCGTTGCTAGGCGAATACCACCTTTAACATTTTCCGTAATATCAGCATAGACACCAACGCGAGCACGATAACGCTGGCGACCTTTATCGCTTACACCGTTTGTTGTGCTTCTATTTTCATTTCGAACGCGCAAATCACCTTTTACTTTGATTTTGCCCGCCCATGCCATCTTCTTAAGCATTGCGTCAGATGGCTTACTTTGCTTATTCATCATGTTTGACATGGATAGCTCTGTATACTGATCTTCTGTAATAGCGCCATTGGCTTTTAAGATGTCTAATAGTTCTTTGTCCACCGCAAATGCAGCTGGTGCAAGGGCCATTGACGTACCCAATAGTGTCGCCTTAATAGCCACTGATAGTTTTGTTTGTTTCATTCTTCATCCCTTGTTGTTTAATAAATATCTTTAACACGGGTGAATTTTAGATAGCTTAGATGACAGCGATATGACAGTGGCGTGACAGTTGTTGTTTTTTGCCTATATACAACAAAAAGCCCGCAACTAGGCGGGCCTTTAAAACTAGAAGCTAGTGAAGTTTACAAGTGTTTTTCTAACTCTTTAATTTCAACGTGTCGAACATCCTTTCCTTTAACGAGGTAAATAACATATTCGCAAATATTACAGGCACGATCGCCAATACGCTCCAGCGCTCTTGATGACCATAATAGATCAATAGCCACGGGAATTTTCCTTGGATCTTCCATCATATAAGTAATTTGTTGGCGGACTAAATTCTCATAATCTTTATCAACCTTCCTGTCCATATGAATAACATTAAACGACTCATCAAGATCTCTACGTGCGAACGCATCTAATGCCTTATTAAGCATTCCCGTCACACGGGTGGACATTTGTTCAATACTATCAAACTGCTCTGGTAAAGCGCCTCGCTTAGAAATATCAATGGCTTGTCTAGCAATACGTTTAGCCTCATCGCCCATTCTTTCTAAATCAGAGGTTGTTTTGATAATAGCCATGATTAAGCGTAAATCCGTTGCCGTTGGTTGACGCATAACGATGATACGATTGCACATTTCATCAATGTCCACATCGAACGTGTTGACCTTTAAATCACCCTCAATCACCGCCTCAGCCATTTCCTTGTCGCCTGCTAACAATGCTTTAACCGCTTTTTCAATCTGCTGCACCACGACACCACCCATGCTCAACACACTGCTGGTCACCTCTTCAACTTCTTCATCGAACTTATGCGAAATATGTTGCCCTGTACTCATATCGTCCCCCTTAGCCAAATCGACCACTAATGTAGTCTTCGGTTTGCTTTTGTGATGGTTTCATAAAAATGGTATCCGTTTGATCAAACTCAATCATCTCACCAAGATACATAAACCCCGTGTAATCTGAAATACGTGCCGCCTGCTGCATGTTATGCGTCACGATGCAAATACTGTATTGTTCGCGAAGAACTGAAATCATTTCTTCAATCGCCAAAGTGGAAATAGGGTCTAACGCGCTGGTTGGCTCGTCAAACAAAATAACTTCAGGTTTTAATGCGATCGCGCGTGCGATACACAAGCGTTGTTGCTGGCCACCACTCAGACCACGTGCATCATGGCCCAAGCGGTCTTTCGCTTCCTCCCATAATGCCGCATCACGCAAAGACTGCTCAACTACCTCTTGCAACTCTGTTCGTTTTTTAACACCAGAAAGCCTTAAGCCATAAGCAATATTTTCAAAAATCGTCATTGGAAATGGGGTCGGCTTTTGAAAAATCATACCGACACGTTGGCGCAAACGAATCAACTCGGCCTCTTTCTTAATATCTAAAATATTTGTGTACGCTTTTTGATCCGCGTTCAAAAGGTTAATAGCGCCTTCATACCGGTGGCCAGGGTATAAGTCATGAATGCGATTCATACCGCGTAGCAGCGTAGATTTACCGCACCCACTCGGGCCAATCAACGCCGTTACTTTGTTCCTTTCAACTGGTAACGAAATAGCTTTTAGTGATGGTTCACTTGCACCACTATAAGTAAACGTTAAATCCTTAACTTCCATCATGTTCTTCATTATTTTGATCTCTTTTTGTTGCTCGCATAACGGCCAAGCAAATTAATTATTAACACCATCGTCGTTAATAAAAAGGCTCCTGTCCAGCCTAGTTGAACCATTTGATCGTCTGGCATTGTCGCAAGGTTATAGATCGAGACAGTTAAGGAAGGGAATGTACCTGTTAGATCTGTTGACCAGAACTCACTCGAACCACTGGTATAAATTAAAGGCGCTGTTTCCCCCACAACCCTAGCAAACGCTAATAAAATACCCGTTAAAATGCCTGCCTTAGCGTAACGCACGACGATGTTCATCGTCACATGATACTTAGAAGCACCAATGGCCATACCTGCTTCTCGCAGCTCAATGGGTACAAGGTTCAACATATCGTCGGTTGTCCTAACGATAATTGGCACCATTAGAATAAACAAGGCTAAAACACCGGCCCAGCCACTGGTATGCCCCGTTGGCACCACAATAATCGCATAAACAAACGTCCCCACAACAATCGAGGGCGCCGACATCATCACATCACTTAAGTCACGCAAAAACTCCGTGCTTCTAGAGTTAGCCCCATATTCTTGTAGGTAAATACCCGCCAGAATACCCACCGGAATGCCGATCAGTGTGGCAATACCAGACATCATTATTTGACCGACGATTACGTTTCGCAAGCCACCCTCAATAAGGTCTTTTGTAAACACATCAAAGCTGAGCCCCTGCAAGCCTTTTGAAAATAATGTAAACAAAATCCAGCCTAAAAAAATCAAGCCCACTAACGCAGCAAAGGTAGAAAAAACAATAAACACGCGATTCATGATTAAACGCATTACTTTTTCCTCAAGAAGTAAACTTTAGCACTCGCTATCACGATGAAACTTAAAACAAAAAGTATCAGCGCTAAATAGAATAGAACAGATAAACTCAAGCCACTAGATTCAGCAAAGCTATTAGCCAGCACCACCGGAATTGAATTAGTAGGATCGGTTATTTTGCCAGCAAACTGGTACACGCCACCAATCACAAAGGCAACTGCCATTGTTTCACCCAAAGCCCGACCAAACGATAATATGATAGAACCTATAATGCCTGACCGTGCATAAGGAAAGACAACATCTTTTATTACCTCTAATTTAGTCGCGCCCATCGCATACGCTGATTCTTTAAGCATATCAGGCACCGTCGTTATCGCATCGCGACTTAGGGCCGCCATAAAAGGTATCACCATAATTCCAAGCACAAGCCCTGCTACCAACAATGAAACCGTATTTCCACCAAAGAGGCCCGCAATAAAGGGGCCAAAATAAAACAAACCCCACATACCATAAATAATGCTTGGAATAGATGCCAATAATTCAATTGCAATACCAACCGGCTTGGCGACTGCACTGGGGGCAATTTCAGATAAAAAAACTGCAATGCCCATCGCTATTGGTACTGAAAAAAGCATTGCGATGAGTGTTGAAAAAACCGTACCGACAATAGGGACTAACGCACCAATAAACAACTCTGGATTTATTATCACCAGACTCCATGTCATCATCGGTAATAAAATCATCATCCATTATAAAGTCGTCGTCATCTTCAATGAAGTCATCACCAATAGACGCGCCTTTATCAGCTTCCACCGACTCTAACTCACTTAGTTCAGCAGGAGGTAATTCAACTTTTTCTTCTTCACCCCAACGAGACTCAAACAAGAATTTAACACCAAATTCTTCTATCGCAGGTTTTGCTGACAAGTATAGAACGAGCGTAGTGGCTGCCAAAATAACAAAAACCAAGCTGGCGCTTAATTGAGCAATTTTTCTAAAAAATAATTCCATTATTCCCTCTGGGATAAAACAAAGACCTTCTCAACAATCTGTTGAGAAGGTCTTAAATTAACTTTACGTTAAACGATCTTTAATTAACTTTACGTTAAACGATCTTTTATTTTAAGCCTTTTTCTACCCAGTAGCCTTGGATTTTTTTAATCACAGCGTCTGGAAGTGACACATAACCTACCGCTTCGATAAGCGTGTTCTTTTTGGTTAACGCATAATCAAAGAACTTAATAACTTCTTTTGAGTTTTCACCGTCTTTAGGAACCAGCGCAAACGTTGCTGTCACTACTGGGTAACCTTTTGGTGGGTAGGCAATATTGGCATAAAAGTCCTTTTTAGGATCCAAATCTGCATACACTGCTGCCGCCTCAAATGTCGCTGGCTCAGGCTTAACAAACACGTTTTCACGGTTCTCAATAATCGCCATATCCAAACCGTTCTTCTTTGCATCAGCGTAATCTACATAGCCAATTGAAAAACCATTATTTTTAATCGCGGTGGCCACACCAAAGTTACCTTTACCTGCAATGCGATTTTTAGAAGGCCATGCTACTACTTTCTTAGCACCGATCGTTTCACGCCACTCTTGGTTCATTTTGCTCAGGTAGTAAGTAAAAGCAAATGTTGTTCCTGATTTATCACTACGGTGAACAAACAAAATATCTTCACTAGGTAGAGCAATTCCTTCATTATCAGCAGCGATAATAGGGTCATTCCACTTTGTAATGTTACCTAGCATAATGCCTGAAATGGCTGCCTCACTTAACTTCATACCACTAACACCTTCAACATTATAAGCAAAGGTCACAGCACCAATAGCCGTTGGNAATTGAATCAAGTTTGCTTTTGCTAAAGAGCCCGATTTTAAAGGCTTATCTGAACCACCAAAATCAACGTGACGGGCGGTGACTTCTTTAATACCTGAGCCACTGCCTGTTGGTGTGTAATTGACTTGGTTCTTTGTTTCACCGTAGTAAACTTTACTCCAGGTTGTATAGGCTGGGTAAGCAAAACTTGAACCCGTCCCTTCAATTTTAGCTGCATGAGCCGCTGTCCCAACTGTTAGGCCAAGCAGCCCTAATGCCAATATTTTTTTAATTTTCATGTTTTTTTCCAATTTAGTTGAATAACCGGCAAAGCATCTGCTCCAGCCTGTAAATCATTCTAGGGTTGATATGTGGCATTATAATGAACGCAATATGACAGTTTAATGACAGCCTTATGACTCAATTCTTTCTGGCGGGAACACACATTGAAAACAACTACCCTCGCCTTCAGTACTATCAATGATCAACTGCGCCTCATGTCGCTCAAGCTCATGCTTAACAATCGCCAAACCAAGCCCTGTACCCGTTTTATTCATCACATTGTTTTCAGCCACTCGGTAAAAACGCTCAGTCAATCTAGCTAAGTGCCTCGCAGCAATCCCTTTACCTTTATCTTTAACATATAAAACACCATTGCCTCGATCATCTATTAACCAGCCAGCATTAATGTCACCTTTCTTATCAGAATAATTGATCGCATTACCGAGCAAATTTCGCATTATTGTCAATACCGACGATTTATTTACTTTTAGATTAAGGCTTGCGGGAATATCAAAGTTAAATGATTGATGCTTCTTTTGTGCCGCCGGTTCCAGCTCCGCTTTAACTTGCTCACAAACCCCACGAATATTCACAACATTATTTAAGCCCTCTACCTTCCCTTCTTCAAGCCGACTTAATGTTAAAAGCTCTTCGATCATGGTTTGCATCTTAACGACTTGCTGATCAACTTTACGTAAAGAAGCACCCACTTGTGCCTTCTCATTAGCAGTAGAGGCCAATAACATTTCCACATAGCCTTTCATAACCGTTAATGGCGTTCTTAATTCATGCGATGCATTTGATACAAAGTCTTTCCGCACTTGATTGGTGCGCTCAACTTTAGTGACATCGCGAATTAATAATAAACGCTCATTATCACCGTAAGGCAAGAGCCGTATTTCAATTTTTTCCGCCGACCAATTAGTTTCAACAACCGGCGCCTCCATAATAATAGCCGTATCGCTCTTTAGGTTTTTAAGGAAATATGTAAAGCGAGGGTGTCGAACCAAGTGATTAATAGGCTGCCCGGTATCTTCTTTTTTTAAAATAAGCAACCGAGCAGCTTGATCGTTAAACCACCTAATTTCATTCGATAACGATAGAATAACCACCCCATCAGGGAAAACTGAGATCAGCTTTTTAAACCGTTCTAATTGATATTTAACACTGTGCTTTTGCGCTAAACGCTGCTTTTTAGACTGGTAAATACCCTCAGCAATTTGACCAAACAACCCGTCTTCAAAAGGCACATTGTTATCACCCGTTTTTTTAGACCATTTGTATAAGCCTTGTAACCGACGATACTGAAACACAATGTAAGCCAATAAAAAAAGCGCCAATACCTCCGCAGGATAGCCAAGCAACAGACCTAACAAAGCAGTTGCTAGTAACCAAACTAATAATACATTGCGTTCATGGTTAGGGTTTATATTCACGTGCTAGAACCCACTAACTTGTAGCCAAAGCCACGTACCGTTTGAACTAAGTTAGCACAGTTTTGAGCACCCAAAATGCGCCTTAAACGCCTAATATGCACATCCACTGTACGGTCTTCAACATACACATTGTCACCCCATACGTTATCAAGCAACTGATTTCGCGAAAAAACTTTATTCGGGTGTGTGGCAAAAAAGTATAGCAACTTATATTCTGTCGGGCTCATCATTACATCAACTTTATTTATCGTCACTCGATGGCTCTCTGGGTCAATAAACAAGGGACCTATTGAGATCACAGTGGCATTGCTTTCTGTACTGGTTCTACGTAACACCGCTTTCATTCTGGCTATCAATTCTTGAACAGAAAAAGGCTTGGTAACATAATCATCTGCGCCCGTTTCTAACCCCGAGACTTTATCTTCTTCGGTACTTCTTGCGGTCAACAGAATAATTGGAATACGTTTATTCTCTTCTTGGTTTTTTAAAAACTTAATCCAATCAGGCCCACTTATTCCTGGTAGCATCCAATCTAACAAAATAATATCTGGGGTCATGTCTCGCAAAGACTCCTGTGCTCTCATGACATCCATGCACCATGTCACGCCTATATCATTGGACTGAAGAGAGAGCTGTAACATTTCTCCGATATCCTCATCATCTTCAACCAGCAGTACGTTCATTTTTTCCATTAAATTAGCCTTTTTAATTATTACTAGCCAGAATACATAATATTTGTGACAAAACAGTGACAGCCCATAAACGACTACTTAGCTTAAGCTCAAGGTGCAACACACCTTCTATGCCTAGTTGAATTTCAACACATGTTAAGGCCATCAAGAAGCAAGCAATTTATCAAGAATTCCTCCTTTTTACATCCCTGTCATATAACCGTCATATTATTCAGCAATACTTTCCACCCATGACATATGAAGAAAAATTACATTATCAATCGCTTTTAGACATATTAGCAACAGACTCATTAACCCCCCTCTTCCAGCCGATTATTTCACTGAAAGACAATAAAATTTACGGTTATGAAGGCTTAATTCGTGGCCCCTCTGATGGGCCCTTGCACTCCCCTCTTAACCTTTTTAATGCGGCTGCTAAGCATGGGCGGCTAGCTGAGTTAGATTTACTATGTCGAAAAGTTAGTATTAAACGGTTTGGTGAGCTTAACTTAAATTCAAAGTTATTTATTAATACTATCCCTGAGATTCTATTACAAAAAGATTACCAGCATGGCCACACCTTAAAGTATATAAAAGACGCTAATATGGATGCTAGCCAAGTGGTCATTGAGCTCACCGAGCAATACCCTATTGAGGATTATGAGTTGATGGCATGTGCAACTAAACATTATCAAGACATGGGATTTTCCATCGCCATCGACGATTTAGGTGCCGGCTACTCAGGATTAAGAACCTGGTCGGAAATTAAACCCGACTTTGTAAAAATTGACCGTCATTTTTTAAGTGATATTCATAATGATACAAACAAACAAAAATTTGTACAGTCTATCGTTGATATTGCAAAAGGTGTTGACTGTAAAGTTATTGGCGAAGGTATTGAGTTACGCGGTGAGTACCTTCAGGCTAATGCGATGAATATAGATTATGTGCAAGGCTTTTACTTTGCTCGACCCGCCGCTGAGCCAACTGAATTGTTGGATTGCTCGTTATTTTCAAGTAGAACAAATGACTTCAAACCTAAATTTAATATAGAGCGTTCAGATAATACGGCGGCAAAACTTCTTTTTTATGTAAAACCTATTTATACCCATACTAAATTCTACGATATTGGTGAACGATTCCAATCATCCCCTGACCTGACAGCCCTTCCGGTTCTTAATAACGACTTTACCGTTGCAGGGATTATATGGCGTACTGAATTTCTAACCATTTACGCCAGCCGCTACGGTAAAGAATTAAACAATAAGAAAACCGCCTTATCATTTTTAGACATTAAAGCATTAAAGGTTGATATTACTTTATCACTGAATAAGATTAGCCAGCACATCACCAGTCAAAACAACCACACTCAACAAGATGACTTTCTCATCACATCATCTAATCGTTACAAAGGCATGGGCAAACTGCTTCATTTATTGAAGGAAATAACCGAGATGCAAATCACGTTTGCTCGCCACATGAACCCACTTAGCAATCTACCTGGCAATGTTCCTATCAGCCAAAGAATAAATCACTCCATTGAGACACAACAAGATATCGTGATTTGTTATTTTGACTTAGATAATTTTAAGCCATATAACGATACCTATGGGTTTGGTGAGGGCGACAAAGTGCTCCGAAAAACCGCCCAGCTATTGACAAACTCCGTCGATGATGAAGTTGACTTTGTGGGCCATGTTGGAGGAGATGACTTTCTCATTATTTTTCAAAGCAGCAACTGGCAGAACCGGTGTGACGCCATCTTAAATAACTTTAGCGCTCTAGTTTCAGAGTTTTATTCTTACGAGCACCTTATTAACGAAGGGATCTCTGCGCTAGATAGAAACTCTGAGCCCGTGTTTTACCCACTCCTATCTATTTCGATTGGAGCACTAAGACCCTATGATTTTGGCCCCTTTAGATCAGAGAATGACCTCATTTCTATTGCCAGCAACGCGAAATCTGCTGCTAAAAAGATGCCTGGCAATAGCCTTTATCAAATAAAACCCTCAAAACAATCTAACAACATACCCGCTTAAACCATGAAAGGGCTACCTTAGCACGCCATTCCATCACTCCCTATTTTCTAGCACGCGCACAGTTATCGCTTTTCATCTGTTGTGGCGAACACCGATCAAACAGGTGCCGCCACTCAAAATGGGGTTACTGGCATTGAATTTAGTGATCAATCATCACTTAAATACTGCCTATCCTTTATTAAACACAAGAGCATCATCGCGCAGTTCAATATTAATCACGTCACCAGGCACAAATTTACCTGCCAATAAATCTTGAGCTAAGGCGTTTTCTAAGCGTTGCTGTATCGCCCGCTTTAAAGGCCTAGCACCATAAACAGGGTCAAAACCTGCCTCGCCTAGTTTATCAAGCGCCTCTTCGGACACATTTAAGTCAATCTCACGATCCGCCAAACGCTGGCGTAAAATATCAACCTGAATCGTTGTGATGGCCCTAATTTGTGATCGACCCAAAGGATGAAAAACCACTGACTCATCAATACGGTTAATAAACTCTGGGCGAAAGTGGCTGCCCACTACTTCCATCACCGCACTTTTCATCTCATCATAATTTGCCTCACCGGCAAGCTCTTGTATCCGGTCTGACCCCAGATTTGATGTCATCACAATCACTGTATTACGGAAATCAACCGTTCGACCTTGCCCATCGGTTAAACGCCCATCATCTAATACTTGTAGCAATATATTGAACACATCAGGGTGCGCTTTTTCGACTTCATCCATCAAAATAACACTATAGGGCTTACGTCGAATAGCTTCGGTTAAATACCCACCTTCTTCATATCCCACATAGCCTGGAGGTGCACCAATTAAGCGCGCGACTGAGTGCTTTTCCATAAATTCAGACATATCAATTCGCACAATCGCTTCTTCGGTATCAAACAAAAACTCAGCTAACGCCTTACATAATTCTGTTTTACCAACCCCTGTTGGGCCTAGGAATAAGAACGAGCCATTAGGGCGGTTAGGATCTGATAACCCCGCACGTGAACGACGAATGGCATTACTCACCGCTTTTACCGCCTCTTCTTGACCAATGACCCGATCGCCTAAATTGTCTTCCATTTGTAAGAGCTTTTCACGCTCGCCTTCAAGCATTTTAGAAACAGGAATACCCGTCCACTTAGACACGACTTCAGCTATTTCTTCCTCTGTTACTTTATTTCGTAACAAGGTGAAGCTTTGCTCATCATCGCCTGCTTCAGCCTCTTGAATCGCTTTTTCTAAGCGAGGAATTTCACCGTATTGTAGTTCGGACATACGCGTTAAATCACCCGCACGCCGAGCGGTTTCCATCTCGAGCTTAACTCTTTCCAATTCTTCTTTATGCTGCGCACT
>JGI24025J20009_10002918_pt1 | contig 11919 bp, 12 predicted proteins | sample Cruoilmetagenom3_FD_20009 | JGI IMG/M metagenome (IMG submission 20009)
CGCCTGAGACAATTGGCGAGATCAAACAAACCCCAGTTGGCACCGGAGCATTCAAATTTGATGCGTGGATTCAGGGTGATCAGATCACACTGCTGCGCAACGAGAATTATTGGGGCACCGCGCCCAAGCTGGACAAAGCGACATTCAAATTTATCAGCGACCCGACAGCGGCTTTTGCTGCCGTCATGGCCGAGGATGTGGACGTGTTCGGCGGCTATCCCGCGCCCGAGAACCTGCCACAGTTCGAGGCAGACCCCCGTTTTCAGGTGTTGGTAGGATCGACCGAAGGCGAGACGATTTTAGGGATCAACAACAAAGAGGCCCCGCTGGACAATGTGAAAGTACGCGAGGCGATTGCCCATGCGATTGACCGTCAGGCGATAATTGACGGCGCAATGTTTGGCCTTGGCACACCGATTGGCACGCATTTTGCGCCGCATAATCCGGATGCCGTTGACCTTACGGCCATGTCACAACATGATCCCGAGCTGGCCCGAAGCCTGCTGGCCGAAGCTGGGTTTCCCGATGGGTTTACCACCACGTTGAAGTTGCCACCGCCATCCTATGCCCGGCGCGGCGGCGAGATCATTGCAGCACAACTGCGTGCCGTGGGGATTGAGACTGAGATCTCTAATCTGGAATGGGCGCAATGGTTGGAGCAAGTGTTCCGCGGCAAGGATTATGGCCTGACCATCGTCAGCCATACCGAGCCGTTTGACATTGGGATCTATGCGCGGCCTGACTATTACTTCCAATATGACAACCCAGAGTTTCAGGCCCTGAACGAGGCACTGACCCAGGAAACAGACCCGGCGGCACGTTCGGATTTGCTGGTGAAAATGCAGACCATGATCGCCGGGGATTACGTCAACGGCTACCTGTTTCAATTGGCAACACCCACAGTGGCCAATGCCAAACTGCGTGGGCTTTGGAAGGACGCGCCAACCCAGGCCACCGATTTGACCGGGGTCTATTGGGAAGAGTGAGCAGTGCCGCGCCTTTGTCTGTGATGAAGGCGCGCGTTGCCCGGACCGGAGCCTCTGAGCGAGGTATTCTCGTCAAGAAAAAGCAAGGGACGCACTGATGCTACGGTATCTGGTGCGAAAATTGGTGTCCTTGGCGCTGTCCCTGTTGGTGGCAAGTGCGGTGATTTTTGTAAGCCTTGAAGTCGTGCCGGGTGATCCGGCGGCTTATATGCTGGGATTGAACGCGCAAGAAGACACGCTGGCAGCACTGCGCGAGGAACTGGGCCTGAACAAAGGCCCGGTGGCGCGGTACTTTAGTTGGCTGACTGGAATGGCGTCCGGGGATTTCGGGACCTCCTACACCTATCGCACCCCGGTGGCTGACATGATTTCCGACCGGCTTTGGATCAGCATGCCGCTGGCCTTATACGCGCTGACACTAAGCGTGCTGATCGCGTTTCCCGCTGGCATCTGGGCGGCATCACAGCGCGGCAAGCCTGCTGATCTGGCGGTGATGGGGGTCACGCAACTGGGGGTCGCCATCCCGAATTTCTGGTTTGCCATGCTGATGGTGCTGATCTTTGCCATCAACCTGCGCTGGTTCAGTGCGGGGGGCTTTGCCGGTTGGGACAATGGCCTGTTGGCGGGGCTGAAAAGCCTGACATTACCTGCCATCGCATTGGCCCTGCCCCAGGCGAGCATTCTGACCCGGGTGATGCGCTCGGCGTTGCTGGATACGCTGGGCGAGGATTACATTCGCACCGCACGCGCCAAGGGGTTGAGCCGGGGCCAGGCTCTCCGGCGGCACGCTCTCAGAAATGCGATGATCCCTGTTCTGACAATCATTGGACTGCAATTTTCATTCCTTATGGCTGGCGCGATTATCATCGAAAATGTGTTCTTCCTGCCGGGTCTTGGACAGCTGGTGTTCAAGGCGATTTCCGCGCGTGACCTGATCGTTGTGGAATCGGTGGTCATGTTGCTGGTCTTTGCTGTGATCGTCGTCAATTTCGCTGTCGATATTGCCTATGCCTGGGTTGATCCCCGGCTGAGGGGGCGCTGATGAGGGCCGGTTTACTTCTTGGTCTTTTGCTAACGGTGGTGTTCGCCGGCGCGGCGCTGATATCCCTCCTTTGGGTGCCATATGATATTGAGGCATTGGATATTGCCAACAAAATCAAAGCGCCCTCAGGTGCGCACCCGTTGGGCACGGATCACTTTGGCCGCGATATTCTGAGCATGATCATGGTGGGCGCGCGCACGTCAATTGCTGTCGCACTGGTCGCTGTTGGCATCGGCATGGGGCTGGGCGTGCCTTTGGGGCTGGCCGCAGCCGCGCATCGCGGTAGCCTGCTGGATGAGATCATCATGCGTGGCAATGACCTGGTCTTTGCCTTTCCCAGCCTGCTGATTGCGATCATGATCACGGCCGTTTTCGGGCCCAGCGCCCTAAATGCCATCATTGCCATCGGCATCTTTAACATCCCGGTGTTTGCACGGCTGGTGCGCGGTGCCGCGCTGAGCCTTTGGACACGCGATTTTGTGCTGGCGGCACGGGTCGCGGGCAAGGGCGCTGTGCGGATTTCATGGGAACATATCCTGCCCAACCTGACCAATTTGCTGATTGTTCAAGGCACCATCCAATTCTCGCTTGGTATTCTGGCTGAGGCCGGGTTGAGCTATGTCGGCCTTGGCGCGCAACCACCTATTCCCAGTTGGGGGCGGATGCTGGCCGACAGTCAGACGATGATTTCCTTCGCCCCGCATATGGCACTGTTCCCCGGTCTGGCGATCCTTCTGACTGTGCTGGGGCTGAACCTGTTAGGGGATGGGCTGCGTGATCGGCTTGACCCGCGGCTGAGGCGGCAGGCGCGATGAGTTTACTGGAGATCAAAGGCCTGAGCATGGCCATTCATGGCCAGGACGTGCTGCTTGATGTCAGCCTGAGCGTGGCCGCAGGGCAGATCACCGGGGTCATCGGTGAATCCGGGTCAGGCAAATCCATGACAGCCCTCAGCGTAATGCGGCTGCTGCCAGAGGGGGCACAAACCCAGGGCCAGATCACATTAGCCGGTCAGAATGTTTCGGACCTGAGCGAACGGCAGATGTGCAGGTTGCGCGGCAATGATGTGGGTATGGTGTTTCAGGAGCCGATGACGGCGTTGAACCCGCTCCACACCATAGGCGCGCAGGTCTCTGAGACGATCATGATCCATGAAAACGTAGGCCGCCGCGAGGCCATGCGCCGTGCGGGCGAGGCGCTGACGCGGGTGGAAATGCCTGCCGATCGTTTCCCGCTCAGCCGGTATCCACATGAATTATCAGGGGGGCAACGACAGCGCGTTGGCATCGCCATGGCCATTGCATTGCGCCCTAAACTGCTGATCGCGGATGAGCCGACCACCGCATTGGATGTGACCACGCAGGCCGAGGTTCTGAGCTTGCTCAAACGCCTCGTGCAAGAGGACGGCATGGGCCTGTTGCTGATCAGCCATGATCTGGGCGTGGTGGCTGATATGGCCGATCAGATCGTTATCATGCACCATGGGCAGGTGGTGGAAACCGGGCAGTTTGACACGTTGCGCCATCCCTATTCGCAGGCCTTACTGAACGCATCCGATCATACCCCCACGCGGGAAAGTACGGCTGGTGACACCCCCCTGCTGCAAGTGCGAAACGTGGTGCGCGAATATGTGACCCCTCGTCAGGGTTGGTTGGGCAAGCCCGGCACATTTCGGGCGGTGGACGGGGTGAGCTTTGACATCCATGAGGGAGAGAACCTCGGCCTTGTTGGTGAAAGCGGCTGCGGCAAATCCACATTGACCCGTGCCTTGCTGGGGTTAGAACCTGTGCAAAGCGGCACGATTGAGATTTTGGGCGAGCGGATCGAGGCAGGCGAGACAGTCAGCCGCGCCACGCGTGCGCAAATGCAAGTGGTGTTCCAGGATCCCTTTGGCAGCTTTAACCCGCGCCACAAAGTTGGCCGCCTGATTGCAGAGCCATTCCATTTGTCACAAATCCCTGTGCAAGGCGCACAACGACACGCGGCCATTTCAGAGGCATTGGTAAGCGTTGGAATGCACCCGGAAGATGCAGACAAATACATCCACGAATTTTCCGGCGGTCAGCGCCAACGCATTGCCATTGCGCGCGCACTGATTATTCGGCCGCGGTTGATCATTCTGGATGAGGCGGTTTCTGCATTGGATGTTCAGGTACGCGCGCAGATATTGGACCTGCTGGCCGGGCTGAGCGACCGGCTGGGGCTGACATATCTGTTTATCAGTCACGACCTGAGCGTTGTGCGCAACGTGACCGACCGTGTCATGGTGATGCGTGCCGGGCAGATTGTGGAAACCGGACAAACGGAGCAGGTGTTTGCCAACCCACAGCACCCATATACACGGCAGTTGATTGACGCTGTACCCCAGCTTCCGCAAGGTTTCTCCGACAGTTTTTAGGTTGCGATCAGCACCTGAGTAAACGAAGGTGACGCGAGTACAATCATTCGTTGAATCGCGAGTTTAGGAGAGGCCTTTGCATCTGAAAGCCATATTCATCTGTTTGACATTGGGGCTTGCCCTTTTTGGCAATATGAGTGCTGCACAACAACAAGCACCGACACGTTCTGATCTGATTGACCTTATCGGGCAGATGCCGGAACTAAGCCGAACCCGCGAGGAACTATCCAAACTAGGCTACAAAGGTGAGCAGCTTGATTTGGCCGTGGAACACGAACAGCAATTGTTGAAGGATAAAGTTGTTGCGGGTTACATTGCTGACCGGCTTCTCGCGCTTTACAACGGAAACCTGCCGACGGCTTGGGCGCCTGAGGGGCTGATCTCGCCTTTGTTTGACGTCGGATATACCAACCTTCGCGCAGCGATAAGGCATTTTATTATCAAGTCCAATTGGCCTTGCTCAAGGCCATGCCGACGCGCGATTGTGGCCTTATCATTAAGGGGCGCATGTCAGAACGGCGGTTGGATCGCGCTGTAAGTCAGGCCGAGGCGCGGCTGAGTCCCGCCACATTGAAGCGCTATTATCAATTACAACGGGCTGCCATCAGATCAGGTGTGAGCAAAGCCCCCAAAACGCTGAGCCCGGCAGACAGTGCGCGCATTCAAGAGCGGCTGAACGCAAGTTTGCGCAGCCGTATTGAACAAGATCCTTCCCTGAGTGCAGCAGGGGCTGCCTTTGAGAATATGAACCGCGCATCAGCGGCCGGAGCCTGCCAGGCGGGAATGCTGTATTACGACGTGGCCCTTCAGATGAAGGGGCGCGATCTGGATCATGCGCTACTTTTTCTGAACGAGTAGTGGCACAGTTACAAATCACCAACCGTGATGCACGGCGGCTTTGGCTTTGGACCAATGGGCTGTCGTCAACGCCAACCGGGCCGGTGGATGTCATGAAGATGATCCGCGCTCTGGGGTTCTTGCAGATTGATACGATCCGCAATGTGACCCGCGCGCATAATCACATCCTGTGGACCCGCAATCAAAATTACCGCGAAGGTATGTTGTGGCCCTTGTTGCAGGGGCGGCAACTGTTTGAGCATTTCACCCATGATGCCTCACTTATCCCGATGGAAACCCTGCCAATCTGGCAGCGCCAGTTCCGCCGATTGGGGGAAAAGATGGGCAATTCGGATTGGTATAAAACCGGGTTGGGGCAGGATGAAATTGCAAACATACGCAAGCGTATTGAAATGGAAGGTGCCCTGTCCACACATGCGTTTGAAACCAAAACCAAGAGCCGCGAAATGTGGGCACGCCCGCCACACAAAAAGGCACTGGATCAGATGTGGTACGCAGGCGAGTTGGCCACCTGCTATCGGGAATCCTTCATTAAGTACTATAATCTGGGTGAGAGGGTTTTTCCGGCACACCTCAGGCAGGGGCCAAATGACAGGGATCAGATAGATATGCTTTGTGATCAGGCGCTTGATAAGATCACATTTGGCACCAATGGTGAGGTACAGCGCTATTGGGAGGCGATGTCAGCGCGCACTGCAAAGGGGTGGCAAGAGCGTAGAAACCCGGTGCCCGTGAGCGTGCAAACCGCAGATGGCGGACGCTATGACGCCTGGGGTGCCCCTGACATAGAACAGCGATTAAGCGATGCGCCCAATCCAACCATACGGCTGCGTATCTTAAATCCATTCGATCCCGCCATACGGGACCGTACGCGCCTGCAAAAGCTGTTTGGGTTTGAGTATCGAAATGAGATGTTCGTGCCTCAGGCCAAGCGTCGTTGGGGATATTATGTGTACCCGTTATTGGAAGGCGACCGGTTTGTCGGGCGCTGCGAAATCAAAGCGGATCGGGCGGCAGGCTGGCTGCGCGTGACAGGCTTCTGGCCGGAGCCTAAGGTGAAATGGAGCGCGAGTCGGCTGGAGAAGTCCGAAGCCGAACTGGCCCGTTTTGCCCGGCTTGCCGGAATCAGAGATGTGGGCTGGATCGTGCCGCGCCCAGTTTGAGAAGGACAAAAGATGCGTTTGAATGGCAAAACAGCAATCGTCACCGGTGCCGCCAGTGGATTTGGCGCGGGCATCGCGCGAAAATTCGTGGCCGAGGGCGCACAGGTGATGATTGCCGATCTCAATCTGGAGGGCGCACAGGCGTTGGCCAAAGAACTGGGCGCACATGCCTGTAAGGTTGATGTTGCGGATAGCGACAGTGTGCACCACATGTATGACGCGGCGATGGCCGCGTTTGGCCTGCCTGATATTCTGGTGAACAATGCCGGCATCACGCATCTGCCGCAGGCGATGGACAATGTCACCGAGGACGAGTTTGACCGGGTTTTTGCGGTGAACTGCAAATCTGTTTACCTGACGGCACATGCTTTTGTACCGGGAATGAAAACCCGAGGATCAGGGGTGATCCTTAACGTGGCCTCCACGGCCGGAGTCAGCCCACGCCCAAAGCTGAACTGGTACAATGCTTCAAAGGGGTGGGTGATTACGGCGACCAAAACCATGGCCGTTGAACTGGCCCCCGAGGGCATCAGGGTGAATGCGCTGAACCCAGTAGCGGGTGAAACACCATTGCTGGCCAGTTTCATGGGGGAAGACACGCCCGATATGCGGGCAAAGTTTTTGAGCACCATTCCGCTGGGTAGGTTCTCAACCCCTGAGGACATGGGGAACGCCGCGGCATTTCTTTGCAGCGACGAGGCCAGTATGATCACCGGTGTCTGTATGGAAGTGGATGGCGGACGCTGCATCTAGGGCCTGTTCAACAGCGCCCCAAGACGGTAATCCGGAGCCAACAAAGTTAGTAAGGGGCTGAACCTTTGAAAAAAGCACTTATCACCGGGGTTACCGGGCAGGATGGCGCCTATCTGTCAGAGTTCTTGTTGGACAAGGGCTATGAGGTGCATGGCATCAAGCGGCGCACATCGCTGTTCAACACAGCACGGATTGATCATCTGTTTGAAGGTGAGCCGGGTCAGACAGGCCGGTTTCAGCTGCATCATGGGGATATGACGGATAGTTCATCGCTGACTCATATCCTTCAGAAAACCCGACCAGATGAGGTGTATAACCTCGCCGCGCAATCTCATGTGGCTGTCAGCTTTGAAGAGCCTGAGTACACGGCCAATTCTGACGCCATGGGCGCGTTGCGTTTGCTTGAGGCAATCCGGTTTCTGGGGATGGGTGAGACCACCCGGTTTTATCAAGCCTCAACATCGGAACTTTATGGTCTGGTGCAGGAAACGCCGCAACGCGAGTCCACGCCGTTTTACCCGCGCAGCCCTTACGCGGTGGCCAAGCTCTATGCCTATTGGATCACGGTGAATTACCGCGAAGCCTATGAGATGTATGCCTGCAACGGCATTCTGTTCAATCACGAAAGCCCGCTTCGCGGTGAGACCTTTGTGACCCGCAAGATCACCCGTGCCCTGGCGCGGATCAAGTTGGGGATGCAGGATGAATTGCGCCTGGGCAATATGGATTCCCTGCGTGACTGGGGCCATGCGCGCGACTATGTGCAAATGATGTGGCTCATGCTGCAACAAGACACCCCCGAGGATTATGTGATTGCCACCGGGCAGCAATACTCGGTGCGTGAATTTGTAAATCGGGCCGCCGAGAAGCTGGGGATGACCCTGCGTTTTGAAGGGAGCGGCGTTGATGAAGTGGCCCGTGACGACGCGGGCGTCGTGCGGGTGCGCGTTGACCCGCAATATTTCCGACCCGCTGAGGTTGAGACCTTGTTGGGCGATGCCTCCAAAGCGCGCCAGCAATTGGGCTGGGAACCCGAAACCAGCTTTGAGGCTTTGGTCGATGAAATGGTCACATCGGATCTGGCCGAAGCCGAGGCGCAAAAGCGGGCACAGGAGCACGCATGAAGATCTTCCTGACCGGTGGACGTGGCATGGTTGGGCGTGCCGTGCGCAATGACCCTGCGGCATCTGATCACCAAATCATTGCCCCCACATCTGCCGAATTGGACCTGACGGACCGTGCTGCCGTGATAGCAGCGGTTGCGGCTGAAAAGCCCGATCTGGTCATTCACACCGCCGGGCGTGTCGGCGGCATTCAGGCAAATATGGCCAACAAGGCCGGGTTTCTGACCGATAACATGGATATGGGTGTCAACATTGTGCTGGCGGCACAGGCGGCAGGTGTGGCGCAGCTTCTGAACCTCGGGTCGTCCTGCATGTATCCGCGCGATGCGCCAAACCCGTTGCAGGAAAGCAGCCTGGGCAAGGGCGAACTAGAGCCGACAAATGAAGGTTACGGGTTGGCCAAACTGGCGGTGGCGCGGCTTTGTGCCTTTGTGTCCGAGGAAAATGCACAGCTAAGCTACAAGACGTTGATGCCCTGCAATCTCTATGGGCTGCACGATAAATTTGACCCAAAAGTATCACATCTGGTGCCCGCGATCATCCGCAAGCTGCACGAGGCCAAAGAGGCCGGTGCCGCATCAGTTGAGATCTGGGGCGATGGCACAGCGCGGCGCGAATTTATGTTTGCCGGTGATCTGGCAGATGGCATATGGGCCGCAGTGCAGCGGTTTGAGGACCTGCCGGGGTTCATGAACATTGGCTTGGGTTATGATTACACGATCAACGAGTTTTACAGCGAAGCGGCTAAGGTGATCGGCTGGCAAGGCGCATTCACCCATGACCTGAGCAGACCCACCGGCATGAAGCAGAAATTGCTGGCCGTGGATGCGCAAGAGGCATTTGGCTGGCACCCCAAAACCACGTTGGCGCAGGGCATTGCCCGCACCTATGCCCATTTCAAGGAGCATCACGCATGAGCGAGATCCAGTTTCCTCTGGCAACGACAAGCTGGGACGAGGCCGAATATGCGGCGATTGACCGGGTGGTGAAATCGGGCATGTTCTCGATGGGTGCTGAGGTGCGCAAATTCGAAGAGCAATTCGCAGCAGCCATGGGCAGCGCACACGCGGTGATGGTCAACTCCGGATCGTCGGCGAACCTGCTGATGATCGCGGCGCTGCGGTATCACTCCAAACATGGCTTGCCCGAGGGATCAGAGGTGATCGTGCCAGCCGGTCAGCTGGTCCACCACCTATTACCCGCTGCACCAATATGGTTTGGTGATGAAATTCGTCGATATTGATCCCGACACGCTGAACTATGANCTGGAGGCACTGGAAGCCGCGATNGGCCNGCANACCCGCGCGATCATGGTGGTNAACCTGCTGGGCAATCCGAATGATTTTGACCGGATAACAGCCATCATCAACGGGCGCGACATCATTGTTTTTGAGGACAATTGCGAATCTCTGGGGGCCACCTATCAGGGCCGTCAGGCGGGCACCTTTGGGATTGCGGGCACATATAGTTCGTTCTTTTCGCACCATATTGCCACCATGGAAGGTGGATTGGTGGTGACCGATGACGAAGAGCTTTACCACATCATGTTGTCAGTGCGCAGCCACGGCTGGACCCGGCATTTGCCGCGTGAAAACCATGTGACGGGCACCAAAAGCGATGATCCGTTTGAGGAAAGTTTCAAGTTTGTGCTGCCCGGCTATAACCTGCGCCCGTTGGAAATGAGCGGCGCGATTGGTCAGGAACAGATCGCCAAACTGCCCATGATTGTGCGCGAACGCCGCGCCAATGCTCAGCGGTTTCGCGCATTGATGCAGGCCTATCCTCAAATCCGCATCCAACAAGAGATCGGCGAAAGCAGCTGGTTTGGTTTTTCCATGGTCGTGCGCCCTGACGCCGGGTTTGACCGCGCCAAGCTGATAGCGGGCCTTGGCCGTCACGGCGTGGAATGCCGCCCCATCGTGGCCGGTAATTTTGCCAAGAACGAGGTGGTGACCAAACATATGGCCCACACCATCCACGACGAGCTGCGCAATGCCGATGATATTGATCGTAATGGGCTGTTCATCGGCAACCACCACTATCCGCTTGATGCCCAATGGGACGCGTTGCGCGCGGCCTTGGACGACGTAAAAGGTTAATGCCTCCGGCGGGGATATTTAGCGCAAGAAGATGGGGCAAAGGCCAGCCCTCAGGCCACCCCGGCGCGCAGGATGTCGTGGATGTGCACCAGACCCTGAAGGGTGCCGTCAGCATCGACAGCAAAGAGCGCGCTGATTTGTGAGGTGTTCATCACGCCCAACGCCTCGGACAAAAGCGCCTGAGGCGTGATCGTGCGTGGATCGAGAGTAGCGACCTGTGACGCGGTGCGGCTCATCAGATCGGCCATGTTACGACGCAGATCGCCATCTGTGATCACGCCGATAAGTTTGCCATTTTCGATCATCGCAGCCACGCCAAACCCCTTGGCAGTCATCTCCAGCAGAGCCTCGCTCATCGGGGTTTGGGCATGTACCACCGGCAGGTCATCCCCTTTGTGCATCACGGCAGAAACCGTCAGCAGTTGCGCGCCAAGTGTGCCGCCGGGGTGAAAGGCCAGAAAGTTGTCCTTTTCAAACCCACGCAGGCGCATCAGCGCCACCGCAAGGGCATCGCCCAAAGCGGCAGTGCAAGTGGTTGATGTGGTGGGCGCCATGCCAATACCGCACGCCTCGGGCGCGTTGGGCAGGGGCAAAACATGATCCGCCTGCCTGCCCAGCGTGCCATCGGGGTTTTTGGTGATGGCCACCAAAGGAATGGCAAAACGTTTGGCATGAGCAATAATGTCGGCCAGCTCACGGGTTTCACCGGAATTGGAAATCAGGATCAGCGCATCTGCACCGGTGATCATACCCAGATCGCCGTGGCTGGCCTCGCCCGGGTGCACATATTGCGCGGGCGTGCCGGTGCTGGCCATCGTGGCGGCAATTTTGGCCGCGATATGCCCGGATTTGCCCATGCCCGAAACAACAACACGCCCCTGAACCTGAAGCAGCATTTGCACGCAATCGTCAAACGCAGCGGGCAGGCCTTCGCGCAATTGTGTCAGCGCGTCGGCTTCGATGCTCAGTACATCTCGTGCGATATCAGAGGGCGTTGGGGCGGTGCTCATTTGGGGCGCTCCGGCGAGGGGTTTGGCCATAGTGATAACCTGAGTAAGACCTCAGAGGAAGTTCATATGGCTTTCGCCACGCGCCTCAGACAGTTTGATCTGCTTTTGACGTTCACGAAACCGGTTCTTATCGTCTTGCGTGCTTTCCCCGTGGCATTGATGACAAGACACGCCGTGCTCGTATTCTGCACGCTCCATATCGGCAGGCAGGATCGGGCGGCGGCAGGCATAACACAGCTCGTGCGGGCCTTCTTTTAGCGCATGACCAACCGAAACGCGGCCATCAAAAACAAAGCAATTTCCGTTCCAGGTGCTTTGTGCCTCGGGGACATTTTCAAGGTACTTCAGGATGCCACCTTTGAGGTGATAGACGTCCTCAACCCCTTGACCAAGCAGGTAATTGGTGGATTTTTCACAGCGAATACCGCCAGTGCAAAACATAGCGATGCGTTTGTTGTGGAAGCGGTGTTGGTTTTCTTCCCACCA
>JGI24025J20009_10002920_pt1 | contig 11915 bp, 15 predicted proteins | sample Cruoilmetagenom3_FD_20009 | JGI IMG/M metagenome (IMG submission 20009)
GACGGACACCACCTACAAAGAAGAACTTGACTCTTTGCTCACATTACGGTTTCAGAGATTTGAAAAAGCTCAAGTTGTGGCGGTGTGAAGTATACCTGATTTTGTTTCCAGACGTATCCTCTTTGAAAGGCAGGTATTTTGATATCCCCTTCGTCAATTCTCTTAATCAACTTATCAATTTTTTGAGCCGTTGGGGTTAATTCTGCAGTTTTCATGTTATATCTCCTGACCTTTTATCTGTAAGCTATCTAACGGACGTTTAATATTACCGATATTCTTGTTACTCACATAAGTATATATCTCTGTCGTCTTCGGACTTTTGCGCCACACCCCACACCATACTCCAATAAATGCGTTGCAAAACTGTCATGACTCCGCTCAACCAATCGAACGACAACAACAGCAAAAAAAGAAAAACAAATATGGACGCGTCCAATCGCGCCCATATCATCAGTACCGTTTCAGTACTGCGTCAGATTATACTTCGTCTTCATCTGCACGTACGAGTCCCAGTCCGTGATCTTGAGGAGTTCAGTCATCTCCTCCATCAGCGGCGCCCATGTGTCGTCCCATTCCTCTGCCATGTTCCGGAGTCGCTTAAGACCTTCGTCCCAGACCATCGTCTCACGGTTGTCCTGCAGGCAGATGAAGAGCTTTGCAGCACCTGCTTCGGTCTTGTCGTGCATGAAATGTTCGATGCAGTGTTTCGTATCCCAGCCTCGTGTTACCATTTTTTGGCACCTCACCTGTCGTTACTCTTGTGCATATCGAAGCTCGGGTACCTGACATCGTACCGGTTGATCATGTACTCAACCCGGAAGATGATCGCTTCTACAGCGCCCTCCGGCGTTCCGCTGTCGATTCTGCCTCGCTTGAAGACCTCCGGATACCTCCGTTCGAGTTCCCAGATCCGGTCCTTGAACTGTGGTACGCTGGTCTCGCCACGCATCGTTGAGAGGAAGAGATCGTTTGTCGCAAGCGTGCAATCCGCCATATCGACATCCTCCTCTGCCTCCGCGATCGCCTTTAGGCGGGACGCCCACTTCGAGCTCCGCTCTATCGTGTGGTAGACGAGATCCATGTCACCGTAGACCGTCTCGAACTGGATTCTCGTGTGGCATGCATCGATCATCTTTCTGTATAGTCCTTCTGTTAGCATGTTATCACACTCCTGTTACCGTGTGTGCTGCTGTTTCTGCCCACTGGTATACCAGATCGCCCGGCGCAAAGAAAAGCGCGATCAGTGCGATCACTGCGATTGCTAGCACGAAGACGTACGTCGACGGCTCGACAAACGCCTCGCCCTTTGGCTCGCCCCAGTACATCCGCATGACAACCTTCGCGTAATAATACACCGAGAGTGCTGAGTTTAGCACGCAGATTATCGCAAGTCCCAGGAGCCCCGCTTCAATCGTTGAGAGGAAGAGCACAAACTTACTCGTGAATCCGAAAAGCGGTGGAATACCTGCAAGCGAACAGAGCAGTAGCGCAAAGAGAAACGCCGTCATCGGAGCGCGTTTTCCAAGACCGTCATAGTTGCTGATATGGTTCGGGTCATCGACCTTGTCCCTTGACATGATCATGTATGCGATCGCTCCAACAGCAATGAAAGCGGCAGCCTTTCCGATTGCATGAGAGAATGCATGCATGAGCCCACCTGTGACTGCGTGGTTCACAGCCAACGCCGGAGCATGTGGATAGTACGCAACGACCACGAAGACGACCGCTATGTATCCTGCGTGTGCGATCGAGGAGTATGCAAGCATCCGCTTGACACTCGTCTGCACGACCGCGAGAATATTGCCGACGGTCATCGTCAGAATCGCAAGTATCATGAATGCGATGTACCAGTCCAGTTTCATCGCAATGAGTCCGACGATGAATATCCTGAATGCAGCAGCAAATCCCATCTTCTTCGATCCTGCAGCAAGGAGTGCTGACACGATCGACGGTGCTCCCTCGTAGGTGTCTGGAGCCCACATGTGGAACGGCACAAACGCCATTTTAAACCCGAATCCTGCGATCAACATAACCATCGCAAGCAGTATCGCGGGCGTTGTAACCAGAGCAGGGTTTGCTCCGAAGACCGAAGCTATCGTATCGATGTTCGTCGAACCGGTTAGCCCGTAGATGTATGCCATACCAAAGACCATCAGTGACGAGGATAGTCCACCGATCAGGAAGTACTTCAGAGCCGCCTCGATCGACTTCGGATCGCGCTTGTCAAAGCCAGCCATCGCATAAGTCGAGATACTGGCGAGTTCGAATCCGATGAAGAGTGTCAGCAGGTCCTTTGACATGGCAACAACCATCATTCCAACGGTTGCAAGCAGCATCATGGAGTAAAAGTCATCCTGACGCTGATTGTCGCCATACGCTTTCAGAGCCGAGATACAGACGAGAACCCCTACGGTCAGGAATATCGCGTTGAAGATCTGTGAGAACGGATCAACCACTATCGCGCCGTAGAACGGTGCGCCCTCGAATGTGGCGGTCAGGTTCCAGCCTTTGATCACAAGCCCGAGCGATGCAAGCAGTCCGACAAGGGTTATGTACCCGAGAATCTTCTTCTGCTTGATAAAGAGTCCTGCAAGCAGTACTATCACTGCAGTGGCGATCAGGAGTCCTTCAGGGAGTAGTGCTGTGTAGCCTACCATGGGAATGCACCCCCTGGCGGTACGTGAATTCCACCTATCGGCAGAACATTGCCACTCGTTATGAAGTAGTCTGCGGTGGTGTGCATCATGTCTATAATCGGCGCCGGATAGATGCCGAGTATCACAAAGATGATCACCCAGACTGCAAGCGGTAAGAACTCAAACCACTTGATCTCCTTGATGTCTCCGAGGTACTCGTTGTACGGACCAAACATCGTTCGCTGCACAGCCCATAGATGGTAGCCGGCTGTAAACGGAATGCTGATCGCTGCAAGCATCACGAAGATCGGCATCGTGCCGTAGCTTCCCGAAAGTATCCCGAACTCTGCTACAAATCCGCTGCAGAGCGGGAGACCCAGCGATGCAAAGAATGCTGCAACCATGAGGATTGCCAGCTTTGGCATCTTCTTGGTGAGTCCGCCAAGGTCATCGATGATCCTTGTGTGAGTGTGGTGTTCGATCACACCGCAGCAGCCGAAGAGCACGCATGTGATGATCCCGTGTGAGAACATCTGGAACATTGCGCCTGTGTGTGCCACGATTCTGGCTGGATCCATTCCAGCAAGAGCGCTTGCGGCAACGCCAAGGGAGATGAATCCCATATGCCCGATACTCGAGAACGCAACAAGCTTCTTCAAGTCCTTCTGTGCGAGCGCAGCAAACGGACTGTAGAGGATGCTCATAATCCCGAATAACGCGATCAAGTAGATGAACCACGTGGATGCAACGCCCATCATCGGCAACAATACCCTGAAGAGGCCATAGCCGCCCATCTTCAGAAGGACGCCTGCCAGGATGATACTGCCGATCGTTGGCGCCTCAACGTGCGCATCGGGAAGCCATGTGTGGAATGGCACAGACGGCATCTTCACCATGAATCCGAACATGATGGTCACGAAGATGAAGTCGAGCCAGAACTGGCCAAACTGACCGAGTGCGCCGGTTCTGTATGCTTCGAGCAGTATCGGGATGTCAAATGTGTAGGTCCCGGTAGCTATTCCGTTGAAGTAATACAGCGCAAATATCCCGAGCATCATCAGAACGCTTGCGATATGTGTGTAGATCAGGAACTTGATCGCTGAGTAGTCCTTTCTGGGTCCGCCCCATATTCCGATCAAGAAGAACATCGGAAGGAGTGTGAGTTCCCAGAATACGTAGAACATGAAGAAGTCCAGCGACACAAATACGCCGATCAATGTCAGGTCCATCAAGAGGAGGAGTGCAAAGAACTGGTTCGGTCTCTTGCTCTCGGTCCACGAGAATATCGTACAGAAAGCGCAGACGATCGTTGCCAGTATCACCATCGGCAGACTGATGCCGTCCACACCGACGTGATAGCCGATGCCTATCGATGGCATCCATGTTCCGGATTCCTCAAACGCATAATGCGTAACCGTACTGAAGTTTGCATCATACATCAGGTACATCAATATCGCGATTGCGAGCGCACCAAACGATGATACGAGTGCAACGCCTCTTGCCTGTGCTGTGGTCTTCGTGAGCAGGGATAGTATCGCTCCTGCGAGCAATACCAGCATCAGTATCGTTATCATTCCCATATTAACCTCCTCTGATTATAATGACCAGTATCATCAACATGCTCACTCCAAAGATCACAGCTGTTGCGTAGTTCTGCACAACACCGGTCTGAAGTTTCCTGCCAACCTGTCCTGCGCTTATCGTAATCCAGCTCAGTAGATTGACCACGCCGTCGATTACGTACCTGTCGAGCACATCCCAGAACGTGAAGACTGTCATTACGATCTTCTCTGCGATGATGTCCTTGAAGAGGTAATCGAGGTAGTACTTGTTCCAGAGGATCTGGTAGAGCGGGTTGTCCTTCTTGATGTATTTGCTGACATCGACTCTGTTCTTATAGTAGAGCGATGTAGCAATCGCAAGTCCTGCAATCATCAAGAGGAGCGGCAGGTAGATCACCGCTGGCGATATATGATGAACAACTCCGGGTTCCAACACATGAAGATGATTTCCGCCGAAATGTGCGATATCACCCATGTTGAGACCGGGGTAAACAACACCGCTTGCTGTCTGCGTTTCTGTAACGAACGTCTGTTCAAGGAAGTGCCAGAATGATGCGCCACCTTTGAATAAACCTTTGAAGAAACCTTCACTCCAGTCTGCAGTGAGTAATCCAAGTCCCAGTGCGAACACCGATAGCACAACAAGTGTTGTCCTCATCCACCAGTCACATTCGTGCGGGTGCACTGCAAGATGGCTCTTTGGTCCGCCAGTCATTGCAAGGTACCATGCCCGAAACGTGTATGTAGCTGTCAGGATTACACCGAGTACAAGGAATATCCATGGCAGGTATCCGAGTGCCCCGTGTGCCGTTGCGTAGATATACGCCTCCTCAATGATCTTGTCCTTGCTGAAATAGCCAGCAGTGAACGGGAATGCAACCAGTGCAAGCGCACCAGCAAGCATCGCATAACCGGTCCATGGCATTCCTTTGAGTAAGCCTCCCATCTCTTTTATGTCTCTTGTGTTTGAGGTTCCGTGCAGTACGGAACCGGACGAAAGAAAGAGGAGGGCTTTGAAGAATGCGTGCGCAACAAGGTGGAATAGTGCAAAAGCAACCGCAGCGACTCCGAGCACCGCACCGCAGCCGAGTATCGCAATCATGTAGCCGAGCTGGCTGATCGTTGAGTATGCGAATATCCGCTTCAGATCGTTTACCACGAGTCCGAGTGTCGATGCGTAGAGTGCTGTGAACGCTCCCATGAACGCGACAATCATCAATGCATTCGGTGCTGCAAGGAATATCGGAAACGCCCGTGCGATCAGATAGACGCCAGCAGTAACCATCGTTGCAGCGTGAATCAGTGCGGACACAGTCGTCGGACCTTCCATCGCATCAGGAATCCAGACATGAAGCGGGAATCCCGCACTCTTGCCGAGCACACCGCACATGAAGAGTATGCAGATAAAGGTGAGTGCGCTCATGCCAAAGATCGGTGCTGCATGGTGGAGATGTTCAAGGTTCTGGAAGATCTGGTTAAACGAGATTGGCTCTGTCACGCCATCGATTCCAACCATGAGCGTATACATGATCGCAATTCCTAAGAGGAAGAGACAGTCTCCTACCGAACATGACATCCACGCCTTCTTTCCAGCCGCTGCTGCCTCTGGTCTGTGCCACCAGAATCCGATCAACAGGTACGAACAGACACCGACCATCTCCCAGAAGATGAAGAGCTGGAGCAGGTTGTTTGCCAGTACCAGTCCGAACATGCTTCCTGTGAAGAGTGCAGTCTCTGCGAAGTAGACGCTCTTTGCACAGTCATGCGCCATGTATCCGATCGCGTAGAAGTGGATAAAGAACGAGACAAAGGACACCATACAGAGCATCGCAAGCGATAGCGGATCTATCGTGAATCCTGCAACTATCCCTGGATAGAACCATTCCCATGAGTACTCGTAGAATGGCATCCCCTGAACATATATGTTGTACAGACAGCCGTACGAGATTATCATCGAACCAAAGATCGAAAGCGTCGCAAACATCCCGCCCTTACGCCACCAGTACTTTCCGATGAGTAGTTCGAGAAGGAACCCAATCATTGGCAGCAACACGATCCAGTGTGCGTACAGCCTGAAATCTATTGTAGTCAGGTTTGGATCCATTGTTACCACCTCAGAAGATTAATGTTCTCGATATCGATCTCTGCCCGCAGCCGGTAGACCATCAGAATGATCGCGAAACCAACTGCCGCCTCAGCCGCTGCAAGCGCGATTGAGAAAAGCGCAAAGACCTGACCCGATGCATCGTTGATGTGTGTCGAGAATGCGACCAGGTTTATGTTCGCAGCATTAAGCATCAGTTCAACGCACATCAAAAGCCTAATACCGTTGCTGAGCGTCATGATACCGTAAGCGCCGATAGCAAAGAGCATGCCTGCCAGAAGCAGGTAGTATTGCAATGGGATCATGTTGTTGCCTCCTCATCCTCTTTTGCGAGGTAAATTCCTCCGATCAGTGCAGCGAGAAGCACGAGCGCGAGCACCTCGAAAGCTACCACATACGTCGTGAATATCTCTGTTCCGATGTGGACGATACCTGACGAATCAGTATCGGTGAGGGTCAACGGCTCTTCGACCCATGCAGTCCCCATGACTGCCATTCCGACAACCGCCAGAAATAGCAGTGCCACGACCGCGTTGAGTATTTTACTGATCATATTCAACCTCCGACCTCTCGTGTGGTCAGCATCACCGCGAATATTATCAGTATACCGATAGCTCCGATATACACGAATATCTGAACGATGCCGACAAATGCCGCGTTGCTCAGGATGTATATCCCAGCCACTGTAGCGAACGCTCCGAGAAGATACAGTGCACTGTGCACGATCTCCTTTGATGCGACCACCATAATTGCTGTGAATATCAGTACTACCGCAAGTACGGCAAAGGCAATCATTTCAAAACTCTCTCCAAGTGTCATTTGTATCACCTTTATATCATTGAGAGAATCAGTAGCAGGGCCACGAGCCCGAAGGCGATGACCTCTACTATGTAGTCCAGTGGTTTCATTTTCGATTCCATCTTCATTCCTCCTCGCCCATCAACTGCGCAGGACCGTATATGAGCGCGTACCTGTCAGGCGATATTGCCTCTGTATACTCTTTCGTCATTGTAAGCGCGTCATTCGGGCACTGATCCACGCAGAGTCCGCAGAACATGCAGTGTCCGAAATCGATCATCGGGAACCATCTCCCGTGCCTGACGATCCTGATTGCACGTGTCGGACAGGTGCCGGCGCATATCCCGCATCCGATGCACTTATCCCGATCGAGTTTGTGCATGCCCCGGTATCGATCCGATACCTCGGTCGGCACCTCAGGGCAGAGTCTTGTCACACTCGGTCTGAATGTGTTCTTTATCATTTCCTCAAAGTTTTTGAGTACCATAAGCTCACCTCATATCCTTGCCCGAAGGGCATTTCTTACTCGCAAACTTTTCACAAAAGTTTGACCAAAAACTGATCCCTATCCGAAGGACAGTTCTTACTCGATTTTTTGTGAAAAAATCGTTGTGAAAAAATCGTTTGAGTACCATTGTGATCACCTACCAGGGCCATACCAGCCCTAACATTGCTGCCCATACCAGATTCACCATAGCAAGTGGGAAAAGAACTTTCCACCCTATCGTTGTGACCTGATCGATCCTGATTCTCGGCAGTGCCCATCTGATCAGGACGACAAACATCATCACGAGCACCCATTTCGCCAGGAATATTCCGGCTGGCAGCAGTCCGATGAGCGGGATGTGCAGGTCAACGAGGAACCCGGGCATATTCCAGCCTCCAAGGAATATCAGAACCGCGATACACGATCCAAGCACCATGTGGATGTACTCAGCAAAATACGCAAGTCCAAACCTCATGCCGCTGTACTCGGTACCCCATCCTGCGATCAGTTCCTCCTCTGCCTCGTTCTGATCGAATGGTGTACGTCCCATATCGGCAATCAGTGATACTCCAAAGATCACGAATCCGAGCGGCATTACGAATGCGAACCAGACGACCGATCCTTGCGCCTCAACGATATCAACGATGTTAAGGGAGCCTGTGACGATCACAACGCTAACAATGGTCAGTCCGAGTGCGACCTCGTATCCGATCATGCGAGCGATGTTTCGGAATGCGGCAATCACAGAGAACTTGTTGTTCGATCCCCATCCTGCCATAAATATTCCGATGATACCGATCGCGGATACCGCCTCAAGATAGAGGATGCTGATATCGAATTGCGTGACTGCGAGCGGATAAACGGTTCCGCTGAAGACGAATGCCCCAAACGGGATTGCGATGATCATCATCAGCGCTGACCCAAACATCAGTATCGGAGCACCGACCCAGACAGGACCGTCGACCTTGTCCGGTTTTATGTCCTCCTTTGTGAAGAGCTTGATCGCATCAGCGATGAGCTGGAGCAGACCATACCTTCCGCCGACGCGGTTCGGTCCGATTCTGGACTGAATGTCGCTTGCGTACTTTCGCTCAAGCCATACCGCAAACATCGCAGCGACCATGATTCCGCCCATTGCACAGAGTCCGATGACTCCTCGAATCCACGGACCCCACCAGTAGTCGTTTCCAAGTATGGTGTATAAAATTCCAAGTAGAATGTCCATCTGTTCTTCTAACATTTCTTACCTCCTACCTGCTTATCTGTCAACTTCACTGTTACATGAGTCCATCGACGCAGCGATTGCCGGGACGTCNGCGATATACACGTTCTCAAGCATCGGTGGCAGCCCCTGCATCAAGGCAAAGGCAGGACCTCTGATCTTGACGCGGTACGGCTTGTCTGTGCCGTCGCTCACAATATACATCGCCATCTCGCCCCTCGGATCCTCGATTGGTACATACGCATCCCCTGGTGGGACTCTCATCGAAGGAGTCCGCCTTCCATAAGGTAGTTCATCAGGGAAGAGCGGTCCCGGTTTCATCTGGTCAAGTGCCTGCTCGATGATCCAGCAACTCTCCTGAACCTCGTTGATCCTGACCATTACCCGGTCGAAGATGTCTCCGTTCTCTGCAGTCTGCACCTTGAAGTCGATATCAGGGTATACAAGTGTCGGATAGACCTTGCGCACATCGTAATCGATCCCTGTTGCACGGAGCGCAGGTCCTGTGAGACCGGCTTTCATCACATCCTCCTTTGTGAGTGTGCCGATGTCGACCGTCCTCATCCGATACGTGCGGTCACTTGAGAAGAGTTCCTTGTACATCTCACACTTCTCATTGATCATAGAAAGCACATCGATCGCCTTCTCGCGCCATCCGTCGGGCAGGTCCTCACGCACGCCTCCAAACCGTGGGAAGCAGTGAGTGATCCTTGCGCCAGTGATGTCCTCGATCAAGCCGAGAACGTACTCTCGCTCCCTGATCATGAACAGGAACATCGTAACAAAGCCGAGATCGGTTGCGTACTCGCCAGTCCCAAGTAAATGGCTCTGGATTCGAGAGAGTTCCTGCATGATCACCCTGATGTACTGTGATCTCTCGGGCGGTTCGATATCGAGCAATCGCTCAACAGAACTGACATAAGCCTCGTTGTTTGAGAGCGATGCAAGATAGCATATCCGATCCGTTACCGGAAGCCCCTGGATGTATGTCATGCTCTCAAGGATTTTCTCGATCCCCTTGTGTCCGTACCCCATGTATAACTTTGAGTCCCTGACAGTCTCGCCGCTGATCTTGAGATCGATCAGGAATGGTCCTGGCTGGATGGGATTCTGCGGACCGATGTGAAGCATCATCTCAGTATCGTCGAGCTTATATGCATCTTGCTGCGGCTCATGGATGTATTCGGCAGTCAGTTGCCGCATCCGTTTCTTAACGTCGTGTTTGTTAACCATCTTGACCACCTACTCCAGATAATGCCTCTCAGATGGCCATGGCTTCCACTTGAGGGGGTACTCACTTTCAACAACGCTTTCCTGATCATCTGAGTACGGGTACTTCGCAGTCGTCTGCGGAAACTCCGTATAATCCTTACGAAGGGGCCATTCGCCCATCATATCGTCTGCTAATACTAGTACGGTCATCTCAGGGTGTCCATCGAAGTAGATGCCCATGAACTCGTAGATTTCTCGCTCGTACCAGTTTGCATTCCACCAGACCGGGATAACGGTGTCGATCGATGGATTGTCGTCCCGCGGTACCTCTGCCTTCAGCTTCACGATCACCGAATGATCGTACGATGCAATCATGTACACCACCTCGAACTTCGTCTCTTCCGGGAAATCTACGCTTGTGATACCGGATAATCTGTTGAATTGCAGATTGTCTTTCAAGTACGAGCAGACGTCAACGATTCTACCCTTATCGACGTTTGCACAGACTATGTGCGGCGGCTGCGAATCGATCAGAGCGTCCGCAACAGCGTCCGGGAACTGAGATTTTAACGAATCAAGTACTGTTCTGCCGTCCATCTCATTTCACCCCGTACATGGTTCCCTTGTCGGTCTTCGCCTTGATCTTCTTCTGGAGTTCTATGAACCCCTGGATCAGTGCTTCGGGTCTTGGCGGGCATCCGGTGATGTAGACATCAACCGGGAATATCTCGTCGATGTTCTGCAGCGTGTTGTATGATCTGTAGAACGGTCCGCCACTTATTGAGCAGTTTCCCATACAGATGACCCATTTTGGTGAAGGCATCTGTGCGTACAATCGCTTCAGCGCGGGGAAGTACTTACGGACGATATACCCGCTGATCACCATCACATCCGCGTGTCGCGGCGAACATCTCGGAATGATTCCGAATCGATCGGTGTCGTAGTGGGAACAGCCCGCAGCGATCATCTCGACACCACAGCACCCCATCGGCTGGGTCATGAACCAGAGCGAATTCTTCCGCCCCCAGTTTATGACATCCTGCGCCGGCGATTTCTTGAGAAACTCATGAATCGCGCCTGTCGTGGTGGTTATAACCTGCATTGGTGTTCTAATGTCTTTTGGCATAATAACCTCCTTTTCAACGCATCCATGTGAACGCGCCTTTCTTCCATGCATACACATACCCGACAAGCAGTAAGAGAATGAATAAAGTCATCTCAAACAGTGCCACCGATGTGAATGCTGGAATCTCACTCAGAACTGCCGGATTTTTATAACAGCTTGCCCACGGATATAAGAAAAGAATCTCGACATCAAAAAGCACAAAAACGATCGCAAGTAAGTAGTACATAACGTTGAATCGCACCTGTGCTCCGCCTATCGGCTCTTTTCCACATTCGTAGGTAGTGTTCTTGAATCTGGCAGGATTTCTCGGAGTGATCTGCTTTACAATGAACATGATGACGAACGGTATAATCAACGCCAAAACAAGCATCACCGCAATCGGTATGTAGTCCAGTATCGCATCCGTCATCGTGTCAACCTCCTGATCATATCTTCAAGCCTCCTTTGATATACGCTTATGATATCCGGTCATAATCGACCTATATTGTCACGAGTTTCTATGACTGTACCATAGTATAAAAGGTTTATCATATCACGAGGCGGGCAACCTGTCGGATGCTGTGGCGGATTTCAGGTGATGGGAAAACGATTAATAAGGGATGTGTTGCTCTGGCAATGGTTGGCACATTTCCACACTCATGGGCGGTACAATCGGAAAATCCAGTGAAATCGCTATGTCCTTAAATTTTACCGCAGAGCACGCGGAGAACGCAGAGGATCGGATCAGTCTTAAAACTCTGCGCCCTCTGCGCTCTCCGCGGTGATAAA
>JGI24025J20009_10002922_pt1 | contig 11913 bp, 11 predicted proteins | sample Cruoilmetagenom3_FD_20009 | JGI IMG/M metagenome (IMG submission 20009)
GGGGCGATGGTGTGGGTTGCAACGGCGGAACTGGTATCTGCAGTCTCAAATGCCGGGGGTTTGGGCATCATAAGCCCTTTAACTGATCGAGGATTAGAAGAAGAGATAAAAAAGACGAAAAAGTTAACAAAAAATCCTTTCGGTGTAAATCTGCCGATATTGAGTCCAAATGCGGAAGAGATCGTGGAGGAAATTATAGAAGAGGATGTACCCGTCGTCACGGCGTCCGTCGGAGATCCGAAGAGATTCACTCCCCGGCTCAAGAAAGAGGAGATAACGGTGATACAGGTCGTGACGAACGCGAGGCATGCTAAAAGTGCAGAAAAAGCCGGAGTGGATGCGGTCATCACGATGGGGTTTGAAGCAGGTGGTCACGTTGGAGGAGACGAGATAACGACGTTCACGCTCGTTCCGAGCATCGTGGACGCGGTGAAGATTCCCGTTATAGCTGCCGGAGGTATAGCCGATGCGAGAGGATTTTTGGCAGCGCTGATGCTCGGGGCTCAAGGAGTACAGATCGGAACGAGGTTCATTGCTACTGAGGCGTGTATAGCGCATAAAAATTTCAAGAACGCGATAATAGATGCAAGGGAAGACTCAACGACCGTCATCGGGAAGGGCGTATTTCCTGCAAGGGCGATAAAGAATACGTTTTCCGCCTGGTTCGAAGGATTGAAAGAGGAGGAAAGAACGATGCAAGCAATGTTTGATACTGATAAGGCTAGATCTGCGCTCATAGATGGAGATATAGAAAATGGGGCGGTGTGGTGCGGACAAGATGCTGGGATGATAAGAGAGATAAAGAAGGTCAAGGATGTGATAGATGAGATGGTGATAGATGTAGTCGAAATAGTCGGAAATCGAAGATTTTCGTATGCACCACGACGAAAGTCGTGATCAGGAAGAAGATATGGTAGAAGATCTATTTTAGCACTTCTCCGGTCTGTAGGTACCATAGATAGAGATCCAGCTCCCCAAGACTCATATCCGTCGGTTCAACCAATCTTTCCAATACCCCTTCGAGTGCCAGATACCTCTTCCTCGTCAAACTTTTTGGAATATCTTCGATGAGTTGATGTTTCCGCATGAGCCTTAAAATATGTCTATCCAATATCGCCACGTTTCCATATCCAATATTTCTTAGGAAGTGGCTCGCCTCTTTGTAGCCGATACCTTTAACATTCTCGACGAGCCATTCCCTCGCATCTCTTTCATCTTCAAAAGAGGTTACGATACGTTTTATATCAAATCTTCTCACCTCATCAATAAATTCTGCCCTTTTTCGATAGAATCTATGCCCTTCTCCCTTTAGAATTTCTTTCAAGCTCTCCAATGGAAAATTTAAAAACCCTTCTACTCCCACTCTCTCCTGTATTTTAATTCCAAGTTTTGCAGAGGAATTTGCCGTCAATATACAAAAACAGAGCTCTGAAAACCAATGCTTGCTCTCCTTCCCATAATTCTCCCCGAACGTTCTCATCCTCTCATTAACCACATCTGCAACAGTATGATCTTTCTTCAGCCTATTTACCATTTTTGCTAATTCTATCACCGAGTTCCTCCTCGACGGCCGCCCTTATTAAATATCCTGCCTTGTGCAAGATTGTATCTCCGACCTCTTTATCTCTATCCATGCTCGCGGTGCATGGATAAGAATGATGCGCCTCCGATACGACCTCTCGGATCTTCTGTTTATCAAGCTCTATTCCTATCAATTTCCTCGCGACAAACCATGTTGAGCCACAAGGAGCGCTTCTTTTAACTGTAACGCTTTTGATAACCCCTTTTCTTGTCTCTATCTTGACCAGCGGTTTTCCAATCTTAAAATCATCGATGAATCTTTTGATTATCCCCTCATTTGAATCTAACGAACAGAATGGTTTTGGAAAGGAGGACTCCATACCCACTTCTTTGCATACGTCCCTGATCTGATTTCTAAGCCCCCCGGAAACTTCATGGGAGTCTTCGATGGGTACGATCATGCCTTTAACTCCATCATTCAGTTTGGATGGCAGCTCCAACAATAGATCGGGATGGAGATCAGTTGCTATGACCAACTCGGCGGATGGAAGTTTCTCTGGAAGGTAATTCTCGGGATCGTCGATGAAGCGCGGTAGCGTGGCTGGATCCTTAAGTCTGATCGCACCGATTATATTCTGTGCGTAAGAATATTTGCCGTGTTTGCAGTATGCGCAGAGAGGATCACACGACGTACAAAACCCCTCATAATTTATGAGATTCCCGAGCACCTTCTCTCCAAATGCTCCACCGTATAAGACCAATAGATCCATCCCGCCACCTAAAATATTAATACCATATAGTATTTTTTATAAGGACATAAAGATGGAGAAGATCAAGGTGCTCAAAAATCGAGGATTTTTGAAGGCTCTTTGGCAACTCACAAGACTCGAACATGGCTTCATGCTGGCAATAGCGGTATTGATCGGCGCGTTGATCGCCAACGGAGGATCTCCACCGCTCGATAAATTCATATATGCCTCTCTGACTGTTATCTGCATCGAAGCGGGGGCGTTCGCGCTAAACGATTATTTTGATTTAGAAGTGGATATAAAGAACAATAGGATGGATCGACCGCTCGCTAGGAATGATCTGAGTCCAAAATTCGCGTTGTATCTCTCTTGCGCCTTGATCCCTCTTGGCGTATTTTTTAGTGTCTTTTTGAACAAGATCTGTTTCATGATCGCACTCTTAAATGCACTCGTCGCCGTGCTCTATGATCTCAAGATGAAAGAGACCAAAGTGATCGGAAATTTTTACATTGCATTCACGATGGCGATCCCCTTCTTATTTGGCGGGGCGATGATAAACCCAGATATACCCAAGATAATCTACTTTATCGCTTCGATGGCTTTTCTTTCTGGGATCGGAAGAGAGATAACCAAAGATTTGATGGATATAGAGGGAGACGCCTTGAGGAATACGAAGTCGCTTTCCATGTACATCGGAGAAAAAAACGCGATGAGGGTGGCATCGTCTCTTTATCTGGGGGCAGTTTCTTTAAGCTTTCTGCCGTTTTTCTTCAATTTTGGAGAGTTATATTTCCACAACTTCAGGTATCTATCCATTGTTCTGATATCCGATCTGATCTTCTTTCACATATCTGTGCGGATGATCTTCTTTGATAAGACTGAAGATGTTGGAACTCATCGAAAGTCATCTCTCATCGCCGCGTCTCTGGGATTGGCGGCATTCTTGGTTGGAGCATTTTTTTGACGTCTGGCGAAATAGAAAGGTAAATATATTAATGATGAGTGGCATTATCGCATAGGATTTGTATACAGCTGTAAATCTTCGATTTACAACATATCTCGAAAGAGTTGGAGAAATGAGGAGAGACGAATGATAGAGATAAGATTTCACGGGAGAGGGGGACAAGGGGCCGTCACCGCGGCAGAACTCCTAGCAGTTGCCGCATTCAACGACGGTTATTATAGTCAGGCATTTCCAGCGTTTGGCGTGGAGCGACGGGGTGCCCCTGTCTTGGCATTCACGAGGATAAACGATGAGAAGATAAGGGTGAGAAGCCAGATCTATTCACCAGATTATGTCATCGTGCAGGATTCCACACTTGTAAAGACGGTTAACGTTGTGGAAGGATTGAAAGAGGACGGAATGGTGGTTATAAACAGCAATAAAGACCCAAAAGAATTTGATATTGGTAGAGAAATAAGGGCGATAGATGCTACTAAGATATCTTTGGATGTTATAGGCAGACCGATAATGAACACTACTATGTTGGGTGCTTTCGCCGGTGCTACGGGTGTTGTAAGCTTAGAATCGGTCAAAAAAGCTGTTGAGAATAGATTTGAAGGTAAACTGAAGGAAAGAAATGTGCGTGCGGTCGAAGTGGCTTATGAGAAGATAAAGGAGGATGCGAGATGAAGCTTCTCCCAGGAGGCATTGTAAAGCCGAAGACGACGGTTGCGAATAAGACCGGGGCATGGAGAACATTTATCCCCATATATGATGAAGATAAGTGCAAAAAATGTGGGATCTGCGAGACTTTTTGCCCGGAAGACTGCATAAGCGTCGATGAGAATGAATTCAGGCATCCAGATTATGATTTTTGCAAAGGTTGTGGAATTTGCGCCGAGGAATGTCCGGCGGATGCGATAGAGATGAAATATGAGGAGAAAGAATGATGAATGAGATGCAAATTCTTGAAGGATCCAAAGCAGTTGCTTTGACGGTAAGATCGTGCAGAGTGGATGTGATCTCGGCATATCCCATAACACCACAGACACACATCGTAGAAGATCTGGCACAGATGGTTGCGGATGGGGAGACAGATGCAGAATATATAAAAGTAGAATCTGAGTTCTCTGCCCTCTCCGCGCTCGTGGGAGCAAGTGCCGCTGGTGCGAGAACATACTCCTCGACGACGTCACAGGGCCTGGCGTTGATGTTTGAGGTTTTATTCAACGCTTCCGGGATGAGGCTTCCGATTGTGATGACCACAGTAAATAGATCCCTTTCTGCTCCTCTGAGTATATGGAACGATCAGCAAGATTCTATCTCTGTTAGAGATGCCGGATGGATTCAGCTTTACGCAGAAAACAACCAGGAGACATCTGATCTGCTTCCGATCGCGTACAAGGTCGCCGAAGACAAGGATATCCTCCTGCCTGCGATGTGTTGTATGGACGGATTTGTTCTGACACACACGTTCGAGCCCGTAGAGATCCCGGAGCAGTCCTTGGTAGATGAATTTCTCCCATCCTATCAGCCTAAATATGTCCTTGATCCGAAAAACCCTCTAACCTTTGGTGCATATGCAGATCCGAGCATCTATATGGAATTCAGATACCAGCAACACGATGCGATGTTGAAGGCTTATGAGAAATTTGAAGAGGTGGCTAAAGAATTTGAGAAGGTATTTGGAAGAAAATATGACCTGGTTGAAGAATATAAGATAGAGGATGCAGAGATCGTTCTCATCTCGATGGGTTCTATAGTAGGAACGATGAAAGACGCGGTGGATGAACTTAGGAAAGGTGGAGAGAAGGTTGGAATTTTAAAGATAATTAGTTATAGACCATTTCCGGCAGAGAAGATATACGAAGCGATCAAAGATGCAAAGGTAGTTGTCGTTCTGGAGAAGGATGTGAGCGTGGGAATGGAGGGGGGACTCCTGAGCGATATAAAATCTTTCATGTACAACAGAGAAGATAGACCTCCAATCGTTGGCTTCTCCGTTGGTCTCGGGGGAAGAGACGTGACGATAGGAGATATAAAAGGTTTGGTCTCCAAGGTGAAGAGAGCAGAGGCAGAGGAATTTGAATTTTTAAACCTGAGGAGGGAGGTTTTATGAGTCTCTTTGCTCAGGGCCACACTGCCTGTGGGGGTTGTGGTATGCCAATAGCCGTTAAACTCGTGCTGGGGGGCAGTGGAGAAAATTCAATCGTCGTATCCCCTACAGGATGCCTCGAGGTAACTTCCACGAGGTATCCACAATCCGCGTGGGGTGTTCCATGGATTCATTCTCTCTTCGAAAATGCCGCGGCGGTCGCATCTGGGATAGAGACGGCCCTGAAAGTGAAGGGAAAGAAGGCGAATGTTCTCGTCATTGGAGGAGACGGGGCTACCGTGGATATAGGTATCAGAGCGTTGAGCGGTATGTTTGAACGGGGGCATAACGTCACTTATGTCTGTTATGATAACGAGGCGTATATGAATACAGGTGTTCAGCGAAGTGGATCCACTCCTTATGGAGCCTCTGCGACCACGTCTCCCGCGGGAAAATTATCTTTCGGTGAAGACAAACCAAAGAAGGATACTCCTGCCATAGCTGCGGCGCATGGCATCCCTTATGTTGCCACCGCATCGGTAGGTTATCCGAAGGACATCGTCAAAAAAGTGAAGAAGGCGCAGGAGATCGTTGGCCCAAAATACATACAGATCTTGGCGCCATGTCCAACAGGATGGAGATTTGACGGCAGCAAGACGATAAAGCTGGCGAAACTTGCGGTTGAGACTGCGCTCTTTCCGGTGTATGAAATAGAGAACGGAGAGATCACAAAGGTGAAGAAGATAAAGGAGAGGAAGCCCGTGGAAGAATATCTCAAATTACAGGGGAGATTCAAACATCTCTTCAAGGAGAACAAGGATCAGATAGAAGTGATCCAGAAGATGGCCGATGCAAACGCCGAGAAGTTCGGTCTTGACGGGTGATCGGATGTATCTCGGTAGGGCGGTGATTGCCGGATATCCTCAAAAATCGGAGATTTTTTTGGGGTACGTTCTTGCTTCGAGGTCTTTCCCCGATAGAAGAGCAGAGATAAGAGATGATCTAATAAAGATCATCCCTGAAAAATCGTATGAAAATCCGTACATCTCCTATAACTGCATCAAAATCGTCGGAGATAAAGCGGTCGTTTCAAACGGTTCCCATACGGATATGATCGCGGATAAGTTGGAATTGGGATATCCAGGGAAAGACGCCCTCGTCTTGTCATTACTAACCGCTGATTATGAACGTGATGAATATAATACCCCAAGAATAGCTGCCGCTTTTGACGGAAAAGAACTATATGTGGGTATTGTGATGAAGGATAAACTGTCGGTCGAGAAGATTTTAGAGGGAGAGAGTAGGCTTGTTTCAACTTATGAGAAGACATCTCCAGAAGAGATAAAGATAAACGGGAGAAGTGCAGAAGAGATAGCAAAAGAGATATACAAATTAAAGTACGAAAAGATAATCTGTTCCGCATCGGCATATAGAAAGAAAGGTGGTTTTAAACTTGCCATACAATAAGGAGAAATAAAGATGAAACTGAATGGAGTTTTGATAGAGGATACCTTCGCGGAGGCTTTTTCGATGAAGGTCGCGAGGGTTTTGATAACGGCGGTCAGTGATAGGTGGGTGGGGGTGGCCGCGACGGAAGCTACCGGATTTGGGACGTCTATTATAGGATGTCCTTCGGAGGCAGGGATAGAGAAATATCTTACTCCGAGCGAGACGCCTGACGGAAGGCCAGGAGCATACATCCAGATATTTCAAGGAAACTTTGAAAAACTGGAAGAGCAGGTTTTAGGGAGGATAGGGCAGTGTGTTTTGACCGCTCCAACAACCGCGGTCTTCAACGGTCTTTCAGATGCAGAGAAACAGTTCAACACGGGATTCAAGCTCAAGTTCTTTGCGGACGGGTGTGATGAGGAAGGAGAGATCGCCGGAAGGAAGGTCTATAGGATACCTATGATGGAGGGGGACTTCATCATGGAAGAGAATATAGGTGCCGTTGGGGGCGTTGCGGGTGGGAACTTCTTCATTCTGGCAGAGAACCAGATGGCTTCCTTGACTGCGGCAGAAGTAGCAGTGGACACGATCTTAACGATGGAAGGAAGTATAACTCCTTTTCCTGGTGGAATCGTCGCGAGCGGTTCAAAGATTGGTTCCAATAAGTACAAATTTTTGAAGGCTTCGACGAACGAGAGATTTTGCCCAACTTTGAAGGATAAGATAGAAGATACCCAAGTTCCGCCCGAAGTGAATGGAATTTATGAGATCGTGGTGAATGGAATAAGCGTTGATGCCGTTAAAGAATCTATGAGGGCTGGCATAGCTGCAGCAACGAAGATTCCGGGCGTTTTGAGGATAAGCGCGGGGAATTATGGAGGAAAACTTGGTAAGTATAAGATAAATTTGAGCGAGTTACTGTGATGAATCCGAGTAGCGCTCAAAGATCCTTTCTTTTGTGAGGATCTACCCCTTCCTTCTTTTCTTTTTTTTCTTCTTCTATGGGTCAATTCATTACAGACCAAGGGATCATTTTCCCACTTATCTCCCTCTGATGTGAGATCTCCCCAAATTAATCATTTTATCAGACGATATTAAATCCCGATTTCCCCTCATCGTCTTCTTCTTTAAAATTTACAACTCTCTCTCACTTTCTCCCTTCTGGAGTTCTCATCCTTAACATCTCTAACTCTCTCTTATCTTTGTCCGTTAAGAGTTGCTGCGTCTTCAATCCACAACTTCTCAATTCTGCCTTCGGTGCCCTGCCCAAATATTCGAGGAATTGGGTGGTCATTCCACAACTTTCGCAGATTTGAGGTTCGGTGACCCTTCCAAGATCGTCCGTAATGACGAAAGCTGGAAAAGTGTTCATCGTTGGGTCATAGACGCTGATCAAACCCTTCTCGCCAAAATCTTGAACTTCTAATGTATCTGGATCTCTTGTGATTGTCAATGGAGAGCATATGCTATGAAGTTTCTTTGACGGGCAAAAATCTACTGCAAAATAGTTAGACTCGCCGAATCCATAAACATCTACGATAAACGTTTCAATTAAGCCGAAATGTTCTTTAATCTTCTTTCTAAAAGCTTTCTTATCGATTGCCTCACCGCTAAGTTTCTTCCAACCTCCAGCAACAATCATAACACAAACATTTTCACCCATCGGGTCCAATTCAAGCATCTCTCCCGTCTCGTCCATGTAATTCATCATCTCATTTATAATATAATGAAAACCAGCAAAACACATCATCTTATCTTCCTTATTTGCCTCTTTTATCTTCTCCAGTATTTTCTCTGGATTAAATTCCATCTCCTTCAGATATATATCTACTGGTATCGCAAACGGCGGTGCTAATAGACCAGCATAATTTGATACCTGTGTCATCCAACTCGAACTTTCTTTAATGGAAGGTATGAATAGACCGAAATGCCAATTTTTCATCGCATACCTATAGTAGTCTTTTAACGATTTCCCTATGATCTTTCCACACATGGGATATAAAATGTTGATAATGTATCTTATCCCTTCTATAATTAGTCTCCCTAATGAAGTTATATCTCTAGCAAGATAGCTCGGAAGACCTGATGTTCCTGAAGTAGTAACGACGGTGAGTATCTTATTCTCTGGAACGCTCAAAATTCCGCCCTGCTTAAATGTTTCCGCTGGAATCTGAGGAATCTTCGTTATATCATCGAAAGAATGAATATCATCCGGTTTGACTCCGATACTTTTGCACTGGTTGTGGTAAAACGCACAGTCTTTATAATGGTGCTNGAACGCCTGTCTTATCGCCTTCGTCTGCAGATCCTTGAATTCTTCTGCGGGTAATAAACCGTGTTTCGGATGTATAACTAGTTGGCCTATGTAATCGTTCCTATATCTCGTCCATAAATAACCCGCGTCTAACGCCATAGTGANCATCTCTGGAGCTGGTAAAGACGCTATTAAAGGTCTCATTCCTCTCATAATTCGTTCTCTTATTCCCATTTTGTTTGCTTCATCTGTCGGGCTCATATCAGATCACCGAATCTATGATCGCTTTGTCTTCATTGNATATATAATTTCCTTCGCATTATCGGATAAATTATAACCATTTGTGCCTTTTATCCAATTAGACAAATCACAGCTCAATCATCCCGAATTCACCAAATTTTCCATTTGGAAATCCTTATACAGGATCTCTATAGATATAGAACAAGATAACAAGCGTTTTCTCTCTTTGTTATAACTCCAATATCGCATTTGTATCACATCATCGCCCGATCTCCATCAAGATCTCTCCCCTTTTGAAGATCCTTACATTCTCATCCGTTTCTGAGAGGAGGATCGCGTGCGTTCTTCGTTATCGATGCAGCAACGAAGATTCCGGGCGTTTGATGATAAGCGCGGGGAATTACGGGGGAAAGCTTGGTAAGTATAAGATAAATCTGGGTGAGTTACTGTGATGGGATGTGCTCGAATACCCAAAGGATTTTTGTAAGATCATACCTCCTTCTTTTTTGGAGTAGTTCGCTTCTTCTATTTTTTACCTAAAAAATGTCGGGAACATATCTAAAAATATATAAGGTATAAAATCATTTAATATAATATAATATAGAAACAAGTGATCGCAGAGAGTCAATAAGACCAGATTCAAAGATGAAGCATTACTGGTACCTCTGGATGTTCTTCTTGGTCGTGGTAGGAGTTTTGTCTTGGAGCGTACCCGTTGCGTTCTTCGTACCTGCCGATCGGCTCTTGATATATCTTCTCTCGGTTTGTCTACCGATCTCGGTCGCTTTAATTTATACCAGTTGGTGGATCCCGAAATTTTATGAGACGATAGAATTCGATCTGGGGGAGGATGCGGTACACGGCAAATATGGCGTATTTTTCAGACGAGAGAAGGAGATAAGTTATGGAAGGATCACGATGGCCGGCTTAAGCCATGGCCCGTTGAAGAGGTATTTCGGCATGTACAACGTAACAATACATACCGCCGCGATGGGTGGATCGAACCTGCCCGAGATGTGTCTGATGAACGTGAAAAATGGACCTGAGATAAGAGACGAGATATCTGGAAAGATTGGGAAATTATCTCAATCGGAGCGGAGGTCCGTCGAGGAGAGGGTGTTGGAAGAGTTACAGAAGATTAGGGAGATCATGGAATCGTAACCTTATCCTGATCTCTCTCCTTCAATATTTTCCTATTTCTTATCGATTTAATCTTCCTTCTTTTTTGGAACGTGATGTTGAGCAATGAATGGCGAGCGTCTATAAATGATATATCAATCTCAGTCGTCTATAGTTGGCTTCAGCTCATCTCCGAATCTATAACCTACCCCTATCCTGATCACGTCTTTCACCCTGAATTTTTCTAATAGGTCTATGCTCTCGCCGCATAGAAGCTGCTGCACCTTTAAAGCACAGCTTCTCAACTCAGCTTTTCCAGCTCTTCCTTTGAATTCTATATCCTGTGAAATCCTTCCACACGCGGGGCATTCATAGATATCCGTGATCTTCACAATATCATCAGTGATGACGAACGCCGGGTATGAGTTCATCGTTGGGTCCCAAACGCTCAGTAATCCTTCTTCTCCGTATTCTTGGACTTCCAATGTATCTGGATCTCTCGTGACGGCGATCGGCGCCTGAGTGACCACATGCATTCTTCTCTCCGGGCATAACGCATCAGCTGCACCAAAGTTTGCCTCACCAAATCCATAGGTATCGATTATCCAATCTCTGTTGATGTCAAAATGCTCTTCTACCCTCTTCTCAAACTTATCTTTATCCACCTTCTTCCCTTCCAACGTCTTCCAGCCACCATTTAATACCATCACACACAAATTTTTACCCGTTGGATCCAATTCGAGTCTCTCTTTTGCATCATCCATATAATCCATCAATGCCCCGATGATGTAGGGGAACGCCCAAAAGACCATCATCTTGTTCTCTCTGTTCCTCTCCTTTATCTTCTCCAACGTCTTTTTGGGATCGAACTTAAAATTTTTTAAGTGGAAATGATGACGTACTCCGATCAGATCAGAAAGGGATATGGGAAGCTTTAGTAATTGCACCAACCACGTTGAGCTCTCTTCCCATGTAGGCGTAAATAGTTCAAGAGCACAGTTCTTTAGCGCATATTCAGCGGTTTCTCTGGGCGTTATCTCCAGTTTCTTCGACGTAAGAGGCAGGTAAACATTAATCAAAAGTCTTATGGACAATTCGGCCACTTTCACCATCGAAGGCATATCCCTCGGGAGATAAGCAGGATTACCATTAATCCCAGACGTCGTAACCACACCGATCAGACTGTCGATAGGAACGCTCAAAATCCCACCTTTTTTAAACGTCTCCGCCGGTATCTGTGGTACCAGATTGACCACGTCTTCGAAACCTCGTACGTCATCTGGTATTACGCCAATATCTCTGCAATAATTTCTATAAAAACTGCAATTATTGTAGTGGTGTATGAACGATTGCTTCACCGCTTTAAATTGTAATTCCCTAAGTTCCTCTCGTTTCACGTGTCCATATCTTGGGTGTGTACAGAGTTGAGTTATGTAATCTCCTCCCCTCTTTGCTAATATATATCTCTGGTCTAACGCCGCAGTTGAGATCTTCTCAAAGGGTAACGACGCTATAAGATCCTTTGGATACTTCATTCCATTCA
>JGI24025J20009_10002925_pt1 | contig 11900 bp, 9 predicted proteins | sample Cruoilmetagenom3_FD_20009 | JGI IMG/M metagenome (IMG submission 20009)
GGGGTTTGCCCGGTTGCATGGCTACTTTGTAAAAATCAAGTTTGACGCCGCGTTCACCTGCAACTTTGTGCACCAGATCATGATCCCCGACAGAGGCTCCGCCCAAGGTGACAATCAAGTCGGCACCTTCCGATAAATCGAGCGCCTGATGAAGGCTTTCTTTGGTGTCTTTTGCGATAGGCAACATGCGGACTTCGGCACCATTGGCTTCGAGCAGTGCCTTAAGGCCAAAATTATTGGAGGATACGATTTGATCCGGCCCTGGTGTCTCCCCGGGCATCACAAGTTCGTTGCCATTTGGTACAAGTGCCACAATCGGTTTTCGGGTTACGGGTACAGTCGGGACATTCATCGAAGCCAGCAACGCTACGTCGGAAGGCGACAGCTTTCGTGGTGCTTTGACAAGATCACCAACTAGGAAATCACCGCCAGCAGGCCGGATATAGGTTTTTGTGTCGCGGTTGTCAGCGACTGTGATCTTGTCTCCGTCACGAATTGTATCTTCTTGAATAAGCACACAATCCGCCCCATCGGGAACAGGCGCGCCGGTGAAAATTCTGACAGCTTTTCCAGATGATACTCGACCTTCAAAGCGATCTCCTGCAGCTGACTCTCCGATAACTTCAAGCTGCATTCCCGGTTGAGCCTCCGCGTTGATAACCGCGTACCCATCCATGGCCGATGAAGAAAACGGGGGCTGGGACAAGCGGGCGGCGACATCTTCAGCCAAGATTCGGCCAGCGGCTTGGGAAAGCGGCACCGTTTCCGTGTCTAGCGTAGATGCCAGTGAAAACAGTCGATCGAGCGCTTCGGATACAGAAATCATTAACTAGCCTCGTACAGACCGGACTTGCCGCCATCCTTCAGGACAAGCCGAACATGTGAAATGATCATGCCTTTATCGACCGCTTTAACCATGTCGTAAACGGTAAGGGCGGCGACGGACACTGCTGTCAAAGCTTCCATTTCAACGCCGGTCTGACCTGTTGTTTTAACCGTAGCTTCAATCTCTATCAGGCAGTTGGGAATGTCCGGAGTCAGTTCCAAGGATACCTTCGATAATGCTAGCGGGTGACAAAGTGGTATCAGATCACTGGTTTTTTTCGCTGCCATGATACCGGCCAAACGTGCAACACCAAGAACGTCGCCTTTTTTGGCGCGACCTTCTGTAATCAGTGTCAGAGTCGCCGGATCCATCGATATTGTGCCTTTGGCAACCGCAACGCGGTGTGTGACTTGCTTGTCGGATACGTCGACCATATGGGCCGCACCCTTATCGTCGAAATGGGTAAGGTTAGACATTTTTCGGCTCCGGATTGGATAAAAGCTTACGGGTGGCGGATTCAACATCGTCTTGGCGCATCAAGCTTTCGCCTATCAGGAAGCACCGCACGTTGTGACGTGCCATATCCGCGAGGTCTTTGGCGGTATTCAGGCCCGATTCAGAAACAAGAATTTTGCCTGCTGGTGCCAATTGCACCAACTCGCGTGTTGTATCCAGCGAGGTTTCAAAGGTTTTCAGATTTCGGTTGTTGATACCAAGCAGAGGTGACTTCAGAATGCTGGCGCGCTCCAACTCTTCGGCGTTGTGGACTTCGACAAGAACATCCATGCCCCAAGCGGTGGCGGCGTCTTCCAGCTCAACCGCCTGCGCGTCTGAAACGCTCGCCATGATAATTAGGATGCAATCCGCGCCCATCGCACGGGCTTCGGCGACCTGATAAGTATCGTACATGAAGTCTTTGCGAAGGACGGGCAGGGACACTGCAGCCCGCGCCGCAATCAGAAATTCGTCAGCACCCTGAAAGGATGGCGTGTCGGTAAGGACACTAAGACAAGTCGCGCCGCCGTCCTCGTAAGCTTTTGCTAGAACCGGCGGGTTGAAATCCTCGCGGATCAGGCCTTTCGAGGGGCTGGCTTTTTTGACTTCGGCAATAAGACCATATCCGTCGACTGAAGCGCGGACGAGGGCGTTTGCGAAGCCACGAACCGGAGAAGCCTGTTTGGCATCAGCTTCAACCTCTGATGCCGGGCGCAAAAGTTTGCGGGCCGCGACTTCTTCAAGTTTATAGGCTTTGATTTTGTCTAATACGTTTGTCATCAGTCGTTTCCTGCCGCAGACGTTATTTCCGCCAACTTGGTGACCGCAGCCATGGCTTTTCCGGAATCGATACTATGGCGCGCCAGATCGACACCTGCCTTCAGATCAGCAGCCTTATCAGCGATTACCAACGCTGCCGCCGCATTTAATAATACTGCATCCCGATAGGCATTTTTTTCACCTGACAATAATGCACGAAAAGCCACAGCGTTTTCTGCTGGCGTTCCGCCCATAATATCTTCGAACGGATGCACTGGCAGACCCGCATCCTCAGGATGCACTTCTGTGTCCGAAACCTTGCCGTTCTCAAGTGTTGCAACCCAACTAACGCCACAGATCGAAATTTCGTCCGTCCCGTCGCTTCCATGCACCAGCCACGCTTTTTCCGACCCGAGCGCCAGCAACGTTTCAGCCATCGGGCGGATCACATCGCGCGAATAGGCACCCGTCAGTTGGCGTTTCACACCAGCTGGATTGGTCAATGGGCCAAGAATATTGAAAATAGTACGTGTGCCAAGTTCCTGACGCGTAGGCATGACAAAACGTACCGCTGGATGGTGTATCGGGGCCATCATGAAGCCGATACCTGCCTCGCGCAGAGCGCGTTCGACCACATCGGCACCAACCATGACGTTGATCCCCATCTCGCTTAGCGCGTCAGCGGCACCAGATTTGGAAGACAGGTTACGATTGCCGTGTTTCGCAACGGTCACTCCCGCGCCAGCCACAACAAAGGCCGTAGCCGTGGAGATATTCAGCGTACCTTTACCATCGCCACCCGTGCCAACGATATCCATCGCACCGTCCGGCGCCTTTACTGGTAGGCATTTGGCCCTCATAACAGCAGCAGCAGCGGCATACTCGTCGACGCTTTCGCCGCGCGTACGCAATGTCATCAGGAAACCGCCAATCTGGCTGGGCGTGGCTTCGCCCTCCATGATGAACGTAAAAGCAGCCTCGGCTTGGGCGCGCGATAGCGGTCCGTCTACGGCCAGAGCTATGTATTCTTTGAAGGTCTCGGTCATTTGCCGCCTCCGGCTAAATCCAGAAAGTTTTTCAGCATCGCATGGCCATGCTGGGATGCGATGGATTCCGGGTGGAATTGCAGGCCGTGAATTGGAAGCTCTTTGTGTTGTAGACCCATGATCGTCCCGTCTTCCAGTTCCGCAGTAATTTCCAGAACATCCGGCAGAGTTTCCCGCTCGACGATCAGCGAGTGATAGCGGGTTGCCTCGAACGGCGAGGGGAGGCCCTTGAACAATCCCTTGCCTGTATGATGCACTGTTCCCATCTTGCCGTGTACGATCTCGCCGCAACGGACAACTTTACCACCAAAAGCCTGACCAATGGTCTGGTGCCCAAGGCAGATACCGATCAGAGGGGTCTTCGTTTCTGCAGCGGCCTGAACCAATGGCAAACAAATGCCCGCCTGATCCGGGTCGCACGGGCCGGGTGACAACATGATTGCCGTTGGATGCATGCCGATCGCATCCTGAACATCCAACTCGTCGTTTCTTTTCACCACAACATTGGCGCCAAGCTCCCCCAGATAATGGACGAGATTGTATGTAAAACTGTCGTAATTATCGATAAGTAACAGCATCGTTTATCTCTCATAATCCCAACGTTGAACATTTGGGTAGAAGTGCGCGCTAAGCGCCGTTAAAGTCGTTTACCAATGATCGAAGGTTATTGGAACGGCTGATCTTATTTTTTGGAGTTTTTGGCCTATGGGCGAAAGTGTTTCTTCGCAAAAGGGCGGATTTTTCCGCGGTGCGCTTGCTGGATTGATATTGGTTGTGCTGATTTTCTGCGGTTTAGCCGCTGGATTTCCGCTTTCCGACAGATTCGACCCTAGTATGGCACCTAATGTAGAGATCACTACAACCAACCCACAGCCCGGAAGCGTTGAACAAGACAGCTATGGCGTGATCTCTTTGCCTTCAGAATCACCTGCACCAACGGTATTTGGCGCAAACCCGGTACCTTTCCAGACCACAACCGAAGAGGTCGCTATCGAACCGGTTTCCAGCGCTCCGGTAAATGCGGTTTCGACATTAGATAGCATGCCAACCTCGAGTGGTATCGAAATTGGTGCCGCCGAAGATAAGGCGCCTGTGGTTGAGTTACCTGTGGTTCCGGTTCTTGAGGCACAGGCCGCTATCGAGGCACCGGTTGTTGAAGAAGAATCGCAAGCGCCGGTTGTTGTCCAGTCAAGTACACCATCGGCGACAATTCAGCCTACATTGACAGATGCCGAAGACGCTGGTGACGAAGAAGCCGTAACAGCAGGCCAAAGTCTCGAGAAACCGGCGGGTGGTTTCGCACTGTCCGGTCAGACCATTATCCCACCTGCTGCGGTCGACGAAACGTCCAGAGTCGAAAACACATCTTCTACAGCATCGTTCCTTTCCTTCAGGCAGCCATTTGACAACACCAGCGATCTGCCCCTTTTGTCCTTTGTTCTGCTCGCAGACGATATCGCGACAGTGGATTCCATTCTCGCGTTACCGGTGCCAATTACGCTCGCCGTAAATGTGGAAAATCCGAATGCAGAGGGACTTATTTCGCACTATCGTGACAACGGTGGCGAAGTGGTTGCGCTATTGTCGACATCAAAACCAGACGAGCTTCAAAACGGCGGCAGCCCGGAACTGGTCGCACCGTTTGTTAGCGCCGCTCTAGCTGCAACAGCTGGTACAATTGGGGTGATGGACGGCCCTGACGGTGACGTTAATCAAGACACCAAGATGTTGACGGCGTTGTTTGCTGAACTATCTAAAACTGGACATGCGGTTCTAACCGTAAATGGCGTAGGCCTGAACCGCGCGGAAATCCTGGCAAAAGAGGCTGGTGTCCCTGCCGCGTCGATTTCCAAGGTTTTTGGACCGGAGGACGGAAAAGTGACCGTGATACGTGGAATGGATAAAGTGATTTTGCAAATGGGTGACCTGAAATCAGTTACCGTTTATGCGTCAGCCACATCTGATCTGATCTCCGCGTTGAAGTTTTGGTTGAAAAGCCAGAAGGCAAAACTGGTAACCATAGCGCCGGTTTCGGCAGTAGTGGTTAGCGACTGAATTCTAGTTTTGACCGCCACGGAAATTGACAAATAGACCCGCGTCTTCCGCTGCTTTCATAAGGGCTTTGGATTTGTTGATCGTTTCCTGATACTCGGCCTCGGGATCGCTATCGTATACGACGCCACCACCTGCCTGCACATAAAGCGTCTCGTCTTTGACTACAGCAGTACGGAGCGCGATGCAGATATCCATATCGCCACCGGCCGAGAAATATCCGACCCCACCACCGTAGATGCCACGCTTTTCGGTTTCCAACTCGTCGATAACTTCCATCGCCCGAACCTTCGGCGCGCCTGACACGGTGCCAGCGGGGAGGCCGGCGAGCAATGCTGAAAGCGCGTCGTGATCGTCGCTAAGTTCACCCTCGACGTTGCTAACGATGTGCATGACGTGGCTGTAGCGTTCAATCACGAACTTCTCGGTCGGGTTCACCGTGCCAATTTTGGCGACACGTCCAACGTCGTTACGGCCCAAATCCAGCAACATCAGGTGTTCGGCCATTTCTTTTGGATCGGACAACAAGTCGGCTTCCAACGCCTGATCTTCCGCTTCGTTTGCGCCGCGCGGTCGGGTGCCGGCGATCGGACGGATCGTCACCTTGCTACCCTGAACCTGCACGAGAATCTCGGGGCTTGCACCGATAACCTGAAAGTCGCCAAAATTGAAATAGAACATATAGGGCGAGGGATTAGTGCGTCGCAACGCCCGATATAGCGCAAACGGCGGCAGGTCGAATTTCTGCGCCCAACGTTGGCTGGGAACGACTTGAAAAATATCTCCGGCGCGTATGTAATCTTTAGCCTTATCGACAACCTCGAAGTATTCTTCTTTGGTTCGGTTGGAAACCGGTGCCAGTTCGAACGGCTTGGAGCCAAGGTCGCGGGATTCGTTTGGGATATCGCGATCAAGATCACGAACCGCCTCCATAACGCGCTCTGCGGCCTGCGCGTAGGCCGCGCGCGCCTTTTGGCCATCCGTGGCCCAGACAGGGCTGATGACTGTGACTTCGCCCTTGGCACCATCCAGAATGACGATCACCGTTGGTCGCAGCATCATCGCATCGGGTGCGCCGATAGGGTCAGGATTAACGTTAGGCAGGTTTTCGACCAACCGAATAACATCATAACCAAGGTATCCGAAAAGGCCCGCAGCCATCGGTGGAAGATCGTCAGGAAGGTCGATTTTGCTCTCGCCAATAATCTGTCTTAGCGCAGTAAGGCTGTCGGCTTCCATCGGTTCAAAGGCGTTGTCGTCAAAGCGTGCCGAACGGTTGATCTCGGCATCATTGCCACGGCAGCGCCAGATCAGATCGGGTTTCATCCCGATGATCGAGTAGCGGCCGCGAACTTCGCCGCCGGTCACGGATTCCAGAACAAAACTGTCTTTTTTGGCCTGCGCCAGCTTCAATATAAGCGAAACCGGAGTGTCCAGATCAGCGACCAGTCTTGTCCAGACAATCTGGTTTTTGCCCGCGTTATATCCGGTTTCAAATTCGCCGAGGGAAGGAAGCAGGTTCATGATGTTACTGTAATTGCAAGTGCAAGGAGTCGATGCGGGACTGGTTGACCGTTGGCTCACTCAGAGTCACGAGGGCCGCACCAAAATACAGCATCATGTCATTTGCAACCTGTTGAGCTTGCTGCGCGCCAACTTGTTCCAGTATCTGCGCCGAGTTTTCCTCAGCGGGATCGAATGGCGCTACTACATTTAATTCGACAATAATTGCACCGCTCACGTCCTCTACGACAGTTACGTCGCCGACATTCAAACCGAATATTGCCTGTACAACTTGTGGCGGCAGATCAGGAATTGTCGAAGTGCGGGAAACTCCAGTAGCTGCTTCCATCCGCAAAGTGCCTGCGAAGTCATTCAACGAACCACCATTCGAGATACCGACGGCATCGGCAATCCGGTTCGCGCGTGCCACAATCATTTCTTGTGTCTTTGCGACCTGTTGGCCCTCTAGTACTTCGGTTTCAACGTCAGCCATTGGCTTCACGAACGCTTCGGTGATGCCATCGACACGCAACACAAATATGCCGCCGTCTTCGAGGTCAATAACGTCACGTTCTTCGCCAACTTCGGAAGCAGAGGCCTCTTCGCGGAACGTAGCATAAGCCGCAATACCTGCGGTTTCACCTTCAACCAGACCGATTTTTTCCAAACGCATGTCGGTTTCGTCAGCTATTTCTTCCAGTGACGCACCACTTGCAACCAGATCAATAGACAGGTTTGCAACGTCGGCGATGATAGAACCTGCATCCTCGATCGCCAGCTCGCGGCGAAGATCTTCACGCACTTCTGAAAGCGGGATAGAAAGTTCGGAGATCGCCGCGTTCACGCGGAAAATTGCCGGGCCTAGGTCTGTTTCTACTGGGCCGTATATTCCCGGTTCTTCCGACGCAAACAGGACTGCTGCGGCCGCAGCACCAACATCACGAGCGGTTACATCACCAAGGTCGATGTCTGTTAGCGACAAGCCACGAGTATCGGCAAGTATCTCGAATGTCATATCGCCGGAATCAAGACTGCTACGTGCTTCGTCCGCTTCGGATTGCGAGCCCAGAACGATGCGCTCAACGAAACGTTTCGCCGGCGTGTTAAATTCGGGACCACGGGACGCATAAAGAGCTCCGATACGATCCTCGCTAATCTCCAAGTCTTCGGCAATCATTTCAGGCGTCAGGCTAACGTAAGTGATCTCTCGCGTAAGAGCTTGTGTGAAATCATCAGGATTGGCTTTGTAAAACGCGGCCAGTTCGCTTTCGGTCGGGGCAGGGATGGCTGTTGTGATATTGTTTGCGCCAACCCGCGTATAGGTGAAATCACGTGTCTCGCCGATGTAATCAAAAATCGCCAAAGTTGCTTCGTCCGGCAGTTTTGCCCCCGCCGCTACAGCCGCCTGAATTAACAACTGCGTCGCATCTTTGCGAACTAGCGCTTCGTATTCGGCCGGGTTCATACCGGAGCGGCTCAGCGCGTCTTCGTAAACATCTTTATCGAAATCACCGGTTAGCCCCTGAAAGCCCTGATTGGCCAACAAAGAATCGCGAACGGTTTTGTCACTCACGGAAATGCCCAGTCGCTTTGCTTCGTTCTCATAGGCCGCTTGCGTTACCAAACGTTGAAGAACTGTCCGGTCAAGACCGAACAACAATGCCTGATCAATCGTCAACTGGGTGCCGAACTGTTGCGACGTCGATTGAATTTCGTTCTGAACGGATCTGAAATAGTCGTCAGCCGATACATCAACGTCGCCGACCGTCGCAACGCTCGCGCTAATCGATTGCGAAAATATGCCGGTTAGGCCAAATCCAACCATCGCCAATACGGCCAAGCTTAGTACAAAGAAAAAGAAAACTTTGGATATTTTTGATTTTTTAACCGCAGTCATATTGTCTGGTCCCTTACAAGGCGCGTTGGTTTAGTCGCAAACTTTTAGGCTGTGCGTCGGTGGGATACAAGTCCCGCTAAGGCCGAAATGCTTTCAAGCGCTTAAACATTTCATCTAATCCAGCCTGATCGGCATTGGCAAAGGCAATTCGCAGTGTTTTTTCCGCCGTTCCGTCGCCACCATGCGTCAAATCTGGTATGAACATAGTACCGGGCAAGATTAGTAAGGACTGCTCGCGAACAAGCTTTTTGGCGACCTCTTCGGATGAAATGTCAAAAGGATGTTCGGCATAGGCAAAATAGGCGCCACTCCCTAGAAGCTTCCACCCCTCCAGCGTCTCGAAGCCTGCCTGACAAATGGCGCGACGCTCAAGAATTTTATCCCGTTCGCTGGCAACCCACTGCGACAGGTTTCGTAAACCGTAAAGCGCAGCTTTCTGTCCNATCTGNTTTGGACAAATCGCAACGGAATCTAGAAACTTTTCAACCTCGGCCATCCTTTGAGTAGAGGCTACCAACNCACCGACGCGGTGCCCGGTTAGGCGGAACACCTTGGAAAAGGAATATAGGTGNACAAGGTTTTCGGNCCAATCAGGATCAGTGAACAGAGTATGGGGTGCGCCGCTCTGACTGNGAAAATCCCGATAGGTCTCGTCAACTATCAATGCGAGGCCGTGNTCCTTGGCAATNGCGGCGAACTCTTCGAGCAAACCGGCGGGGTATTCTGCNCCTGTCGGATTGTTGGGNGTGACCAGAATAATCGCCTTAACCTTGTCATCGATCAGAGCACGCGCCGCTTCTGGATCGGGCAACATCCCTTCGCCACATGGCAGCAGGCGCGTTTTGACGCCAGCAGAGTCTAGCCACATTTTGTGATTGAAATACCATGGAGTCGGAAGGATTACAGCATCACCGTCGTTGGCTATCGTCGACATGACCGCACAAAACGCCTGATTGCAGCCTTGCGTGATCGCGACCTGTTCGGGCGAAATTGAACCACCATATAGATCCGACCATTGCGTCGCGATCTCGGCACGCAAAGCAGGCAGACCCAGAACTGGTCCGTAGATATGGCTGTCATCCTCGGCAACGGCATCAATCATTGCCTGACGCATGGACTCGACGGGCGGCTCGACTGGTGCGGCTTGCGAGAGGTTTAGCAACGGACGGTCATCGGGGAAGGTAACGCCATCAAGCCAACGACGCGCCTCCATTACTGGTGGAGAGAATGTGTTGGCGATGGTGCGGCTAACGGGGGCCTGCGACATGATCGAATCCTTTGGTTTTCGACAGCCTAGCCGCTTGACGACCCCGCCCGCAACGGCGATAGAGGGCCGCATGGCACAACCACCGATATTAAACCTTTCCGACATCATGCTCACCTTCGGCGGCAACCCGCTTTTCGAGGGTTTGAACCTATCCATCAACATGGGCGAGCGGATATGCCTGGTCGGACGGAATGGCTCCGGCAAGTCAACGCTGCTTAAGATAATGGCCGCCATTATCGAGCCGGATTCCGGTGAAGTACATCTTCGCCCCGGCAATGCGGTTGCCTATATGGAACAGGATCCGGATTTCAGCGATTTCGAAACGCTTGGCGAGTACGCGGCTTCCGGCCTCGATCCGTCGGAACATTACCGTGTAGAAATGGTGATGGAAGGCGTTAAGCTGAACCCCGAGCAAGCACCGGACCAAGCCTCTGGCGGCGAACGTCGTCGGGCAGCTTTGGCAAAATTGTTAGCTTCTGACGCTGACTTGATGTTGCTGGACGAGCCGACCAACCATTTGGATATCGAAGTAGTCGCGTGGCTCGAGGATTACCTGAAACAAACCCGCCGTGCCTATGTGATTATCAGCCACGACAGGGCGTTTCTGCGAAACCTGACCCGCACTACGCTATGGGTCGACCGCGGCATTGTGCGCCGCTCTGACAAGGGCTTCGAGCACTTTGAGGACTGGCGCGACACGGTTTTCGAGGAAGAGGACCTGAACCGTCACAAGCTCGACCGTTTGATCAAGGCGGAGGCTCGCTGGGCGGTTGAAGGAATTTCTGGCCGGCGTAAGCGTAACGTCGGGCGCGTGGGCCGTTTGCAGGATATGAAGCAGGGACGCGCCGAGCAGATTATGCGCACCGGAACTGCGAGGATGGAGTTCGACGCAGCCCCTAAATCTGGTCGTCTAGTCTTCGAAGCTGTTGATATATCTAAGTCTTTTGGCGGCAAACAGATTGTTAAAGACTTTAGTCTGCGCGTTATGCGCGGGGAGCGGATTGCCTTTGTCGGGCCAAACGGGGTGGGTAAGACCACACTTTTGAAAATGCTGTTGGGCGAGGTGAAACCGGACAGCGGTACGATCAAGCTCGGGACCAATTTGCTGCCAGCGGTGTTCGACCAGAACCGCGAGGCGCTTGATCCTAAGGCGACACTTTGGGAGAGCCTGACAGACGAGAAAGAGCTGGGTGTTTCGGGTAAAAACGACCAGATAATGGTGCGCGGAAATCCCAAGCATGTCGTTGCTTATCTTAAAGAATTTCTGTTTACGGACAAGCAGGCGCGAGCGAAAATCAAGTCGCTTTCGGGTGGGGAAAAGGCGCGGTTGTTGCTGTCTAAATTGATGGCGAAAGAGAATAACCTGCTGATCCTCGATGAACCTACGAATGATCTGGACGTAGAGACGCTCGATTTGTTGCAGGAATTGATTGATAACTATGACGGGACCGTGCTTTTGGTAAGCCACGACCGTGATTTTCTGGACCGTGTGGCGACGACGACTATCGCGATGGAAGGTGATGGCAAGGCCGTTGTTTATGCCGGTGGCTGGACGGATTACCAAGCGCAACGCGGGGAACGTGAAGCGGAAAAAGCTAAAGTTATCAATAAGTCCAAAGGTAAAGGTGATGTGGTGTCTTCTGCGCCCAAGGCCGAAGGGTTGAACTTTAAGCAGGAGCATCGACTGAAGGAGTTGCCGGACATTATCGCGCGTCTGGAAGCCGAGATTGCCAAGCTCGAAGAGTTCATGGCGGACCCGAATTTATTCACTGACCACCCCGTGAAATTCCAGAAAGCGACCGACGCTTTGGTGGAGCGCCACGAGACACTTTCGAACGCGGAAGAGGAGTGGATGGAACTGGAAGAACTCGCCAACTCCTGACGTTAACCTTTGGGGTTTTCGGGCGTTTTTTGGTGTGCACAAAGCGTACACAACCCGTACACAACGCGTATGTACGTTTTTGTGGACGAGGGCGTTAACCTTTATCGATTTCGAGACCCGTAGGGTGTGCGGTCTCCGCGCACCATTTTGCGGTTGAGGGCGGACGGTGCGCG
>JGI24025J20009_10002926_pt1 | contig 11889 bp, 13 predicted proteins | sample Cruoilmetagenom3_FD_20009 | JGI IMG/M metagenome (IMG submission 20009)
TTACCCAGACTTATTGAGAAGTTACGCAAAAATGCCATAAGTGCTTGTATTCATTGGTAGGCCGCCGGGGGATCGAACCCCGAACCTACTGATTAAGAGTCAGTTGCTCTCCCAGTTGAGCTAACGGCCCATATGTCGGCCATTCTTTAACACAATTCAGAATGATGTCAAGGTGTTTTGCAAAGCCTCAAAACCGTATTGCCGGTAACACTTTTTTAAAATATTGACTACCTAAATAATATCCTTTATATTTACTTCCAATTCATTTTTTCTAAGGGGGGGTATTACTAATGGAATCTTTTGTCAAGAAAATCGTTCTTTATTTTTTTCTGGTTGTCACCTTAGGCTGGCTGGCTCCGAGTATTAGCTTGGCCCATTTCGGGGTATTGTTACCATCTGATGACATCGTCGAAGGTAATGAATCCCGCCAAATTACCCTTTCGTGTCAATTTATGCACCCTTTTGAGCAGGGATTCATGGAACTCGAAAAGCCCATGAGTTTTGCAATGTTCGTAAAAGGCGAAAATAAGGACCTTTTAAACAGCTTGAAAAAACAACCTGTGGACGGATGCACAACATGGGTCGGAACCGCGGATCTGGAGCGTCCCGGAGACCACATCTTCTATTTTGTCCCCCAGCCTTATTGGGAACCTGCGGAAGACTGCTATATCCAACACTTTACCAAGGTAGTCGTAAATGCATTCGGACTGGAAGAAGGTTGGGATCAGCCGGTTGGTCTGAAGACTGAGATCATACCTCTAACTCGACCCTATGGCCTGTGGACAGGCAATGTCTTTGTCGGGCAGGTCCTCTTGGATGGAAAACCGGCGCCGAACAGTGAGATTGAGATAGAGTTTTATAACAAAGACAAAAAGGTTGAGGCCCCCGCAGGCCCCTATATCACCCAGGTAGTACACACAGATTCCCAGGGCATCTTTTCCTATGTCATGCCGAGAGAGGGATGGTGGGGATTTGCTGCACTCAATGAAGCAAGCGAAAAAATGAAACGCGAGGGCAGAGAGGTCGCTGTTGAGTTGGGCGCTGTTTTGTGGGTATATGTGGCGGATATGAGGTAAAAGATGCACATTTCAGAAGGGGTCTTAACAGCCCCTGTGTTACTGGCCGGGGGGGGCGGAACAATACTGGGCCTGGCTATCGGGTTACGCCGTATGGATGTCAGGGAAATACCCAAGGTGGCCCTGCTTACTGCGGCATTCTTTGTGGCATCTCTTATACATGTTCCCATAGGCGTCTCCAGCGCCCACTTGATACTTAACGGAATCCTGGGAATTTTGTTGGGGTGGACCGCCTTTCCTGTAATCTTCATCGGCCTGTTTTTCCAGGCCGTGCTATTTCAGTTTGGCGGCCTTACTACTCTTGGTGTCAACACACTGAACATGGCTGTTCCTGCCGTAATAATGGGTGCCCTCGCAAGGCCTGCCTTACGAAGTAATTCAGGTCTATTCGCAATGGTGATGACAGCCATTGCCGGAGCAGGCGCTATTATTATGAGTGCGGTTATGGTGGCAGGCTCTCTGGCATTATCAGGAGAGTCGTTTGTTGCCGTAAGCAAGCTCATTTTTGTGGCCCACATACCGATTGCCATTGCTGAAGGCGTACTTTCTGTTTTGATAATCTCCTTTCTCTTAAAGACAAAGCCTGAAGTAATAGAAGTAATAAAGGGTAATATGCATTCCAGAGCCGCCAAATTGGGGCTTGTTTCCATAATCATTATCCCGATTCTGATTGGGATTTGCAGCCAGGCCCATGCCCACAGGGTCAATCTGTTTGCCTGGTATGACGGCAAGATGATTCTGGCTGAGGGCTATTTTTCAGGCGGTAACAAGGCTATGGACTCTGCCATCCTGGTTTTTGATTCCGGGGGCAAAGAGGTCTTTCATGGAATGACTGATAAAAAGGGGGAATTCTCCTTTAAGCCGCCCGGGAACGGAGAGTACCGCCTTGTCCTTGAAGCAGGGATGGGGCACCGGGCTGAGGCACTTGTATCTGTACAGGGCATGGAATCAGGGACTGCCGCCCCGGAAGCCGGACAGGCAGGCCCGCAGACTGCCGAAAGTCCTGAACTCAAAGGAGACGGGCAGGCGGCTGAAGATGCATATAAAGAGACTGTAGCCCTTACCAGTTCAGAATTTGAACAGATTCTTGATAGCAAGCTCAATCCCATAAAGGAGCAACTCTTAAGATTGGCCGAACAGGGTGATAGAGTTGGTTTTAGAGACGTGGTTGCAGGGCTTGGGTATATTGCCGGACTGATGGGTTTAGCAATGTATCTGACTCAGAAAAAGCAAAAAAAGTGACCTGCGAACGTTTTGCCTCGGGAAAATCCATACTCCATTCTGCAGATCCCAGAGTAAAGATCCTGCTCGCCATAGGCTATGCAGTTGTAACGGTAGGTCTTGGAAGCCTGGAAGGACAGGTCCTTGCTCTTTCAGGTAGTTTGCTCCTGGTAATAGCCGCTCGTCTTTCTTTGAAGGAAGTGTTTCATCGCCTGTTTGTGGTCAATCTTTTTATCCTGATGTTATGGTTCATACTCCCGTGGACAACACCAGGGACCGGCGTTACCCGCTTGGGCCCCATTGTGATTACAGCAGAGGGCCTGGACCTCGCCCTGTCAATAAGTCTTAAATGCAACGCGATAATACTGGCAAACCTGGCCCTGCTTTCAACATCGACCATATTTTCACTGGCCCATGCCCTGGCACATTTCCGGGTCCCAACTAAGATGGTGCAACTCATCTTTTTTTCCTGGAGGTATTTCCACGTTATTGATTCTGAATTTCATCGCATGAAACAGGCCATCAAGGTCCGGGGATTTGAACCAGGGTCCAACCTGCATACCTATCGAACTTATGCCTATCTCATCGGGACCTTGTTCATCAAAAGCCTTGAAAGGGGCGAGAGGGTGTACAAAGCAATGTTGTGCCGCGGTTTTGACGGTACCTTCTGGCTGCTTTCGCATTTTCGTCTCCACCGCATGGACATTTGCCTGGCCGGCTTCATATCTGCGTATCTTTTTCTTATTATTGGGGTTGAGTGGATAAATCCATGTCGCTGATAGATCTTGAAGGAATATCCTTTCAATACCCAAATGGGAATCGGGTGTTGGAAGGGCTCAGTTTACACCTGGAAGAGGGTGACAAAATCGGCCTCTTAGGAGAAAACGGTACAGGCAAAACGACTTTATTCCACATAATACTGGGCCTTCTCAAGCCTACTAAAGGGGAAATAACTATATTCGGGGAAAAGCGTGAAACAGAACAGGACTTCAAAAAAATCCGTGGCGCGATCGGCCTGCTCTTCCAGGATTCTGATGACCAGCTTTTCTGTCCGAGTGTGATAGAAGACGTGGCCTTTGGGCCATTAAATATGGGAATGAACCATCATGAGGCAACAGAGAGGGCAGAGCAGACACTTGAGGAACTGGGGATATCGCGTTTCAGAGACCGGGTTCCATATCAACTCTCAGGAGGGGAAAAACGGCTTGTCTCAATGGCAACCATATTGTCCATGAGGCCGGAGATCCTTTTGCTGGATGAGCCCACAACCGGTCTTGACGAAAAGACTAAGGAACGCCTTATCTCAGTGCTACAGAACTATCCGGCAAAAGCATGGATCATAATTTCACATGTTCAATCCACAATAGAAGCAATGTCCGATAAGTATTACAAGTTGAATGGGGGAAGGGTGGATGTGGATTTGGTTTGATAGAAATTGTTGCTCTATGATTTTATCTTGGTGCCTTCGCCATTTCACATATTTTTTATCTTGTCCCCATCCAGACCAACATCTGCCACTGCATCCGTAGGACAAAACCTAAAATCACCAAGGAAATAGTGATAAAAAACCCAAACATCCACTGAAGGGTATTAAAACGCTCATTCATTTCGGCACGGAGGTCATCAAATCGTCCGTTCATTTCGTTATCAGTATCCGGCGTGCTCTGTTTCAAGCCGTCTATCATCCCTTATCCAGTTTCATCGGAGGAGGGGAAGAAACGAATTATGAAGCCAACCCTTTTTGGATTTCATTTTGCATGGATTTTACGACCGCAACTGGATCCTTTGCTTTTCTGATAGGACGACCAACAACCACATAATCAGCACCATTTATTATGGCATCTTGAGCTGTTATGATTCGTTTTTGATCATCTTCGGGGATTTCAACATTTTTGCCTGGCCTGATACCGGGAGTAACTATGAGAAAACTGTCACCCAAAGCGTCTCTTAGGCGAGGCGCCTCAAGACCGGAAGAAATAACGCCGTCACACCCCAGCTTTAAAGCACGCTTGGCTCGACTAAAAACCAAATCCTCGATTGTACCGGAAAAGCCCATTTCCTCCATGTCTTCTTCCCCATAGCTGGTCAATACAGTAACAGACAGAATTTTAACCCCACTTTTTTCTTCAACTGCTGCCCGAAGAATTGGATCATTGCCATGCACAGTGGCAAACGTAATATTTCTATTTCTCAACTGTCTAAGAGCCGATTTGACTGTTTCCGGAACATCAAAAAATTTGAGGTCAACCATGACCTTATGGCCACGCTTTGTAATCATTTCGATAACAGGAAACCACTCCGCCAGGAACAATTGCAGGCCAACTTTATAGAAATTTATGTGGTTTCCTAAGAGATCAATCCATTTTTTTGCCTCTTCTTTGGAGTCTACGTCTAAGGCAAAGATAATACGTTCATTTAATGGAATACTTTTGTGCTTCATAATGTCAACATCCCTATAGTCAGTGTCTGAACGAAAAGGCCGTTCAGACACAATTTTGAATTCTTAATTTTGAATTTTGAATTAAAAAAGGATATAACCTTAATATGTTAATTGTCCCTGACCTAAATTGAGAAAGCAAAATTTGGGGTTTCCGTTTAATCTATAAATCAAATGATACCATAAAATCTGAGGAGATAGCCCGCTTCCAGCGCAGGTCGTTGGATAAAACGGCGGTTGCATTTCTGGCCAACCCGCAGGATACAATAAGAGAATCTATTGACCGCAATTTCTTCCATGATACCCTGGAGTCTCGACCCATAAGATCCAGGACCCTCTCGTCAATACCCTGACACGTTATATTGGGGAAAGTCAGGAGATAACTTTTCACTTCTTGGGCTAAGCCTGACTGTTTTTTCCTTAATGGCCCCTGCATGACCTCGGCCACAGAGATCAATGACAAAACGCCGGAAAATCGACTATCTTCAAGATTCCTCATAACAAAACGGGCCAGATCAGCATAAGGAGGGATTTCCTCCACCAAATAGATTATAATATTGGTGTCTATGAGGACGGTTTGGCCCCAGAGCCTTTTCTTCAGTTTCCGATAGTCTATGAGCACTATCGTTCTTCTCGCTCTCGATCCAGCCATTTCTGTATCTCATCACCAGTCTGTCCGAATGACCCTTTTGTAAGGCCCGCCAGACGATCAGTGAATGAGGGGACTGGTTTAAGGATGATTTCATCCGCTTCTTCACGTAATAAAAGCATGGTCCCTTTTTTTATATTATACTTTCTGCGAAGCTTGGCAGGAAGCACGACGTAACCCCGATCCGCCACACGTATAGTCCTTGTTTCCATAATGTCCACCTTAAAATCAGTATTTTAATACTAATCAATAATAATTAAAATGTCAATCATTATAGAATTGATTGAATTTCTTTGGGTCTAATTCCCCGCAGCAGCTTCATTTCGTACTTGGGAAGTGCACAAAAAATATTTGATATTACGGTAATACCGTAATATTAGTACCAGTAATAGTTTAACAAAGGGGTAATAGAAAATGGAGCCGGTAATATCCAGTAAACTGACAACGAAATGCCAGGCGACTATCCTGGAGAAAATCAGAGGTGTCCTTGATCTACATCCTAGTGATTCCGTTGCTTTTGAAATAACGGCGGACCAAAAAGTATTGATCCGCAAAGCAATGCCGATTGATTTTGAATTTGCCAAGGCACTGGAGGGAACACTTGCCTCTGAATGGCTTTCTGAACACGATGAAGAAGCGTACCGTGACCTATAAGCAATTTGATGTCGTGGTTTTCCTTGAGCCTTGGACGGGACCATGGACCTGCTCAAATCAAAATTCGATATTTTTGGGAGTTCTAGGGAAAGGAATAACATCCCTGATATTGCTTATCCCGGTAAGAAACATCAGAAGGCGCTCAAAGCCGAGGCCGAAACCGCTGTGCGGAACGCTTCCGTACTTCCTGGAATCAAGATACCACCAGTAATCCTCCAGAGGCATACCCATCTCTTTCATTCGCGCCTCAAGCATATCAAGCCGTTCCTCCCGCTGGCTCCCGCCGATGATTTCCCCTATTCGGGGCACAAGGATATCCATGGCTGCAACGGTCCTGTTGTCATCATTAAGCCTCATGTAAAACGGTTTTATATCTTTGGGATAATTATAGACAATTACAGGTTTTTTAAAATATTTTTCAGTAAGATAACGTTCATGTTCAGTCTGAAGGTCAATACCGTAGTTAATTTCATACTCAAATTTCTTTTTTGACTTTTCAAGAATCTTAACGGCTTCTTTATAACTGATCCTCTCAAAATCAGAGGACAAAATATTTTCAATTGTATTTGCAAGTTCCTTGTCAACAAATTTCGCAAAAAGCTCAATGTCTTCTGCGCAATTTTCCTGAATAACGCCTATCAGATATTTCAACATCTCCTCTGCGACATCCATGTCCTTGTCAAGATCACAAAACGCCATCTCAGGTTCAATCATCCAGAATTCCGCTACATGCCGTGATGTATTGGAATTTTCCGCGCGAAATGTAGGACCGAATGTATAAACGTCACCAAGCGCAAGAGCAAACATTTCAGCCGACAACTGGCCGGACACAGTTAGTCCGGCTTCCCTCCCAAAAAAATCCGCTGAATAATCGGCTTTTCCGTCAACGCAGGGTACATTTCCCATATCAAGAGTTGTCACCTGAAAGAGTTCTCCCGCTCCTTCACAGTCAGAACTTGTCAGTATCGGCGTATGAATGTACCTGAACCCTCTGTCCCTGAAAAACTTATGTATAGCATATGAAAGTTCGGACCTAATCCTGAAAGCCGCGCCGTATTTATTTGTTCTTGGCCGCAGGTGGGCAATGGTCCTCAGGAATTCATCACTGTGACGTTTCTTCTGAATGAGATAGTCCTCAGGGGCAATGCTGATTATTTCTATATTCTTTGCATAAATCTCCCATTTCTGGCCCTTTCCGGGGGATTCTGCCAGGCTGCCGGAAACCGCCACCGCGGACCCGGTGGTAAGCCGGTCAATAGCATCATAATTATCCAGTGAGTTGTCAGCAATAACCTGAATGTTTTTCAGGCAGGACCCGTCATTTACCTCGATGAACGAAAATCCCTTTGAGCTACGCCTTGTCCTGATCCACCCCTTAACAACAACTTCATCAACTGCAGCATCAAGGCATAGCAGTTTATTGATCTTTATACGTTCGTTCATCCGGTACCTTCCCATATCTTGTCAAAGCCACAACGGCATCCGAAAAGACACACCCACTCAGGAGCAGAAGGAGCATCCGGCTTCGTGGGAAATGGGGACCTGACTGCGCTGAAAAAATGACAGAAAAAGGCGGTGAAATAATTCACCGCCCTTTTCTTATTTGATTCCTAATTCCTTTTCCTTTTCGGCTACTATCAGTCTGGTTTTTACTGCAGTGTCAGGTGTGAGGCTCATTGAGTCTATGCCGCATTCAACCAAAAAGGCGGCAAAATCAGGGAAGTCACTTGGGGCCTGGCCGCATATGCCAATCTTGCAATTTGCCTTTTTTGCAGTGTCTATGACCTGTCTGACCAGACGTTTTACCGCCTCATTGCGCTCATCATAGATGTGGGATACGAGTTCAGAGTCGCGATCAAGCCCGAGGGTGAGCTGTGTCAGGTCATTCGATCCTATGGAAAAGCCATCAAAGACCTCGGCAAACTGGTCTGCAAGGATAACGTTGCTCGGGATCTCGCACATGACATAGACCTCAAGGCCGTTTTCACCCCGCACCAGGCCATGTTTTTTCATGACTTCAATGACCTTCTTGCCCTCTTCAACCGTACGGCAGAATGGGATCATGACCTTTACGTTTGTAAGGCCCATGTCATTGCGCACTTTCTTGAGCGCCTCGCACTCCAGGGCAAAGGCAGGCTCAAAGGCCTCTGAATAGTAACGGGAGGCGCCGCGCCACCCGATCATCGGGTTGCTTTCAACAGGCTCATACTGGTGCCCGCCGATCAAATTGGCGTATTCGTTGCTCTTGAAGTCCGACATGCGCACAATGACATCGTTGGGATAAAAACCTGCTCCGATGGTAGCCACACCCTGGGCCAGCGTATCCACAAAGAATTTGGTCTTGTCGTCATAGGCAACAGTCTTCGCGTCAATGGCCTCTATCACCTTTGCAATCTCCTGATCAGATGCGGCCTTTTCCTTTAGTTCCGCATAGTTGAGCAGGGCAAGGGGATGGATACCTATGTGGGAGTTGATGATAAACTCAAGGCGCGCAAGCCCGACTCCTTCGTTAGGGATCTGCCCTTGTGTAAATGCCTGTTCCGGAATCCCGACATTCATCATGATGTGTGTCTTGGTCTTGGGCACCTCATTGAAATCAATACGCTCGACTTCAAAATCCAGGAGGCCTTTGTAGATCCGTCCCTCTTCACCCTCTGCGCAGGACACTGTGACCTCCTGACCTGCAGACAACTTATCAGTGCCGTCCTCAGTGCCCACAATGCAAGTGATGCCCAGTTCTCTCGATACTATGGCTGCATGGCAGGTGCGTCCGCCCCGGTTAGTGACTATGGCAGAAGCGATCTTCATGATGGGTTCCCAGTCCGGGTCAGTCATATCGGTCACCAGCACCTCACCCTCCTTGAATTCCAGGATCTTGCTGGTGTCTTCAATAATATTGACCTTTCCCTGACTTATCCTGGCACCAACGGCCTTTCCGGAAGCCAGGACTTCTCCGGTCTCCTTGAGGCGATATGTCTCCATGAAGTTTTTGTCCTTCTGGGAATGGACCGTCTCCGGCCTTGCCTGAAGGATGAAGAGCCCACCAGTGCCGACTTTTTCTCCGTTGCCGTCCTTGGCCCATTCAATGTCCATGGGTTTGCCATAGTGATCTTCGATTATACAAGACCATTTTGCCAGGGTAACCAGTTCCTCATCCGAGAGGATAAAATGGCTACGTTCTTCATCTGAAGTGGTTACGTTTTTCACCGGCTCCTTGGGATCACTGGTATAGATCATCTTTTTCTGTTTGAGCCCAAGTTTTTTGCTCACCACCGGGCTATAACCTTGTTTCAGTGTGGGCTTGAAGACATAAAATTCATCAGGGTTTACTGCTCCCTGAACCACGTTTTCACCCAGGCCCCAACCCCCTGTAATGTAGACAACATTCTCAAAGCCGCTCTCGGTGTCTATAGTAAATATGACTCCAGAGCAGGAACTATCACTGCGAATCATTTTCTGGATTACTATGGAGAGATAGACATCGAAATGCCCGAACCCCTTGTCCTGGCGATAGGAAATGGCACGGTTGGTGAATAGGCTGGCAAAGCAGCGATGGCAGGCATCCAGGAGCTGCTCCGGCCCCCTGATATTGAGATATGAGTCCTGCTGCCCGGCAAAGGATGCGTCAGGGAGGTCCTCGGCAGTGGCTGACGACCTCACGGCAACATCGACATCCTTGCCGTAAATCTTTTCCATCATGGAATATGAGTCTTTGATAGCCTTCTCCAGGTCTTCAGGAAATTTGCCACTTAGAATTATGTTCCTGACTTTTTCTCCTCTTTTGCCGAGATCGGCAATATCGTGGGTATCCAATCCCTCCAATGCATCCCGTATGGCCTGCTCGATACCAGCCTCTTTCAGGAGATGTTTGTATGCATCAGCCGTGATGGCAAAGCCGTTCGGCACCATCACACCCTTTTCAGTGAGATGCCGATACATCTCACCGAGAGATGCATTTTTTCCACCTACCAAAGGTATGTCTTTGATCCCGATTTCGTTGAACCAGAGAATAAATGGCGTATCATTCATAACAACGCTCCTCTTTCTAATCTGTTTTTAGTCCTGATTTATCCTTTCTACGGCGTTGCTCCGACTTCCTCACCTGCCTGTGCACTGCACACAGACATCATGGCAACGTTCATCTTAACACACTTTATCATCGGAAATCTCACATCTTTTATCAAGAGTATTTTGAGCAGAATCTTTTTTCCTGTATGTAAGCAAATGAAATATCTCAAATAAACACAAAAATGAGAGTTTATCTCATAATGATAAAATGCACTCTTTAAAGATTTTCAGTGCGGATAAATTGAAAGGCTGTGCAATCTTAAATTAAAAGAGAACTGATTTGGTCTTTGGTCTTTTTTATAGGAATTTAGCCAGTTCATAGCATTTTTGTCAACCCTTCCTCTTCATATAACCAAGGGGCGAGCACAGCGGCCTCTTTCCCCTCCTTTCTGTTTAATCAAAGCTATTTCATAAAAGTGGAATTTTTTTCTCACAAAAAGTGACATTTTTTTCATAACATTCCCCTTTTAAGTCAATATAAGCAGGTTATTAGGCATTTAATCTCATAATTTCCAGATCATTTGGGCACGTTTTTTGCGAAAAGCCTTAGTTGAGGAAAATATGGAAAGCCGAAACGCATCATCCATTAACTTTTGTATTAAAAACCGCAGTAGTAACGCTGGACGATTTTATGAAAAGACGTGCGAATAATCAGGATATCATGAATCAGGAATTGCGGGAACTGAGAAAAACATGCCACGAGTTAGTAAAACGTAATGAAAAACAAAGGGCAAAGCTTTCGAAAGTCAGGAAAGAATTAAATGCAGAAATATCCACTCGCAAGAAGGCTGAGAAATTTCTAGAGAAAATAAGAGTGGAGTTGGAGTTGAAGACCAGTAAACTTGAGGAGGCAAATACTGCATTGAAGGTTTTACTGAAACAAAGAATCGAAGATAAATCAGAGCTTGGAGAGACGATATTATTAAATGTAAATGAGCTGATTTTACCCTTATTGGAAAAATTAAAAAAGAGTAGATTGGATAGCAGACAAAATGTCTATGTAAGTATCATCGAATCAAATCTAAATGAAATTATTGCGCCATTAGTGCAGGGGTTATCCAAGATAAGTTTGAAGCTTACGCCCACAGAAATTCAGGTAACAAATCTTGTCAGGCAGGGTAAAACCACTAAGGAAATTGCGGAATTTCTGAATCTGGCCAAAAGTACAATCGATTTTCACAGAAACAATATCAGGAAGAAACTCGGGATAAAGAACGGAAAAACAAACCTCAGGACCTACCTTTTATCCATCTCAGAGAACCACTTCTAAGTTTTCCTCGTTAACTAAATTGAGCGATTAGCCTTTAGCGGTTAGCTATTAGTTTAATGATTACAGGACGTTCTTCTATTACAAACTTTCATCCGTTGGATGTTATTTCTAATTAACGTAATACCTTGATTTCTCAAAGCTAAACGCTAATGGCTAACAGCTAATCGCTCAATTTAGGTGATAGCAAAATTTGATGGTTGAGANNTGACGACCTCTATCAGCGTTTCAAGCCGAACAACCCTTNNGTCAATTGCTATAGTTCGTTCCGAAAGCTTTTCAGTTTGCTGATTTAGCCGCTTCACTTCATCGGTGAGCTTGAGAACATCAAGTAAAATTTCTTTCCATCCGGCCATCTCACACCCTCACTTTGAAAGTTTGTAACCGTTCACGGGGTTACAACGCCCGTTTTACCGCAACCCACCGAACTGTAAGCGTTTACAGGGTGCTGCAGATGCGAGGCGTACGGGTACGCAGACGTACTCCCTGTACTTCAAGTGCCCGACAACAAAGCAGA
>JGI24025J20009_10002928_pt1 | contig 11885 bp, 11 predicted proteins | sample Cruoilmetagenom3_FD_20009 | JGI IMG/M metagenome (IMG submission 20009)
GAAAAACGTGGCAATTAGTAGCGCATAACCAAAGTCCTGGTTATAGAAGTTGTGTGCAATATATACCTAATAGTAATGCAAAAGGTTTAGTTGCAATTGGTTTTAAAGGAATTGATTATAGTAGCGATTCTGGAAATACCTGGAAACATTTAAGTGACGAAGGCTTTTATACACTTCGTTTTATAAATGATAGNGTTGCTTATGCAGCAGGAGCAAAGCGAATTAGTAANTTAACTTTTAAATAGTTTTTATTACTATTAAATATTAGAGTGTATTTGTAATAAATACGAAACTCTTTTCATGTGTTTAAAATATTATTCTAAATAAAAAAAGCAGCCATGGGCTGCTTTTTTTATTGTTTTATTCTTTGTTCTTTTTTCTTCGTTTTTTGTATTCTTCAAACATTTTTTTTCTAAAGTTATCTTCTGTTTCCTTTAGTTTAATTATTTTTTTTGCAGTAAATACAGTCTGTAAATCTTCTAGATAATTATTATAAAGCTGAATACGTTTTATATTATTGTCCTGCATTTGTTTTAGTAAGTCTTTAGCTTCTGTTTCTGTTAACGTTTCTGTATTTGCATTTTTTCTTAAAGCATGTGCAGCATTACGTAAACGATCTTGGGCTTCTTCAAAAGCATTATAGATTGGCCAAAATTTTTGTGCTTCATTTGTAGTTAACTCAAGGTTTTCTGTAATGAATGCTACTTTTAAGGTCATGATTTTGTCTTTATCTAATTTGTCTTGCGAAAAAGTTGCAATAGATAGTAATAAAGCAAAAAATGTTATAATTGTTTTTTTCATTGTTATTTTGTTATTCAATATAAGTCGTTAAGTTCTATATTATCATTTATATAATCTTGTATTGCTTCGTCTGAAAAGCTAATTGCTTCAAAACCTTCTTCAGAAAAATCTACTTCATTAAATAAGGTTGCTAATTCTTCTGTAGCAATGTCTTCATTTAAAACATAGTTTTCTACTGTGTCATACGCTAAAGCGTCATAAGTAACCTTATTATTAAAAATATTTAGGTTAAACAGTAGCAGTATTGCTGCAGCTACACTAGATATATAAAAAATAGTTTTCTTGTTTATTAAAGGAATTATTTTTACAGGTTCTTTTTTAGTAACCTTAGTTAAAATAGTATCTTCAACTTTTGAAAAATAATCTTTAGGTACTGTAAATCCTGCATCTGTAGCTTTTTCTTTTAAGTTTACATGGCTTAATATAGACGCTTCAAGGTTTTCAAAGTAATTTTCAGGAACTTTAAAACCGGATTCTTCTATGTTGTTTAAATTTGTTTTCATCTTATTATATAGACTCTTTTTTTTGACAAAGGTTTAATCTTTAGTAAGATAGTCTTGAATTTTTTTTACTGCTATATGGTAAGATGCTTTTAAGGCACCTTCACTAGTTTCTAATATTTCTGCCATGTCTTTGTATTTAATTTCTTGAAAATATTTCATGTTAAATACTAATTGTTGTTTTTCTGGTAAGGTAGCAATCGCTTTTTGTAATTTTAATTGTATTTCATCACCTTCAAAATAGACATCAGATTGTAAATTATTAATTGCTAATTCTTGTGTTTCTTCATTAGTAATTTGCAATCTTTTTGCATTTTTATTTATATGTGTTATAGCTTCATTAGTTGCTATTCTGTACATCCAAGAGTAAATTTTACTATCTCCTTTAAAATTGTCAATATTTTTAAAAACTTTAATAAAGGTATTTTGTAATACATCATCAGTATCATCATGAGATTTTACTATATGACGTATGTGCCAATATAAACGTTCTTTATATTGTGTAATCAACTCTCTAAAAGCTTGTTCTTTAGAGTTTTTAGATTGTAGTTGTTGTAAAAAAACGGTTTCGTTTAACACAGAGTGTATTTAGTTTATACTTTTTAGACTGATGAATTTACAAAAAGTTTAAAAAAGGATGTATTTTTTTTAGAAAGAAGAAAAAAACTTAAAATTTCTTTAAATTTTTAAATCCTTGAAAAGCAAGTGTTTAGCTTTAAAAACATCGATGAAATGCGTTATTAGCATGATGAAATACATTTTTTATTTGGTAGCTATATTTATTTGATATATATTTACACCATCAAACCTACTAAATGTTAGAAGCCCCAAATCTAACATAAACAAAAAGCTAGAATTTCTTCTAGCTTTTTTTATTTCAATTATTTACAGTGTGTATATTATTCAAAGCTTTGCATTTCTACTAGCTTTTTATAAACACCATTTTTATCTATTAATTCTTTGTGTGTGCCTTGTTCTGCAATTTCTCCTTTTTGCATCACTAGAATTTTATCTGCATTTTGTATGGTAGATAGTCTGTGGGCAATTACAATAGAAGTTCTGTTTTTCATCATGTTTTCAAGAGCAACTTGAACTAGGCGTTCGCTTTCTGTATCTAGTGCAGAAGTTGCTTCATCTAAAATCATAATTGGTGGGTTTTTTAAAACAGCACGTGCTATGCTTAAGCGTTGTTTTTGTCCGCCAGAAAGTTTTCCTCCAGAATCTCCAATATTGGTTTCAATACCTTTAGGTAAGTCTTTAACAAACTCCCATGCATTGGCAATTTTTAAAGCGTTGATAATTTCATCATCTGTAGCGCTTGGGTTTCCTATTAAGATATTGTTTTTAACGGTTTCGTTAAATAAAATAGAATCTTGTGTTACTAAACCTATTAAGCTTCGTAAAGATTTTTTAGTAAGATTTCTAATATCTTCACCATCAATAGAAATGTTTCCGTCGTTTACATCATAGAAACGAGTTACTAGATTTGCAATGGTAGATTTACCAGAACCAGATTGCCCAACTAGTGCTACTGTTTTTCCTTTAGGAACAGTAACCGTAAAGTTTTTAAGCACTAAATCATCTTCATATTTAAATGAAATATTGTTTACAGCTATTTCAGAACTAAAACCTTCTTTAGTGATAGCATTTGGTTTGTCTTCAAGAACAGAAGGTGTATCAATAATTTCAAGAACACGATCTGCAGCAGCATTACCAGCTTTTACTTTATAACTCGCTTTACTTATTGCTTTTGCAGGAGTTAATATTTGGTAAGCTAATGCCATGTAGGTAATAAATGCACCACCAGAAAGGCTTTTATCTATTAAAACCATACTTCCTCCATACCATAATAATGCAGCAATAGTTGCAATACCTAAAAACTCACTTGCTGGTGAGGCTAGGTTTTGACGGTTTAGTAATGTGTTTGAAAAGTTGTAAAAACGGTTTGTAGATTCTTGAAACTTGGTATTAAAACGTTCTTCGGCATTAAAACCTTTAATTACTTTTAATCCACCAAGAGTTTCTTCTAAAGTAGATAAAAATATACCTTGTTCTTGCTGTACGCGTCCAGATTTTTTCTTTAAGCTTTTACCAATTCTAGAAATAATCATTCCTGCAATTGGGATAAAAACAAATACNAAAATGGTTAGTTTCATTGAAATTGTAAACATGGTTACAATAGCAAAAACAATGGTTAAAGGTTCTTTTACTATTAACTCTAAAATGGCTAACACCGAGTTTTTTACCTCATTAACATCGCCAGAAATTCTAGCAATGATATCTCCTTTTTTCTTTTCAGAATAATAAGAAATAGGTAGTGTTAGTACTTTATTGTATATAGAGTTTCTTAAATCTTTTAATACACCATTACGCAAAAAGGTAATAAAGAATAAGGCTAGATAGTTAAATATGTTTTTGAGTAAAAACAAACTAATGATTAAAATAATCATGTATAACAAGGTTTGTTGAGCACCTTCGTTTTCGTTTGTTGTAGTTACAAAGTAATTTAAATAATTTTCGCCAAAAGACTTTAATTCACCAATACCTTGATAAACGGGTTTTACATATAGTTTTTTTGTTTCTCCAAATAGTACATTAATCATTGGCATTAAAGACACCATAGCAAGTGTACTAAACAATGCATAGAGTACATTAAAGAAAATATTAAGGTAACCGTACTTTTTATACGGTAATAAATAAGGAGCAATTTTTTTTAAATAATCCATTAATTAAGCTTCAAGTCTTTTAATATGGCATCTATTTTTAAAGCCAATTCATTTTGCTTTTCTGTAAAAGCCGAAGCATTTTCAAGGGTAGTATTTACACTAATATAGAATTTAATTTTAGGTTCTGTACCACTTGGTCTTAATGCTATTTTGCTACCATCTTCTGTATAGTAAATAAGTACGTTAGATTTTGGTACATCTATAGTAGTTTCTTTACCAGAAACAATATCTTTAGTTATAGATAATTGGTAATCTTCAATTTTTACCACTTTAGAGCCATTTACTTCTTTTAAAGGGTTTTTACGAGCATCTACCATCATTTGTTTGATTTCTTGAGCGCCTTCAATTCCTTTTTTAGTTAAGGAAACTAAGTGTTCTTTATATAAACCATGTTCTACATACAGGTTAATTAATTCTTGATATAATGAGCTTCCTTTTGCTTTTGCTTGTGCTGCAATTTCAATAGCTAATAAAGAAGAAGTGTTAGCGTCTTTATCTCTAACAAAATCACCAACCATAAAGCCAAAACTTTCTTCGCCACCACCAATAAAATCTTGGTTAGGGAAGTCTTTAATCATTTTAGCGATCCATTTAAAACCGGTTAAACCTATTTTACATTCTGTATGATATGCTTTTGCTAAAGCAGGTATCATTGGTGTAGAAACTATGGTTGTAGCAACAAATTCGTTTCCGTTTAATTTATTATTGTCTTTCCATTGTTTTAAAAGAAAGTTGGTCATTAAAACCATGGTTTGATTTCCGTTAAGAATCGTCATTTTTCCATCTAAATCTCTAACAGCAACACCAAGTCTGTCTGCGTCAGGATCTGTACCAATTACAATATCTGCATTGGTTTTATCTGCTAGTTCTAAAGCCATTTTTAAAGCTTCAGGTTCTTCCGGATTTGGTGATTTTACAGTTGGAAAATCTCCGTTTGGTTCGCGTTGTTCTTCAACAATATGTACATTTTTGTATCCTGCTTTTTCTAATGTATCTGGAAAAATGGTAATAGAAGTACCATGTAAAGAGGTAAACACAATGTTTAAATCTTCTTTTGCTTTTGCTGAGGTTGCAAAGCTTCCGTTTTGTATTGAAGCATCAATAAAAGCTTGATCTACTTCTTTACCTATATAGGTTATTAAGTCGTTGTTAGCTTCAAATTTAATTTCGGCATAATCTAGACTGTTAATTTTACTAATTATTTCTGCATCCTGTGGCGGAACTAACTGTCCTCCATCTTGCCAATATACTTTGTAACCATTGTATTCTGGTGGATTGTGAGATGCTGTTAAAACAATTCCGCAGTGGCAGTTTAAATGTTTTAAAGCAAAAGAAAGTTCTGGAGTAGGACGTAAGTCTTCAAATAAAAATACTTCAATATTATTAGCCGAAAAAACATCTGCTACTACCTTTGCTAGTGTTTTACTATTATGTCTACAATCAAAAGCAATTACTACTTTTAGTTTTTCGCCAGGAAATGTTTGGTGTAAATAGTTGCTAATACCTTGTGTGTTTTTACCAAGTGTGAATTTGTTTATTCTGTTGGTACCAATACCCATAACACCACGCATACCACCTGTACCAAATTCTAAATCTTTGTAAAAAGATTCTTTCAGTTCTTTTGGGTTGGTAGCAATTAAGTCTTTTATATAGGTTTGTGTTTCTGCATCAAATGCAGGAGTTAGCCACTTGTTTGCTCTGTTTAATAATTCTGGTTCAATGTGTATCATATTGTAAAGTAATTATTTTTATAAAAATATAAAATACTAAAAAGCTATGTATTAATTAGCCGTTAAATTAATTTCTTCTTTAACTAAGTATCTTTTTTTATCTGATTTTGTTCTTAAAATAATCTCGCCTAAAAAACCTGCAACAAAAAACTGTGTACCAATAATCATGGTAACTAACGAAATGTAAAATTGAGGCCTTTGGGTAATAAGTCTTCCTGTTGGGTTTAAATATAATTTATCTATTCCTAAATATAAGGCAAAGCCAAAACCTATGGCAAACATGATAAAGCCTAATGCGCCAAAAAGATGCATTGGTGTTTTACCAAATCTAGAAATAAACCAAATGGTTATTAAGTCTAGAAAGCCATGAATAAAACGGTTCATACCAAATTTAGTTTCGCCATATTTTCTTGCTTGATGCTGTACTACTTTTTCGCCAATATTAGCAAAACCAGCGTTTTTAGAAAGCACAGGAATATAGCGATGCATTTCACCATTTACATCTATATTTTTTACCACGTCTATATGGTAGGCTTTTAAACCGCAATTAAAATCGTTAAGTTTTACACCTGAAGTTTTGCGTGCAGCCCAATTAAATAGTTTGGAAGGTAGGTTTTTAGAAAGCACAGCGTCATATCGTTTCTTTTTCCATCCAGAAACCAAATCAAAACCATCTTTAACTATCATATTATATAGTTCAGGAATTTCGTTAGGATTGTCTTGTAAATCGGCATCCATAGTAATAACAACATTACCTTGGGCTTTTTCAAAACCAGCATGTAGCGCTTGTGATTTTCCGAAGTTTTTTAAAAAACGAATACCTTTAACGTTAGCATCTTTTTTAGATAGCTGCGAAATTATTTTCCAAGAATCATCGGTACTACCATCATCTATAAAAATGATTTCATAAGAAAAATGATTGGACTGCATAACTTTTGCAATCCAATCATATAGCTCTGTTAAAGATTCTTGTTCGTTAAGTAGTGGTATGACTACTGATATATTCATGTATTATGCTTCTTTTTTCATTACTAATCCTCCTATAAGAGAATAAATCAATCCAAAAATAGAACTAAAAGCAATAAAAGCAGCATTAGCTATTAAAGGACTAGAAAACTTTTCCATCATATCCATTTGTTTGTCTACAATTTCTTCTGTTAGGTTAGGGTTTTCTAATAACTTATCTCTTACAGCTTCCATAGCTAAACCTTGAAATTCTGGATCTATAATATAATTAAATATTAAAGAGTATACAGCAAACACAATAGCACTAATTACAGCTATTAATAGACCAATTTTTATGGCTTGTTTTAAACTTAAAAGGTTACCATTTTGTTTTTTATATTGGCTAATAGCGTATATAATAGTTACAGGAAATATGATGTAATATAGGTACATTGGCCATTGTATACCTTCAAGTTGCATACCTGTAACGTACATGATAACTGTAATTAATACAAGAATTAAACCTAATATTAATCCGTAATTTTTAGCAAAGTTTGCTACAGGAGCATTTTGTGATTCCATAATTTATTTTTTGATTTTTTAGTTTATAGAATAGTTAGTAAACAAATATAACAAAACGTTACATTTAATTCTCACGAAAGTGATAATCTTAAATTTGTTTGGGCTAATTACTATAAAATTAAGCAATATTTTATACTTTTGACGCTGTAAATTTAGGGATTGAATAATTTTATAAAATAATTTTTAAAAAAATATTGTTCATTTATAAAAAATACTTAAATTTGCACCTCGAAAATAGTTAAGATAATAAAGCATTTAGCGATGAAAAAAGGAATACATCCAGAAAATTATAGATTAGTAGCATTTAAAGATATGTCAAATGAAGATGTGTTTATTACTAAATCTACAGCAAATACGTCAGAAACACTAGAAATTGAAGGTGTTGAATATCCATTAGTAAAAATGGAGATTTCTAGAACATCTCATCCATTTTACACTGGTAAATCTAAATTAGTAGATACAGCTGGTCGTATTGATAAGTTTAAAACTAAATACGCTAAGTTTAAAAAATAATTTAGCTTATAAATATTTTATTAAAGCCTTTCAAAATATTGAAAGGCTTTTTTGTTTTTAATTTTTAGGCTATTTTTGGTATATCAGTAAAAATAGATTTTTGTTAAGAGTAAAGCATTTTTAACATATAACTTTTAATTTCATTTAATCATGAATTATATTCTTTTTGATGGTCCTTCACGTAACCAATTGCTTCCCTTTACATACACACGTCCTGTTGCAGATATTCGTGTTGGTATATTAACCATTAGAGAAAAATGGGAAAAACATTTAGGTTCTACAACAACTACAATTACAGAAGATTATTTATCTGAAAAATATCCTATGGTTGAAATGGAAGAGAATGTTATGATAAATGCATCTTATCTTCCAAATTCAGAATTGGTTGAAATGATAAAAGCTCTTGAAGAAAATCAAGCTATTTTTAATGATGATGAAGTTATTGCTTTTTTTACTAAAGAAGCACAAGAAGATATAGATTTAGGTACCTACCAAGCTATTGAATATAATGAGCCAGTTTTAAAAATTGAGAACACTTGGGATATTTTCTCTAAAAATGGAGCAGCCATTCAAGAGGATTTTGATTTTTTAACCAACGGAAGAAAATCTCAGCCAATACCTAGTTCTAATAATGTAATAGCAGCAGAAAATATTTTTATTGAAGAAGGAGCAAAGCTTGAATTTGCTACTTTAAACGCTAGTTCTGGTCCTATTTACATTGCCGAAGATGCAGAAATTATGGAAGGAAGTATCATTCGTGGTCCTTTTGCTTTATGTGATCATGCAACCGTTAAATTAGGAGCAAAAATTTATGGACCAACTACTGTAGGTCCGCATAGTAAAGTAGGAGGAGAGGTTAATAATTCGGTTCTTTTTGGATATTCTAATAAAGGACATGATGGATTTTTAGGAAACTCTGTTTTAGGCGAATGGTGTAATTTAGGTGCAGATACTAATAATTCTAACCTGAAAAATAATTATGCCGAAGTAAGATTATGGAGTTATGAAACCGAAGGCTTTGCTAGAACAGGTTTGCAGTTTTGTGGACTTATGATGGGAGACCATAGTAAATGTGGTATTAACACCATGTTTAATACAGGTACAGTTGTTGGTGTTAGTGCCAATATATTTGGAAGCGGTTTTCCTAGAAACTTTGTACCAAGTTTTTCTTGGGGAGGAAGTGGTGGATTTACCACTTACTTGACTAAAAAAGCTTTTGAAGTAGCTCAAGTTGTTATGGCTAGACGTGCTATAGATTTTACAGAACAAGATGCAGCAATTTTAGAGCATGTTTTTGAAAACACTAAAAAATGGCGTAGCAATTATTAAGTAGCTTACAATTAAAATTGGTTATGAAAAATATATTTTGGGTTTGTTTTATAGTATGGATAAGCCTAGTTTTTAAAGGATTTTCGCAAAACGAAGCTATTGAAATAGTTAACTTAAAAGTGAATGATGAAAACAATCATTTTGCGGTTTCATATTTAGAAGGAAATAAAATAGTTTTTACCTCCAATTTGTTAAATAAAAGAGGAAAACAAAAGCTAATTAATGGNACACCTCAATTAACCTTATATCAAGGTGAAATTAATGAAGCACATGAAATTGTTAATGTTTCTCCATTACCATATCATGTAGATTCTTCAGTGTTTAATTTATCGGCTTCTACCTTTTATACTACAGATAAAAAATACATTGTAATTACTACTAATGTGTATAATACTGAAAGAAAAGCCAATTTATCACAGAAAGCTTCCAAATTAAAAATTGAAATTGGTGAATATGTAGAAGGTATTGGTTGGACCAATTTTAAAGTACCTTCTTTTTGTGATTCTAGATCTTCTTATGGGCATCCTGCAATTAGTCCTGACGGAAAGTATATGTATTTTGTGTCTACCATGCGAGGAACTTTAGGTGGTACAGATATTTTTAGAGTTGCAATTCATGAAAATAATACTTTTGGTACACCTGAAAATTTAGGACTTGCTGTAAATACCAGAAAAAAAGAACTTTTTCCGTTTATAAGTAAAGATAATGTGCTTTATTTTTCATCTAATAGACCTAAAGGAAAAGGTAAAATGGATATTTATAAAAGCCAAATTCTTGAAGATGGTACATTTGCACAAGCAGAGTTGTTAGAAGCGCCAATTAATTCAAGATTTGATGATTATAGCTATTTACTTAATGACGATTTAGAATCTGGTTATTTTTCTTCCGCTAGACTAAATGGTAAAGGAGGTGATGATTTGTATTACTTTTTTGTTAAATAAGTAAAATAAGAGGGTTTTATTTAAGGAATTAACAAAAAATAAATTTTTTTGAAAATTGTTTATTTTAACAATCTAAAATCTTTATTTTTGATTTAAGTTGCTGAAAATTAGGGAAACAAGAGTTGTGTTTGCTAATTAGCTATTATTCAAAAAACCAATCATGTTTATTTTTAAAGATAAATTCTATTTTTCAATTTTCTTTTTTTCTATTCTAATTATTGATGTTTTTTTTAAAGTAATTATTGATCTAATTCCTCTTAGAGTAGTAACTAAATCTTTAGTTGTAGGTTCTTTGTTGGTTTATTTCTGCATGCATATTAAAAATAGAACTGCTAAGGATAGTATTTTCATGATTATGGCATTATCCTTTTTTATTTTAGGAGATTTACTTTTTATTTTTAAAGATTTTATTGTCTTTTTTTTGTTAGGAATACTATGTTTTACCATAGGTAAACTGTTTTATGTTTTTAGGTTTTCTAATCAAAATGATTTTAAATTGGTTCATTTATTTCCTGTTTTAGCCTTTTGTTTTATTTACATGTTCTTAATATTAAGTGTAATTTATGACAATTTAAAAGAATTTTTTATTCCTGTTTTAGCTTACCTATTTATAGCATTAATTGTTTTGTTATTTGCTTATTTAAGAAAATCTGAGGTAGACAAAAAGAGTTTTTTTATTGTAGGTATAGGAATTTTATTTTCTGTTATAGCAGATTCTATAGCTGTTTTAGCTAGGTTTTATAATAATGATATATTTTATAGTGCCATAACAGTAATGTTGTTTTATGGAACTTCACAATATTTAATTGTAATGGGTATTTTAGACGAAAAAGTAATAAAACAAAACAGTGTTTTATATAATGATAACCTGTTATAAAAAGAAGGTGTTATTCTTCTTTTTTAACATGTTTTAAGTTTAATAAATTTATAGGATTTATACCTAAGTTGCTTACGTTCTTTCTTGTAAAACGTACTACTTCATCATAAAACATAACCACAACAGGTGCTTCTTGTAGCACTAAAGAATCCATTTTAGTATATAATTTTTCTCTGTTTACAGCTGTTGTTTCTGAGTATGCTTGTTCGTACAACGAATCAAATTGTTGCTTTTTAAAATGCGTATAATTCGGTCCGTTTGGTGCAAAATTACCACCATAATATAAAGAGAGGTAGTTTTCGGCATCAGGATAATCTGCAACCCAACTAGCTCTAAACATATCTGTTTTTCCGTTTGCTTTAGCCTCTTTTAAAGCAGAAGCAGGTACAACATCTACTTTTATTTGTAATCCTGTTTTTTTTAATTCACGTTGTATGTATTCGCAAAAACTTAAATAATTGCTAGTTGTAGTTAGCGTTATTTCTGGGGTTTTATTTCCTGTTTCGTTTATATATTGAGCTACTAAGCGTTTTGCTTTTTCTGGTTGGTAATTATACCCAATATTTGCATTGTAACCAGGTAATCCTTTAGGTATAAACCCTCCATTTGCTGCTATACCAATGCCATTTCTTAGGTAGGTCATCATTTTCTTTCTATCAAAACCATAATTTACAGCTTGCCTAAGTAGTTTAGAAGATACTTCTTGCGTTTCGCTGTCCATATAAAAACCAAGATACTCTGTGTTTAAATAAGGACCACGAATCATGGTAACATCTTTGGTGTATTTGTCTCGTAGGTTTCCGGTTGCTGTTAAAATTTCGTCTTTATAAGATGCGTCTAAACCAGAAACAAAATCAATATTTCTTTGTGCAAACTGTAAAAACTCACTTTGTTTATCTGGTAAAAAAGTGATAGCTACAGCTTCTAGGTAAGGTAAGGTG
>JGI24025J20009_10002929_pt1 | contig 11882 bp, 8 predicted proteins | sample Cruoilmetagenom3_FD_20009 | JGI IMG/M metagenome (IMG submission 20009)
ATAATTAAAAAAGAGCTCAAAACGCTTGGCTTTAAAGAAGGTTTTTCGCTGTTTGATGACCAAGATACTAACCAGCTGTTAGGTGATTTAACCGAAGACGAACTTAAAAAAGACAAAGACCTACTTAATCTATTAAAAATGCAAATAGGCAGCTGGAAAAACGAATTAATTTTACCAGAGCAAGCTATACGCGAAGCACGTGATGCGCAAAAGGCGTTATTTGCGCAGCTTTACGCGCGTTATCAAAATCAGCTGCGAGCATATAACGCACTGGATTTTGACGATTTAATAATGATCCCCACCTTATTACTGAGTAGTAATGCCACCTCACGAGAGCGTTGGCAGCAACGATTTAGGTATTTGCTGGTGGATGAATATCAAGATACCAATACCAGCCAGTACCAGCTTGTTAAGTTATTAGTAGGCGAGCGAGCGCGTTTTACTGTGGTAGGGGATGATGACCAATCTATTTATTCATGGCGCGGAGCCCGCCCCCAAAACTTGGTACTGTTAAGTAAAGATTACCCCGGCCTTAGGCTCATAAAGCTTGAGCAAAACTACCGTAGTGCCCAGCGCATTCTAAAAGCAGCAAATATTTTAATTGCCAATAACCCGCACGATATCGAAAAAAAGCTATTTAGTGAACTTGGTTACGGTGAGCCGATTAAAGTGATTGGCTGTAGGGATGAAGAGCATGAGTGCGAGCGAGTTGTTGCTGAAATAATTTCTCATAAATTTATGAAGCGCACCAGCTATAAAGATTACGCTATTTTGTATCGCGGTAATCACCAGGCGCGCGGTTTTGAAAAATCATTAATGAGTAATCGCATTCCCTATAAAATTAGTGGCGGAATGTCGTTTTTTTCGCGTTCAGAAATTAAAGATATTATGGCGTATTTACGCTTGTTGGTTAACCAAGACGACGATAATGCTTTTTTACGCATTGTTAATACGCCGCGCCGTGAAATAGGCACCGTTACACTTGAAAAGCTAGGCACACTTGCAAACGAAAAGCACCAAAGCTTATTTGCCACCTGTTTTGATAACGACCTAGGCTACCGCCTTAAAGGGCGTGGCTTAAATGCGCTTTCGGGGTTTGCACGTTGGGTTGTTGAGCTTTCAGATAATGCAGTGCGTAGCGATACACTCGAAGCGGTAAAAGACTTGGTACGTAATATTAACTACGAAGCGTATTTATATGAGTCATCGCCAAGTGCCAAAGCGGCAGAAATGCGCATGAAAAACGTCTCTGAGCTGTATCGTTGGATCACCGATATGCTCACCGGAGATGCCGATAACGAACCGATGACCTTACCTGAAGTGGTCAGCAAATTAACGCTTCGCGATATGCTAGAGCGTAACGAGGAAGAAGATGAGTCTGATGCGGTACAGTTACTTACTTTGCATGCATCTAAAGGCTTAGAATACCCGTACGTATTTATGGTTGGTATGGAAGAGGGGTTATTGCCACACCAAGTAAGTATTGACGAAGAAAACGTAGATGAAGAGCGCCGTTTAGCATACGTAGGGATCACACGGGCCCAGCAAGAGCTGACACTAACGTATGCAAAAATACGTCGTCAGTTTGGCGAAACCTCACAAACAGAGCTAAGCCGCTTTGTGCAAGAGTTACCACAAGATGATCTAGCGTTTGAAAACAAAAAAGCCCCAAGCTCGCAAGCTGAGCGCATGGAAAAAGGCCAAGCACGGGTTGCTAACTTAAGGGCAATGCTTAAAAAACCTAGTTAATAGACTGCGCGGCGTTGTTATTAGCCGCTACTGACTCCGATAAGCCTTGCTGCTTAGCAACAAATAAGTTTAGTCCGTATTTATCTAGCAAGGCTCTAAAGTTGAGTATAGAAGGGCCTTTGGCAATAACTTTTATGCCTTTTAGCTGAGTGATTGCCAGTACACCTTGTAATTGCAAGTTAAAGCTTTCTTGTTGCAGTACGCGTTTACTAAAGGTTGAGCTAAGTAGTACATAATCGAAGGTAATGTCGGTCAGTGCATTTAGCTCACAGCGGTCTTTTGCAAAGTTATTTAAGCCAATGCTGTAGCCAAGCTGCGAGAGCTTTTTAAGGTTTTCTAGCTGAGTTGCACAGGCGTAACGTATTTCTTGGTCGTCAAACAATAAACACAGTTGGCTTTGCCCTTGCAGCTTACTTAATACCTCAGTAAATAAATTAAATTCAAGCGCTTCTAAAAGTAGCCCTGAGCATGGCAATAACACCATGGCTACATTTGCCGCTAAGGCATGGGAATAGGCGTGTTGTAATAGTTCTAATTCAACTTGGAGGTGCTGCTCTTTATCGGTTGCAAACTTTTTCAGTACTTCAAAACTGGTATAGCCTAATACAGGGTGTTCACCAAAGGCTTCAAATAGTGATTCTGATTGCTGTTGTTCATCAAGGTTTATAATATCTGCACTTCTAAAACTCATCGGGAGTGAATCAAGATGGTGCTGTGCTGGAGATTCTGCACTTGTTAGTGTTTGCGTTAATAACGGGTGGAACAGCTCATAGCGGTCGCGCCCTGCATTTTTAGCGTAATACATCGCAGCATCGGCATCGCGAATAATTTCATCGGTATGCTGATAACTTGAATTTGAGTACGTTATACCAATACTTGCACCACTTTGAATGCAGGTACCTTTACTGCAAAATGGCTTTTTCATTATATTAATAATGCGATCAGCTACATCTTCTGCTTGTTGTAGCTCTGTTAAGTGGGTAAGCAAAATTACAAATTCATCACCACCAAGGCGAGCGAGTAAATCGTGTTCGCGAATACAATGTGAAAATAAATCAGCCACACTTATTAAAAATTGATCGCCGGCATGGTGACCTAGTTGATCGTTTATATCTTTAAACTTATCTAAATCAATAAATAACACAGCAAAGTGATGATCAGGAAAACGATGGTAATGCTGCAGTGTTTTTTCTAGCTGGGTTAAAAACAAGCTGCGATTAGGCAGGCCTGTTAATGAGTCGTGATGCGCATCATGATAAAGCTGTTGCTCTACTTTTTTGCGCTCATCAATTTGCATTTGTAAATGTAGGTTAGCTTGTTGCAGCGCTTTTGTTTTTTCGTTAACTCGATACTCTAACTCTTGGTGGCTAGATTTAAGTGCTTGAGTGGCTAACTTTGTTTGTAAAACCGTGGCAATTTGGTGTGATACAAATGTAATAAGCTCGCAGTCGTCTTTGCTAAAAATATGATTGTTATTATACGCTTGGCATGCAATTAAGCCGATAACCCCTTGCGATGTTTTAAGCGGAGCACCTAGCCAGCTGGTGGCCATTTGCTCCTCTGGTACTGGCTTATTTCGTTGTACATCACCACTTTCTAATAGCTCTTTGGCTCTACTGGGGTGAATAAGTTGGGTCTGCTCGCTGCTAATAACCAGTTCGCTATAACCTTTTGCAAACGGCCTCGGCTCGGTGTTGTCTTTAAATTCATCCACACAGTACGGGAAGCTAATCCAACCAGTCTCTTTGTTATAAAGTGCAATGTATAAGTTTTCTGCGTATGTAATGGTTTTTATTATTTGATGAATTTTTACATAGGCATCATCTAAGTTTTGCGCTTGCGTTGCCAACTCCGATATTTTAAATAAAATTTGTTGGCGTTGTAGTGCGCGTTTTCGTTGTTCAATTTCTAGGTTTAGCGCATCATTACTTTGCGTGAGCGCACGGGTACGAATTTTCACTTCAGATTCGAGCAGCTCTCTTTTTTTAACTCGCTCTATGGCTGTGGCTAAGTATAAAGACATTACTTCGAGTAAGTGCACTTGCTGGCTGCTGTAATCTTGGTGTTTATCGTAACTTTGCGCAGCAAGTACGCCAATAATGTTTTGCTCTTGATAAATAGGAACACCAACCCAGTACTCAGCAGGTGAGCCTAGTGCTTTAAATAAGCCGTTTTGTGCAGCGCTTTGCATTTCTTGTTTGGTAAAGCAGGTGGTTTTGCCAAGCTTATAAACGTAGCCTGTAGCGCCTTCTTCAAAACTATTATCTTGATTGAGGGCGACTGATATACCATCTTTTTCATCGCAAAAATAAGAAAGTTCCAGGGCATGAGTATATTGATTAGCAAGCACCACGTAAAAGCTTTTACTAGGTAGGTATGCTTGTAAAATGTCATGGATAGCGGGGTAAAGTAAGGTTAATTCGGCAACAGAGCTTGCTTGCTCTGATAGCTGGATCAGGGCATTTTGTAAGTGGTGAGATTGCTTATACTTTTCTAATAGCGCTTTAAGACGTTTATTTTGGTGCGCTAGTTTACTCGGTGCCGCGGGTTTATCTTCCGATGACATGAATCATATTATTTTATTATTGTATGTTTATTAAACGTATAATTTCACTTTTAGTTGCGATCGTCAAGTAACTAATGCCCTAAAACAGCAACTAAAAAGATTATTTTAGGAATAAAAAAAGGCCTATTATAAAAATAGGCCTTTTTAAATTAATCACCCTANTTATCAGGGGNTTAATTAAATTATTTAGATGTCATGAAATCAATAGCTGCGCTAATCTCATCATCAGAACAATCCATACATGTTCCTTTTGGCGGCATCGCATTAAAACCGTTGATAGCGTGATCAAGCAGTACATCTTTACCTTTAGCGATACGCGGTGCCCAGTCATCAGCTGATTTAGGTGCACCTAGTGCGCCAGTACCATGACAGGCAAAACATGCGCCTTGGTACACTTGCTCACCAGAGCGAGGGCCAGTAGGAGCTGCGGCTGCAGCAGCTTTCTCGCCTTCAAGATAAACAGCGCCAACTGGTGCTAAACGTTTTTTAATCGCATCTTCAGTCATAGAGTTATCATATGGCTGTGCGTATGCGGTGGTTGCTAGCACTAATAATGCTGCAGCTGATAGTTTTTTCATTTTGCCTTGCTCACTTCGATTTGAACGTGATCAATCACGATTATAGATGACGGAAATTAAACCGATTATACCTTTGTGTAACAATTTATAAAACGCCCACTGGTGTTTTTATCAATAAAACTGACTAATTTTTGCGTTAACGCAATAAAATTGCATGTTTCAGTTAACAAACATTTATAATCGGTGGCTTAGTAAATCACTATTTAAGCTAATGCTAGTACGTTTTTAACCAGTTTTTCGATCCCCGCATCGGCATCTAAAATAGACTGCGCCAGCATATAAGCAGGGGTGGTAACGAGTTTATTGTCCTCATCAATCACAATATCATCAACCGCACAGGCTGCGTGAGTAGAGCCTAGCTGGGTTAAAGCGCTTGCGGTCTGTTCATCATTACCTATGGTTAAAGTAGCCTTGGGATATATAAACGGAATTAAAGCCGGCGCAATACACATGTATCCAGCCGCTTTTTGTGCATTAGCAAACTGTTTACAGGCCTCTAATACTAGGTCGTTTATCTGCGCATCAGCGCCTTTAACGGCAAAATCACATAAGTTTTTAGCGGCGCCAAATCCCCCTGGTACTATTAACGCATCAAATTCAGATGCCTTTAATTCGCTTAATGATTTTATATCACCACGGGCAATGCGTGCTGCCTCAGTGAGTACATTACGGTTGCTTGGCATTTCTTCACCTGTAAGGTGATTAATAGTGTGAAGTTGTTCTATATCAGGAGCAAAACATTGATATGCAGCACCGTTTTTAGCTATGTGCAGCAGTGTTAATACTGCTTCGTTTATTTCACTGCCATCGTACACACCACAGCCGGCTAATATTACAGCTATCTTTTTCATGCTTTTGTGCTCCTTAAGTATTTTAAATAAGTCGTTTGGATGAAGTTTAACACGGGCCAAAACACACACTAAAATAATTTTTTAGTTTAAAAAGTATTCGCAGTGCAAGTTGTATTGCGGTTTATGCCATTTTTGCCAGTGCGCTTGTAAAAAAAATTATAAAGGATCGCTATGATCTTTGATCCATTATGCTAGAATACTCCTCCGGTTATTTAAATGGATACAAATAACTAAAGTGACTAACAGCGGATGTATCAGTTAGAAAACCTTTTTCCACATTGGTTTTAAAATAATAAAAAAAGAACCTCGTATTATCTTTTTTAAACAAAACAAGCAGTTATTTATTTTTCTAAGCATTTTATTATGCATTGGAGGAATAGCTCGTGGCTGTTATCTACAAAGTTATCCACAGGTTGCTCCGCAATAATTATGGCTACTAAGCGTAATTCACTGTCGTTTTATTCACAACCTTATGGCATGCTTGTAATAATATTACTTTTTTGTATTTAGGATCCAAATTCACCATGGCTCAGATCCCCGAAAACCCGCTAATTTTAGTTGATGGCTCTTCATATTTATTTCGTGCTTATCATTCTCCACCGCATTTAACCAACTCTAAAGGTGAAGCAACTGGCGCTATTTATGGCGTGGTAAACATGCTTAAAAGTTTGATCAAACAATATGATCCGAGCCACATGGTGGTGGTGTTTGATGCCAAAGGCAAAACGTTCAGAAACGACATGTATAGCGAGTATAAAGCTAACCGTCCGCCCATGCCTGACGATTTACGAACGCAAATAGCGCCACTACACAGTATTATTAAAGCGATGGGCTTTCCGCTAATTAGTATTGAAGGGGTTGAAGCAGATGATGTTATTGGTACGTTTTCACGAATAGCGACTGAGCAAAAGCGCCATGTATTGGTTTCTACTGGCGATAAAGACATGGCTCAGCTAGTTAACGAGCATGTTACGCTAATCAATACCATGACCGACAGCATTTCAGATCCTCAAACCGTTGTTGAAAAATTTGGTGTGGGCCCTGAGCTAATCATCGACTATTTAGCGCTAATGGGTGATAAGGTTGACAACATCCCAGGTGTTGAAGGCTGTGGACCTAAAACAGCAGTTAAATGGTTACAAAAATATGGATCGCTTCAAGGTGTAATTGATAATGCCGGCGACATTAAAGGCAAGATTGGTGAGAAGCTTGCAAATGCTCTTGATCATTTACCACTTAGTTATGAGCTTGCCACCATTAAATGTGATGTTGAGGTAGAGTCAGACCTAGATACCTTTAAAGTACAAGAGCCAAATAAAGATGAGCTTATTGCACTGTATGGTGAGTGTGAGTTCCGCCGCTGGTTAGCTGAGCTGCTTGATAATCCAAAAGATGCAGAAAAAGCGCTCCCTACTGAGGCAAATGAACTGCCAAAAGTAGAAGATGCACATTACGAAACTATCTTAACCGAATCACAATTTGATACGCTTATTGAGCAGCTAAATAGCGCTGAGTTATTTGCCTTTGATACCGAAACAACCAGCCTTGATTACATGCAAGCGCAGTTAGTAGGTATGAGCTTTGCTGTAAAAGCAGGCGAAGCTGCTTACTTACCAATTGCACACGACTACCCGGGTGCACCAGAGCAATTAAGCCTTGAATATGTAATGCAAAAGCTTGGGCCAATCCTCGCCGATGCTAACAAAGCTAAAGTAGGGCAAAACCTAAAATACGACAAGAGCGTACTGGCTAATGCAGGCTATGAGCTCAATGGCATTAAGTTTGATACTATGCTTGAGTCGTACGTATTTAATAGCGTGGGTACTCGCCATGACATGGATTCATTAGCGCTTAAATACTTAGGCCATAAAAACATTAGCTTTGAAGATATAGCCGGCAAAGGGAAAAAGCAGCTTACCTTTAATCAAATTGCGCTTGAGCAAGCTGCGCCTTACGCAGCAGAAGATGCCGATATTACACTGCGTTTACACCAAGTACTTTGGCCAAAATTAGAAGCTGATGAGAAGTTAAAGTCAGTATTTGAAACAATAGAAATGCCATTAGTGAATGTTATTTCTGATATTGAACGCACCGGCGTAGCAATTGATAGCAACATGCTGGCGGCGCACAGCCAGCGTTTAGGCGAGCGTTTACTTGAGCTTGAAAAAGAAGCGTTTGAGATAGCTGGCGAACCATTTAACCTAAGCTCGCCAAAGCAGCTGCAAGCACTTTTATTTGAAAAACTTGAGCTGCCAGTCATTAAAAAAACACCTAAAGGTGCACCTTCAACGGCTGAAGAAGTGCTACAAGAACTTGCCCATGACTACCCACTACCTAAGGTGATTATTGAGCACCGTGGTTTATCTAAGCTTAAATCAACCTATACCGATAAATTACCATTGATGGTTAATGAGAAAACACAGCGCGTGCATACTTCTTATCATCAAGCTGTTACGGCCACAGGGCGTTTGAGTTCTACCGATCCTAACTTACAAAATATCCCTATTCGTTCTGAAGAAGGACGCCGTATACGTGAGGCATTTGTAGCGGCACAAGGCTATAAAATTGTGGCTGCCGATTACAGTCAAATTGAGCTGCGTATTATGGCGCATTTATCGCAAGACAAAGGGCTACTAAATGCCTTTGCTAATGGGTTAGATGTGCACAGTGCAACCGCTGCTGAGGTATTTGGGGTTGAGCTAGAGGATGTAACCACAGATATGCGCCGTAAAGCTAAAGCAGTAAACTTTGGGTTAATTTACGGCATGTCAGCCTTTGGTTTAGCGCGTCAGCTTGATGTACCACGCCACGAAGCGCAGCACTACATAGATAAATACTTTGAGCGTTTCCCTGGGGTACTTGAGTACATGGAAACAACCCGCGAAAAAGCGGCCGAGAACGGGTACGTAGAAACTATTTTTGGGCGTCGATTACACTTACCAGAAATTAATGCACGTAATGGAGCTCGCGTAAAGGCGCCGAACGTGCAGCAATCAATGCACCAATGCAAGGCACAGCCGCTGATATTATTAAAAAAGCAATGCTGAGCGTGCATAGCTGGGTTAATCAACAAGCTCCCAATACCATTAAGTTACTAATGCAAGTACACGATGAATTGGTGTTTGAGATTAAAACCGATTGTGCGCAAGCATACACAAAGCAGATTTGTGAGCTAATGTCGCAAGCGGCTAGCTTAGATGTCCCTTTAATTGTAGAAGCTGACGAAGGTGAAAACTGGGAACAAGCCCACTAACCTAAAACATGCTTACATTTTAAAAGCGCCGCAAGGCGCTTTTTTATTGCCTCTAAATAACTCACTCAATTAAGCGAATCGATATAAGTATTTCTACGCGTAAACAAAGTTTAGTTAAAAGTAGGTTAATTTAAGCAACTATTTGTATTAAATAGTTATATGTTCGTCAATTCGAACTATTTTGGCGGAATATCATTGTATTTTTATGCGCGCTTTTGCTAAAGTGCGCGCGTCCTCATCCTGTAGGACATCCTGTTGATGATGCATCTGAAAAGGTGCAACAAATTGATAGCTTCTCCCCAGTTTGCTATATCGGCCTGCTTGTTTTAAGCAGGCTGCTTTTTCTTCCTCATTAGATTGCCCTTTAAAGCTAAATAGCACCTCAAAGCGCTTTTTTACTATTCACACTTTATGCTCATTTATACTTATTATTTTTTGTGCCATACCTTGCGCGCCCTCAAACGGGTATATGTATAAAGCAGTTATAAAGCAAACGTAGGAAAGTAAAGCTATCTCACGCAATTATTAGCGTGGATGTTGCGCTACGCCCCTAAAAAGCATCAGTTATAGGCTGCTATATCATTATTAAATTTAATAACAGTACGGGCTAAGTAATTTAGCGCCGTCTTTAATTTGAGGTGGTTTGCCCCTATTTCAGGTGATAGTATCGAAAGCGCTATTATTCTCATTTTATTTTAGGAGTGCGTTATGTTTAAAACGTTAGCCATTATCGGTTTATCGTTATCAAGTGTTGCTTTGTCTAATGCCGCTCATGCAGATTGGCAGCTAGTCAATGACAAGAGCCAATTAAGTTTTGTTTCTATTAAAAAAGACTCGATTGCTGAGGCACATCATTTTACTAACCTAGAAGGAGCACTTTCAGACAGTGGTGCTTTTAGTGTAAATATAGACTTAACCTCTGCAGAAACACTGATCCCTATTCGCAATGAACGTTTAACTCAATTTGTATTTGAAGCGGCTAAGTTTCCTCATGCAGTTTTAACTGCGGATTTAAAAAAGCAATTAAGTAATATTAAAAAACCGGGCCAGCATGTATTAAAAGAGGTTGATGCACAGCTTGATTTTCATGGTAATAAAAAGCCATTAAAAATAAATGTACTTGTTAGCAGTGCCGAAAATGGCGATTTAAGCGTGTCGTCGTTTACGCCTGTGATTGTAAATAGCCAAGATTTTGGTGTGACTGAAGGCGTTAAAAAGCTACAGCAATTAGCTGGTTTACCTGCCGTTGCTACAGCCGTACCAGTTACTTTTGCGCTAACACTTAAAAAACAGTGATCTCGTTAACGGCGCTTAGTAAGCAATTAAGCGAGCCTAGCAAACCGTTTGATAGTTGGCAGCCTGCCCAGTGTGGTGAGCTGCCGATTATGATTAACGAGCAAGGGCAGTGGTTTTACGATGGCAGCGAAATTACTCGCCCCGCGATGGTAAAACTGTTTGCCAGTGTTTTATGCAAAGAAGGTGAGCAGTTTTATTTAAAAACACCCATCGAAAAAATAGCGATAGAGGTGCAAGATGCGCCTTTTGCTATCGTAAGTTGGCATATTGAGAATACAGCGCAAGGGCAGGTTATGTGTTGTGTAGATAATTTAGCACGGCAATGGTTAATCAGTGCTGAGCAGCCTCTTTATATAAAAAACTATAAAAATGCAGCGGTGCCTTATTTGCAATTACCTTATGGGTGTAGCGCGCGGGTATCACGAAGTGTGTTTTATCAGTGGGCTGAAATAGCCGACGCTGATGAGCGCGGCTATTTTATAAAATCAGCAGGGGGAAAGTTTTATCTTTCGTAGGTGCTTATTTTTAAGCGTCTGAGCTGTCTTCATCACTTTGCGGTGGTGCAACAGCCACAATTGGCCCTAAATACCACTCATCTAGCTTTTTAGCGACTTCCGGTAAACCTGTTCCCTTAAGTGATGAAAAAGCGTGTACAGTGATGTCACCGTCTAGTTCACTTAATTCGCGGCGTACTTGCAGTACTTGTGCTTTACGCGCACCTTGCTTGAGCTTATCGGCTTTAGTTAAAAGCGCCAATACCGGGATTTCGCTGCCAATAGCCCAGTTAATTAGATCTTTGTCTAAATCTTTTAATGGGTGGCGAATATCCATTAATATAACAATACCTTTTAAACTTTGACGTTTTTGTAGGTACTCACCTAGTGACTTTTGCCACTTCTTTTTCATTTCAATAGGTACTTTAGCAAAACCATAACCGGGTAAGTCGATTAAGCGCATATCGTCTACTTCACCTAACTCAAAGGTGTTGATTAACTGCGTACGACCTGGCGTTTTACTGGTACGAGCAAGTTTTTGATCTGTCAGTGCATTAAGAGCACTTGACTTACCTGCATTAGAGCGACCTGCAAACGCGACTTCAATTCCCGTATCAGCAGGTAATTTAGTGATGTCTGGCGCGCTTGTTACAAAAGACGCAGTATTATATTTGATACGAGATTTGAGCACAGGCTCTCCTAAAAACGTAAAAGTTAATCTTATTGAGCTAAATTCACTCAGGGCGCGTATTTTATACTATAAAGGATGTATTAAAAAGCGTATTTAAACACCTAAAAACTCTATAAATGGCACTATTAAAGCTGCTTAAAGGTTAATCTAGGTCAAAACCCTATAAATTATAAGCTTAATATGAGTAGAAAACGTGCCAGAGAATTTTTTATCGTGTAGAATACATGAATTACAACATCCATATTGTAGATGATACAGGGTCGGAAACAGAGAATTCACCATGAAAAAAATAGCACTATCTTTAACAATATTGCTTGGTGCGTTGTCAGCAAGCAACGCAACAGCATTTGATGGCGATGTAAACGCAGGTAAAGAAAAATCAGCAACGTGTGCGGCTTGTCACG
>JGI24025J20009_10002930_pt1 | contig 11878 bp, 12 predicted proteins | sample Cruoilmetagenom3_FD_20009 | JGI IMG/M metagenome (IMG submission 20009)
CCCAACAGACCGGCTCGGCTCCGCCCGCCTGTAAGCTGCGCGCACTTGCCAGCCCAGACCGGCCCAGCCCCAAAACCGCAACCCGTGCGCCCTGAACGCCCCGAGCCGGGATCACGCGATGCTCCCCGCATGTGCCAGGGTTGCAATTGTTTCTGATGTCATCGTCGTTCCCCTAATCATTCAAGACTTTCGGCCATGCGATCTGGCGAAAACCTGCCCCAGGGCCTGGGAAAAATGCCCGCAAAGCGACGGCCCATATTTATTGCCAAACCCTAGCTTTCGGTCGGTGCGGCTGCCTTTGCGACCGCGAGTGCCTTGGGTAGCGCGATGGCAAAGGCGTCAAGATTGGCGCGTGTTCCGCAGCTGATGCGGATACAGCGGTTTTGTGGCGCGGCAAACGGCATCCGCACAAAAATACCTTGCCCTATCAACGCGTCCAGAACCGCCTTGGCGAAGGCACCGTCGCCACCGCAATCAATGGTCACGAAATTGGCGGCCGAGGGCAGGGGGCTTAGCCCATTATCGCGGGCAATGTCGGCAATCCGGGTGCGGGCTTGTGCAATTTCACCCTGCACATGGGCCAGCCAGCCCGCATCGCCCAAAGCGGCCAGCGCCCCGGCCTGCGCCGCCCGGTTCATGCCAAAATGGTTGCGCACCTTGTTGAACGCCGAAATCAGCCCCGGCGCGCCGATGCCATACCCCACCCGGGCCCCGGCCATGCCGTAAACCTTGGAAAAGGTGCGCATGCGGATCACTCTTGGGTCATCGGCGGCGACGGGTGCTGCGGTGCCTTCGGGGGCACATTCCACATAGGCCTCGTCCAGAACCAGCAGGCAGCCCTCGGGCAGGGCGTCCAGGGCGGCGACAATGTCGGCGCCGCTGTGCCAACTGCCCATCGGATTGTCGGGATTGGCCAGATAGACCAGCTTGGCATCCACTTCTGCCGCTTTGGCAAATAACAGCGCGGGGTCTTCGTGGTCATTGGTATAGGGAACTTTGTGCAGCACGCCGCCAAAGCCCGCTACATGGTAGTTGAACGTCGGATAGGCCCCGTCCGACGTGACAACCGCATCGTCCGGGCCCACCATCAGCCGCACCAGATAGCCCAGCAAGCTGTCAATGCCTTCGCCGACCACGATATTTTCTGGGGTAACGCCGTGAAAACCGGCCAGCGCCTGGCGCAGGTCGTGGTTTTCCGGGTCTCCATACATCCAGATATCGACCGCTGCCGCCTGCATCGCGGCAATCGCGCGGGGCGAGGGGCCAAAGACGTTTTCATTGGCCCCCAGCCGCGCCGCAAACGCAGCGCCGCGTTGGCGTTCCTGCGTTTCGGGGCCGACAAACGGCACGGTGGCAGGCAGGGACAGGGCAAGCGGGGTATAGCGTGGATATGTCATGGCGCGCAGATAACCGCAGCGCTGCCCCAACGGCAAGCCCCGTTAGACGCGCGTCCCGGCCTTCCAGCCAGACATCATCAACCGCACCTGCGCATCCGGTACTGCATCGCGGGCATATGTGAATGTCCCTTGCCCCATCACCTCTTGCGCCGCCCGTATCATTGCGCCCAATGCCGCGCGCGCGGCCGCGCGCGCGAAAGAGCCACCAACACTGATCCGCGTCACCCCCGCCGCGCCCAATTCCTGGACCGAATAAAGCGGCCCGCTTAACCCCATCACCACATTCACCGGCTTGTCGACTTCGGCACAAACTGTGCGGATCGCGTTAATATCCGGCAGATCCGGGGCGTATAAAACATCCGCGCCAACCTCGGAAAACGCCTGCAACCGCGCGATTGTCTCGCCTAGATCACCCTGCCCGTAGGAATGCCCCTCGGCCCGTGCAGTCAGTAAAAACGGCTGCCCCCGTGCGGCCTCAACCGCCGCTGCTACCCGCTCGACCGCCGCTTCAAACCCGTGGATAGGCGTGTCCTTGTGCCCGGTCGTATCCTCAATCGATCCACCAACCAGACGGCACTGGATCGCCATCGAAATGGATGCCGCACAAGCCTCGGGGGCGGCCCCAAACCCGTCCTCAAGGTCGGCACTGACCGGCAGATCGCTGGCGCAAACGATGGCGCGCGCGTTTGTCAAAACCTCATCACGTGTCAAAGCGCCTTCCGAATCCCGCTTGCCAGCGGCAAAGGCATAGCCCGCACTTGTGGTCGCCAGGGCTGCAAAACCAAGCCCGCTCAGGATACGCGCGGTTCCGGCATCCCAGGGATTGGGAATAACAAATGGCGTGTCGGCGCGGTGCAGCGCCTTGAATTGCGCGTATTTCTCAATTTGCGAAGGGGGCATGTGGGTTACCTGTCAGATGCGGGGCTTTGGACCACCCTAGCAGAAGTAAACAAAACGGGAACAAGCCTTGTCCCGCACTGCCCGTCCTTTTGCCCCCACATAGCGCTGGATTTGCGGCCCCAGATCGGGCCTAATGCGCGCAACACTGCACAGGAGAGCCCCATGGCGCGCGTATCAGTAGAGTATCACGACCACATTGCCCGGGTCACACTGACCCGAGGCGACAAGATGAACGCGCTGGATGATGCGATGGTGCAGGCGATCCTTGTCGCCGGGCAAGAGGTGGCGGCATCCGATGCCCGCGTCGTGGTGCTGTCGGGCGAGGGTAAAAGCTTTTGCGCCGGGTTGGATCTGGCCAGCTTTGCCAAGATGGGCCAGACCGATCCCACCGAATGGTTGATGCCTCGCAGCCACGGCGACACCAACCAGATGCAGGAAATCGCCATGGTCTGGCGCCGCGTGCCGGTGCCGGTAATCGCGGTGCTACAGGGCGCTGTCTATGGCGGCGGGCTGCAACTGGCGCTGGGGGCGGATATCCGCATTGCCGCGCCGGATGCCAAACTGTCGGTGATGGAGATGAAATGGGGCCTGGTGCCCGATCTGGGCGGCATGGTGCTGTTGCCCCATCTGGTCCGCTCTGACGTGCTGCGCCAGATGACCTATACCGCCCGCCCGATCAAGGCGGCGCAGGCGGAAATCTGGGGCCTGGTGACGTCGGTTTCCGAGGATGCGATGGGCGACGCGCTGGAAATGGCGGTTGACATTGCGGGCAAAAGCCCCTCGGCCATCCGTGCCGCCAAACGCCTGATCGACGTGGCCGAAACCGCTGCGCGGGCGGATGTGTTGCTGGCGGAATCCGCCGAACAGGTGCAGTTGATCGGCAAACCGGACCAGATGGAGGTGATCGCCGCCCAGATGCAAGGCCGCAAACCCGCGTTCAAATAGACTGTGCCGCAGCTATTTCCCGTCGCTCAGGGGGCGGCGGGTGCCGCCCTTTGTTATCCCCGCTGTGTCGGCATGGTGGGAGACACCCCCTGCAACAGCGCATGCTTGACCCGGTTGGCCTGAACCCGCCAGAGCCTCAGCCCCCGGTCAAGCCAGGTGCACAATGGCGTCCCCGGCCTGCATATCACCGTCGGCCCGGTCAAGCCGCAGATAGGCAATGGCCCAGTCCCCCGACTGGGTGAACAAAGTGCCTGCGGGTTTGCCATCTGCGGTAATTTCAGTCCCGACAGGGGCGGCACCAGCGATCCGGACCTGACGCAGCCCTTTGCGCAGCTTTGTCTTGTGTTTCATCCGCGCGGTCACTTCCTGCCCGACATAACAGCCTTTACGGAAATCGACGCCGTGCAGCGCCTCGAACCCGGCCTCAAGAATGAAGGTGTCCGGGGTCAGCTCAATCCCGGTTTCGGGGATGCAATGCGCCACCCGGATCGCATCCCAGTCAGTGCCGTCATCGCTGGGGGGGGCGGTGGTATAGGCGCGCCAGCCCATATCCGCATGGCGCGGATCGGTCATTGCCCCGTCAGGGGCCGGGCCAGTGCCGCGTTGCAGGTTCAGGCCTGAGGCCGCGATAGTGACATCCGCACGCAGCCGGTACATCGCCAGCCGTTTTTCCAGCGCATCGGCGAGCGATTCAGAAACGTCCAGCAAGACCGAGCCGCCCTCGCGCGCCAGAAAGAAATCGGCGATATACTTGCCCTGCGGCGTCAGCAGGGCGGTATAAACCAACCCATCGTCCAGCCGGGCCACATCATTGCTGATCAAACCTTGCAGGAAATCGTCAGTATCTGCGCCGGTCAGGCGTAAAATGCGGCGGGGTGTCATGGCCAGGCTCCTTGCGTCTGCTGTCCTGTCATATAGGACAGTATCCAGCCTTGCACAGAGGAACCGCGTCTTGTCCGCCCAAATCAGTATCATCGTACCCACGTTGAACGCCGAACAATACCTGCCACGCTGCCTTGGCGCGCTGATGGAGGGCCTGTCCGAAGGTCTGATCCGCGAACTGATTGTCACCGATGGCGGATCAAAGGACGCAACCCTTGCCATTGCCGATGAGGCAGGGGCGGTGGTGGTCAATGGCCCGGCGTCGCGCGGTGGCCAGTTGCGGCGCGGCTGTGCCGTGGCACAGGGGAAGTGGTTGTTGGTCCTGCACGCCGATACGGTGCTAGAATCCGGGTGGGCGCAGGACGTGGCGGCGCATATCAGTACGCCGCAGGCCGGGTCGGCGCATTTCCGGCTGGCATTTGACGTATCAGGCCTGCGGCCACAATGGGTGGCCGGCTGGGCCAACCTGCGCGCGGGGCTGTTCGGGTTGCCTTATGGTGATCAGGGGCTGTTGTTGCGGCAAGGCGATTATACCCGCGCCGGGGGGTATCCAGATCAACCGCTGATGGAGGATGTGGCCCTGGTCCGGGCCCTGCAAGGTCGGCTGACACCCTTGCCGGTGTGCGCCCGAACCAGTGCAGAAAAATATGCGCGCGCCGGATGGATGTGCCGGGGAACGCGCAACCTGTGGACATTGGCGCGCTATTTCGCCGGGACCGATCCAGAGGTTCTGGCAACCAGCTACCGGCGGTAAGAAAACTGCGCTGAACGCACAGCCTACGGCCGTATCTCCCGTAGGCTGTGCGTTCAGCGCAGCTTGCCCGGCCTTGCCGGGGGATGTTCTAGCGCCTGCGGTCGCGTCGTGCGCTCATTGGCTGGAACGCCACGCCCACATGTGCCTCGCAATAAGGTTTGCCGGCCTGAACCGGCAGTCCGCAAAACCAGAAATCTTCTGTCGCGGGGTCGCCGATCGGCCATTTGCATGTCCGCTCGGTCAGCTCCATCAGGCTGATTTTCTTGGATTTCTTTTCAACCTCATTGACCTTGGCCAAAGCCTCAGGGCTGATCTCGTTGGCCGATGGCTGTGGCGGCAGCGGTTGGCCCGCCGGGATGATCTGTTTGCGCATCGGCACCATCGGCTTATTTGTGCCAGCAGGGGCAGGTTCGGGAATCGGGCGCGCCGCTTCGGTCTTGGGTGATGGTCTTGCTTTGGCCGCAGTCTCGGTCTTGGGCGCAACCGCAGGCTTGGCCTTGGCCGCCACAGGCTCGCTTTTGGCCGGTGCCCCACCGGTGGTGCGGTTCGACAGGCCCAGCCGATGCACTTTGCCGATTACCGCATTGCGGGTCACACCGCCAAGTTCCTTGGCGATCTGGCTGGCCGACTGGCCTTCGCCCCATAGTTTCTTCAGCACTTCCACGCGATCGTCTGTCCAGGACATGACATGCCTTTCAAAGGTGAAAAGCGGCCCCCATAGTGTGGCCGCCCCCCAAATTTCGTATCAGTTATCTATTTTAATCACTACAGCCAGAGTTACAAGGTCAGTTCCAAATCCCATTGCCGTCAATTTACACGCGATATCCGCCCCTGCTGCCTGGCCAGAACAAAGACCCCGGCCACACCGCCGCCGAGGCAATGACCAGCCCGATCGCATTATTGCCCAGCAAAACCTGGAACACCCGCTCGCGCTCCCGTCGGCTTCTTGAGGAATATCAGCTCCATCGCCATCACCCCGGCCAGGCCTGGCAAGATCAATTTCTTCGGGTGTTTTATCAGCGCCGATCTCGGGACGACCCCAGCCGATCCGGGCGCAACCGATGGCGACTATCCGTCAACCGATAAAGCGAGCCAAACGCCGCCAGCAATACCCCCATCCCGGTACTGCCTGCAATCAGCAGCATCACCAGAATCTGGTACTTTACCGCCTCGCCCGGGTCGATCCCGGCCAGTATCTGCCCCGACATCATCCCTGGCAGCGATACAATCCCCGTGGCCGCCATCGCGTTGACAATCGGCATCAACCCGGTGCGCAACGCCGCGCGCAGAAACGGCCGCGCCGCCTGCCAGCGGGTCGCCCCCAACATCAGCTGCGCCTCGATCGCGCGTGCCTCGCGCCGCACCGCGCGATGCAGGCTGTCCAGCGCCAGACTGACGCCGTTCATCGCATTACCCAAAATCATCCCCAACAGCGGCAGCGCATATTGCGGCGCCCACCACGGGTCAGGCCGCACCAACACCCCCAGCGCCATCACCGCAACCACCCCCGCCGACAGCGCCATCGCACCCGCGCCAATGCCATAGCCCCACCAGCCCAATATCCTGCTGTCCTGACGCGCCCAAACCTCGCGCCCGGCAAACAGCAGCATCACCAGAACCCACAGCGCGGTCATCCAGGGCGAGCCCATGCCAAACAGCGTCTTCAGCACCAACCCCACCAGCGTTAGCTGCACAAACATCCGCACCGCCGCCACCGCCAGCCGCCGCTCCAGCCCTAACCCCAGCCAGATCGACAAGACCCCGTTCAACAGCACAAACACCGACGCCAGCGCCAGATCGCCATACCCCAGCGAAACATAACTGGTCATGAACCGACCCCCTGCTGTGCGGACGCGCTCAGCCGTCCGCCTTCCAGCCACAAGGCCCGTGCCCCCATGCGCACGGGCTGCTCGGCCTCATGCGTCACCATCAAAATGCTCAACCCCTGCGCCATCCGCGCCCGCAACATCGCCTCGACCAGCAACGTCGTGCCGGAATCCAGCATGGTGGTCGGCTCATCCAGCAGCAACACTTCGGGCCCCCGCTCCAGTGCGCGCATCAGCGCCAGCCGATGCCGCTCGCCGGTGGACAGCCGCGCCACGTCCCACCCCATCGCCTCTGCGGGCATGCCCACCTGACCCAACAAATTCCGCTGGCCGCCGGGGTTGCGGAAATGCATCGCCACCGCATCGCCCCACCAGCCGCTTTCGGCCGGTAACAACGCCACGCGCCCGCGCCAGTCCGGCCCGGTCACCGCATCCCGCGCGCAGCTGGTGCAGCTGACAGTGCCCTCGTTGGGATCAAGATCGGCAATCGCGCGCAACAGCACCGATTTGCCCGCCCCCGACGGGCCGGTGATGGCCAGACAATCGCCATCCGCAACCTCCAGATCAACCGGGCCCAGCGCCAGCCGGGTCAAACCCCTAACCCGCAGCATGGATGCCCAGAATCCCAATTGCAAAAATACGCTTCACAAACCGATCCTCTTTTGCTAGTGTCTTGCCCATGATCAAAATGCTATTCTCTCACGATTGCAACCGACGCCGACGCCACACCGCGTAACGGCCCGCCTGATCTATGCGCTTTAACTGGCGCCAACCCCACCCAAATGCCCGATCAAATGATTGACGAAACCGCCCTTTGTGATGCACAGCTTAGGGTTCTTGCTTTATAAGGATGATCCGATGATCCCGTCCATTCTGCCGACCTATAACCGCGCCCCTCTGACCTTTGTCAAAGGCGAGGGCTCCTGGCTGATCGAGGCAGATGGCCGACGTTTCCTTGATCTGGGTGCCGGGATCGCGGTGAACGCGCTGGGCCATGCCCACCCGGCCCTGGTGCAGGCGCTGACCGATCAGGCGCAAAACCTGTGGCATGTGTCCAACCTCTACCAGATCCCGCAGCAACAGGCGCTGGCTGATCGGTTGGTGGACCATACCTTCGCCGATTCCGTGTCCTTCACCAATTCCGGCACCGAAGCCTGCGAACTGGTCGTCAAAATGGCGCGCAAATACTGGCACGACAAAGGCCAGCCGCAACGCACCGACATCATCACCTTCTCCGGCTCGTTCCATGGCCGGTCGTCGGCTGGCATCGCCGCCGCCGGGTCGGAAAAAATGACCGCAGGCTTCGGCCCGCTGCTGCCCGGCTTTGTGCATCTGACGTGGGGCGATCACGACGCGCTGACGGCGGCAATCACCGATACAATCGGCGCCATCCTGATCGAGCCGATCCAGGGCGAAGGCGGCATCCGCCCGCTGCCTGACCAGTGCCTCAAAGGCCTGCGCGACCTCTGCGACGAACACGGGATCCTGCTGATCCTGGACGAGGTCCAATGCGGCATGGGCCGCACCGGCAAGCTGTTTGCCCATGAATGGGCCGGGGTCGCCCCCGATATCATGATGGTCGCCAAAGGCATCGGCGGCGGCTTTCCCTTAGGCGCGGTGCTGGCCACCGAAAACGCAGCCTCGGGCATGACCGCAGGCACGCATGGCTCCACCTATGGCGGCAACCCGCTGGGCTGCGCCGTGGGCTGCGCCGTGATGGACCACATCGCCAACCCCGCCTTCCTGGCGCAAGTCAACCGAACCGCCAGCCACCTGCGCCAACCCCTCGAAGGCCTGGTCGCCGCCCACCCGGACGTGTTCGAGTCGGTGCGCGGCTTAGGCCTGATGCTCGGCCTCAAATGCAAAGCGCCCAACCTGGATGTTGTCGCCGCAGGCTATGACAACCTCGTCATCACCGTGCCCGCCGCCGACAATGTCATTCGCCTGCTGCCTCCGCTTACCCTAACCGAAGATGACATCGCCCAGGCCATTACCCGCCTCGACAAGGCCGCCACCCAAATCGAAGCGTCCTAGTCCTTTTTCTGGTCCCAAATATCCCGGGGGGTCACCATTCATGCGCCATTGGTTCAAGCCCAATGGCGACGGGCTGGCCCCCACTCTGCCCGCAACCAAAAGTGACACGATATGAATCATTTTCTCGACATCCATAAAACCGACGCCACCGACCTGCGCGCCATGATCGACAACGCAGGCGCCATGAAACAGGCCCGCGTCGGCCGCCCCAAAGGCGCGCCGGATGATGACCAACCCCTGAAAGATCACATTGTCGCGCTGATCTTCGAAAAGCCCTCTACCCGAACCCGCGTCAGCTTTGACGTCGGCGTGCGCCAGATGGGCGGCCAGACGCTGGTGCTGTCGGGCAATGACATGCAACTGGGCCACGGCGAAACCATCGCCGATACCGCCCGCGTCCTGTCGCGCTATGTCGACATGATCATGATCCGCACATTCGACGAATCCGTGCTGATCGAAATGGCCGAATACGCCAGTGTGCCTGTTATCAACGGCCTCACCGACCGCACCCACCCCTGCCAGATCATGGCCGATATCCTGACCTTTGAGGAACATGCAGGCCCGATCAAAGGCAAGAAAGTCGTCTGGACGGGCGATGGCAACAATGTCTGCGCCTCGCTGCTGCACGCCGCCGGCCAGTTTGGCTTTGACCTCACTTTCACCGGCCCCGCGCAATTGGACCCCGAGGATGAATTTATCGGCCTCGCCCGCTCCAAAGGCAGCAAAGTGGTGATCGAACGCGACCCCGCCAAGGCCGTCCAGGGCGCCGATCTGGTGGTCGCCGACACCTGGGTGTCAATGCACGACGCCCAATCGGCGCGCGAACGCCGCCACAACATGCTGCGCCCCTTCCAGGTGAACGAAGCGCTGATGGAACAAGCCAAACCCGACGCCTTGTTTATGCATTGCCTGCCCGCGCACCGCGAAGAGGAAGTCACCAGCGAGGTCATGGACGGCCCCCAGTCGGTGATCTTCGACGAGGCCGAAAACCGCCTGCACGCGCAAAAGGCGGTCATGCGCTGGTGCCTCGGCGTCTGATCCACCGCGAGGACGCCCGCAGGGCGGAGGAGCGGCCATGACCGCCCCAAATATCGTGATCTGCTTCACCGGCGGTCTTCTGGCCGCCGTCGGGCACTGCGTGATCCTGATGGCCCGCCCTGCGGTGGTTCCCGATATCCAGACATACGGCCTGACCCCACAGGTCACGCCAGACCAACTGACGCTGACCAATACGCCCGATTACCTCAAAGCCGATCACCAGCCTGCGCAAACCTCAACCCGTCAGACTTGCGTGGCTAAGACCCGCGTAATCCCCTTGCACCCCGACGTCCCCTGTCCGATGGTCCTTGGACCGGCATGCAGGCGAAAGGGCAGTGCGACACTATGCAGAAGGCACAGATCGGGGTCTACGGCTTAGGAACTATGGGCAGCGCGCTGGCGCTGAACCTCGCCGAAAACGGCTTTTGCGTGGCCGTGACCAACCGCGAGACCGACTGGATCGCGCCCTTTGTCGATAAGGCCGGGCCGCTTGCGAGCAACTTGGTGGCGTGCGAAACACTCGCTGATTTTGTCGCCAGCCTGGATCGCCCACGTACCATCCTTCTGATGGTTCCCGCCGGGCCGCCCGTGGACGCGATGATCGACCAATTGTGCCCGCTGCTCGGGGCCAATGATATGATCATCGACGCCGGAAATTCCGATTTTCACGATACCATCCGGCGCAGCGAAGCATTGGCGCCAACCGGCCTGCACTTCACCGGTATGGGCGTCTCTGGCGGTGCCGAGGGCGCGCGGCGCGGCCCTTCGATGATGGTGGGTGGCAGCCCGCAAGGCTGGGCGCGCCTGCAACCAATGCTCAACGCCATCGCCGCCCGCTTCCAGGGCGATCCTTGCGTCGCCCATGTCGGCCCCGATGGGGCGGGGCATTTTGTCAAGTCCCTGCATAATGGCATCGAATATGCCGATATGCAGATGATCGCCGAAACTTATGGGCTATTGCGCGACGGGGCCGGATGGGATGCGGGCCGGATTGGCGGGCTGTTCAACGACTGGAATGCGGGGCCATTGGAATCCTTCCTGATCGGCGCCAGCGCGGCGGTGCTGCGTGTCGCCGACCCCGACTCTGGCCAGCCGCTGGTCGACCTGATCCGCGACGTCGCCGGGCAAAAGGGCACCGGTCGCTGGACGGTGATCGAGGCGTTACAGCTGGGCCAGTCGGCAAGCGCCATCGAGGCCGCCATCGGTGCCCGCGCCTGGAGTGCGGAAAATTCGGTGCGCGAGGCGGCTGAAGGGCTGACAGTGACGATAGCGCCCGGCGCGGACTTGCCAGAGCCGGATCAACTGGCACAGGCGCTACTGGCCGGACGTATCCTGTCCCATGCCCAGGGGTTCCGCATTTTACATGCTGCCTCTGAGGAATATGGATGGGCGCTGGATCTGGCTCGGATTGCCGAAATCTGGCGGGCGGGCTGCATCATCCGTTCCGCCTTGCTGGACGATGTTGCAACGGCCCTGCGCGATGGACCGCCGCAGGGTCACCTGATCCTGGCCCCAACCCTGCGGGCGGCACTGGATCGCAGCGCTCCTGCCTTGCGGCAAGTGGTGGCCTCGGCGGCGCTGTCCGGGTTGCCAGTCCCTTCGTTGGCCGCTGCTCTGGGCTGGTATGACAGCATGAACCAGGGGCGCGGCACCACCAATCTTATCCAGGCGCAGCGCGATTTCTTTGGCGCGCACGGGTTTGAGCGCACCGACAAAGTGGGCCGGTTTCACGGCCACTGGCCCTGACACATCATTTGGAATTTGGAGACCGACATGAAAACCGCCCTGATCACTGGCGCCGCCCGCGGCATTGGCCTGGCAACCGTCCACAAACTGCTAAAGGATGGCTGGCGTGTGGCCCTGCTGGACCGCGACGAACCAGCCTTGATGGAGGCGGCCAAAGGCCTGGACAATGTGCAGGTCGTGCTCGCCGATGTCTCGGATCGTGATCAAGTGGACCGCGCCCTGTCCGAGGTAACAGCAGCCTTCGACAGGCTGGATGCGTTGGTGAACAATGCGGGTGTGGCCGATTTCGGCCCCATCGGCGAAACCAGTTTTGAGCGCTGGCGCACCGTCATGGCCACCAATCTGGACGGGCCATT
>JGI24025J20009_10002931_pt1 | contig 11877 bp, 11 predicted proteins | sample Cruoilmetagenom3_FD_20009 | JGI IMG/M metagenome (IMG submission 20009)
GACGTAATTGAGCTTTATATCCGTAACGAAACCGAAACTGCTAAGTAGGATGAGAGCAGATAGATAGTTATGCCTCAAACAGTCTTATCTGCTCTCAAGGGTTGTATTAGTTTCATACAACTTAAACTTTCCGATTTTTTCGGCGAAGCCCCGAACATCGATACGGTCTTAACAGAGCGATTTATACAGGGGAATAAGCCATATAACGTAAATAAGGGGCTCATACTCCTTGCGAACAATCATTTAGAGCTTGTCAATCCTGTTTGCCCCCGTTGTGGGTCCGATCGGGTGACAAAGCAGGATTATCGGAGGCGTCGCCCGATACTCTGCGAGTTCGGAGCACAGACGGTTTATTTGAAGCGATACCGCTGCAAAAGATGCCGGAAGAAGTTCACCACGCCTTTAGATTCCGTTGTTGAACGAAATCACAGATACGCATCGGTGTTCAAGGCTAAAGTGGACGGTTTGACGAAGACGGGATACCGTTCGCTGCGGAAGCTGCGGGATGATCTCGCCACTTTCTTCGGCCTCGCGCCTTCGCACCAGACGATAAAGAATTGGCTGGGAATAGGCGAGGTAAAAAGAATTGAAAACCAAATATCAAATTATTCCGGGTATTACTGCTATGACGAGCAGTATATTAAAATTAACGGTAAGAGAGCGTACCGTTTGGCGGTATTCGACCCGCTCTTGAATGTTCCCGTTGCGGAGGAAATAGCCGCGAATATAGAGTATAATGCGATTTACGAATTTTTGAAGGAAGCGTTCAGGGATAAACCCCTTTTTACCGTCACAACAGACCACAGAAGAGCGTACAAGACGATAATAGACAATCTCGGAGCTGAGCATCAGTTATGCATATTCCATCTCTTCAAGATGATAGGGGCGGACGTATACGGCGCTTTGAAGTCTAAAAGAACCTCTTATAGGGATAAAATCAAATTTTGCCTCTATTTCACCGAGATTAAGAACATATTCAGGACGTACGATGAGCAAGTCGCAATAGAGCGCTTGGAGAAGCTTCTGGATGAATATGATAATATCCCAAGCATTTTACGAAGATATATTCGAAAGAAGATACTCCCGGACTTCGAACGGCTCACACTGTTCATGAGAGATGGATCGGTCTCCAGAACGACCAATCCCGTTGAAAATTACTATCGACAAACCGATCCAGAGCAAATAAAGGATAAATACAAGACTGATCAGGGCATACTCTCGTATCTGGCGAGAAAGATGGAATACTGGACGGCGAAATTAGGGCGGTGTCTTCAGTCCTCAAAAATCTTCGATTTTTGGGATAACGCAAATCAAAGATTTGCGCTTACATCCAACAAGTTGACAGNCCCACATCATCGATAATTTTAAATGTTTTAGAAGAAAAATGTTCTTCGACTTTCTAAAGGGGTATGATAAAATGGCAAAAGAGAAAAAGGTGGCGGTAATATCTGCCGGAGTATCGAGAAATGATCTGCACAGGTTTGAAAATCAGGAAGAGTTGGTTGCAGAAGCTGTAAAAGAGGCTTTGGATGATTGCCCAGAGCTTTCTTTGGAGGATATAGATACTTCTGTCTTCTCTTACTTCAGCGACCATTTTGAGGGACAGCTCGCCATGCACTGGATACTGAATGACTATATCGGTCTTACTCCGAGGTGTACAATGAGGATCGAAAATGGTGGAGCGGGTCCCGGGACGGCCATAAGGGTGGGATATAGCCAGATCGCAAGTGGTCTCTCCGACGTATGCATCGTGCCGGGCGTGGAGAAACAGGGGGAGGTGAGACCGGCGACGGCAAACATGTTCATCGCAGAGGCGGCAGATACCGATTTTGAGGTGCCGGTTGGCGGTTATTATATCGCTTTTTATGGGGCAATGGCTACAAGGCATATGTACCTATATGGAACGACGGAAGAGGATTTTGCGACAATAGCGGTTAAAAATAGAAATAATTCCCTGGAAAATCCTTATGCACAGTGGTTGAGAACTTATGGGAAACCGATCGATGTGGACGACGTATTGAACTCTAGGATGTTGGCGTATCCGATGAAGGTGTTGGACTGCTCGCTCCTAAGTGAGGGCGCGTCATGTCTGGTGCTCGCGTCGGCCGATGTTGCAAGAAAATACACGGATGAGCCTGTCTGGATCACAGGTGTTGGAACGGCATCAGATATGATGAGGCCGGGAGATAGGATCGACAATCCAAATTGGTCAGATAAGAGATTCAGTTATCCGGAGGCGAAGGTACCTTATCCAGATTATGCAAAGAGACCTAGGGCGATTTATCCCGAGATGTCCAACTTCGGTGCGGTAAGGGAAGCATCAAGACAGGCGTATAGGATGGCTGGAATATATGAGCCGTATAAAGAGATCGATGTAGTTGAACTGCACGACGCATACGATACCAGTGAACTTCAATGCTATGAAGATCTCGGCTTCTGCGATGTCGGACACGGCAAAGATCTGGTGAGAGATGGCCAGGTTGAGATAGGTGGTGATATACCTGTCAATCCATCCGGTGGACTGGAAGGATTTGGGCATCCCGTCGGTTCGACCGGTATTCAACAGTGTGCAACGCTATTCTGGCAACTACGGGAAGAGATTCATGAAAAGTTCAAGAGCAGTAAGAATCAGATCGATGGGGCGAGGGTGGCACTGAATCACAGCCACGGAGGTACGGGTACGGCTATAAATGTTCTAATCTTTGAGAGGTGATAATTATGGCAAAAGAAGTACCAAAAGAGAAGAGATTTGGGTTAGAGGTAACGAAAAAGAAGGAGATGGACCCAAAATGGTTGGAGTGGGGTGAGGTGGGAAGAGCTGAAATTGTGGGTTATGAGATCGGAACCGCCGAAGAGGGGGCAAATATAGATAAACTACAAAAAAAGAGGTTCATGGAGATCTGGAGACCTTTTGATTTCATCTATCACCACAGCTATGGCATGGTCTCACCATTCTTTGAGGGACTATTGGATAAGAAATTGATGGGTACTCGATGCCCGAAGTGTGGCGATAGATTTATGCCTCCGAGGGCAAACTGCTGGAGACCCTCCTGTAAACTCCAGGAGACAGAGTGGGTCGAATTGCCGTTGAGAGGTACACTCCACACCTTTTCCATAATGTATTTCGCGGGCACCCCATTCTTGCGTTTATTGCCAGCCATCATCGGATATGTGAGGGTTGAGGGGTGCAACATGGCGATGGTGATCTTCGTCAAAGAGGTCGATCCAACCAAGTTACAGTGCGATATGCCCGTCGAGATTAAATTCATCGATGAGCCGAAGGGCGATCCAACGGATATATATGTCGTTCCTGCAAAGGGATGGAAACCGGTTGAGGATAGGTTTTCTTGGGACGAAGAAGGGAGGGCACGCATTGTAAGAAACCTAAAGAGCACAAAGGAACATTGGGACAAGGTATATGGGAAAGATAGACCTATGATGGCAGAAGTACCGGATTAAGATATTTGGGAGGAGATCAGGTGGACTTCGAAGAGACCGAAGAAGAGAGGATGATAGCAGAGACGTCTCGTGAGATAGCTGGTGAATTTGGACCGGACTACTGGAGAGAACACGAAGAAGAGGAAAAATTCGGCCAAGAATTCTGGGATACGCTCGTCAATAACAATTTCACAGGAGTGATCATACCGGAAGAGTACGGTGGAGAGGGTATGGGAATGCTCGAACTGGAGATCGCGATGGATGAGATGGCATCGAATGGGTGCGGAATGGCACCCATCTGGTATCTCTGCGTTCAAGAGGTCTTCTGTTCAAATCCCATCTCGAGACTCGGCACCGAAGAAGAGAAGGAGAAGTATCTGCCGAAGTTGGCGAAGGGGATGGAAGGTTGTATGGCTTTGACTGAGCCAGATGCAGGTTCAAACACACTAAATACAAAAACTTTGGCCGTAAAGGAGGGTGACGNATATATCATCAACGGACAGAAGATGTTCATCTCAAATGTTGATAGATCTAGCATGATGCTTCTTGTCACGAGAACGACACCGAAGGAAGAAGTCAAAAGAAAGAGTGAGGGACTGACGTTGTTCCTGGTCGATCTTCCAGATGAATCCGTGAGTTGGGAAGCGATGCCAAAACATGGCATCAACTATTCGCATACGTGCACCGTCCATATCGATGATCTGATAATCTCCGAGGATAGCATACTTGGAGGAAACGGAAGGATCGGCAAGGGATGGCAGGACTTGGTGGAGGTATTAAATCCAGAGAGGATCTCGTTTGGAACCGCAGGCGTTGGAATAGGCACGTGTGCCCTCAAATACGCGGTGGAATATGCAAATACGAGAGACGTCTTTGGCGACCCCATAGGCTCTTACCAAGGCCTTCAGTTCCCGATGGCCGCCTCTTTTGCGAAGCTGGAATGCGCGAGACTGATGAATAGGAGAGCTGCATGGCTCCTTGACCATGGAAAGCCGTATGTTGCCGACGCAAATCTCGGAAAATATATGTCGGTTGAGGCTGGAATGGAGGCATGTTATAATGCGATGCAGGCGCTCGGCGGGTATGGATATGCAAAAGAACAACACGTGGAGCGATGGTGGCGCGAGATGCAACTTTGCCGGTTGGCCCCTGTAACGAACCAGATGTCCCTTGCATACATAGGAGAGCACATCATGGGTATGCCAAAGTCGTTTAGAACGGTCTGAGAAGTTATTTATTTTGAAGGAGGTTATTTTAAGTATGGAATACAAAAAGGAATATGATAAGAAGATTATATCCCCAGAAGATGCAGCTAAACTTGTTAAATCTGAGATGTGGATTGACTTTGGTTTTTTCATGGGTATCGCATACCTTATGGAGGAGGAGATAGCGAAAAGAGCAGATGAATTAGAGGATGTCAAGATCAGAACCACCGGGTTCCATCTAGAGCCTCAAACGGTCAAGGCAGATCCAGAGCAGAAACACTTCATCTTCAACGACTTCTTCGTTATGAAACAAGGGAGAAGATACTGCGATATGGGGTGTCTCTCCCACATACCTTTCAACTTCCACGACCAACCGAGAGTGTATCGAGAATTCTTGAAGGATAAGGTGGATATGGCTTTTATGGAAGTAACTCCGATGGATAGGGGGGATATTTTAATTTTGGCGTCGGATTGGCAGCGCAAAAAGCGGTCTGCGACGTTGCAAAGACAATAGTTCTGGAGGTGAATAGATCGATGCCATGGGTTCCGGGTGGTTACGATGAATCCATACACATATCGGATGTAGATTTTATCGTCGAGAACGAGAAGTATGAGATACCTGAGCTCGGAAATCCTGATGCAACGGATGTTGATAAAAAAAAGTAGCCGAGAATGTGGCGTCTCTCATCGAGAACGGATCGACGATGCAACTCGGAATTGGCGGCATGCCAAATATCATCGGTCAACTGCTCATGGAACATGGGAAGAAGGATCTTGGGATACACACGGAGATGTTCACGGATAGTATGGCCGATCTCATCGAGGAGGGTGTGATCACCGGAAGGAAAACGAGCTTAAATCCAGGAAAAGCCGTCCATTGTTTCGCCGCAGGCTCGAGGAGAATGTATGACTTCATGGATCACAACACATCTCTCGCCGGATTTCCCGTCGATTACACGAACGACCCCTATATCATCTCCCAGAACGAGAAGCAGGTGGCGATAAACAGCGCGATAGCGGTGGATCTCACGGGACAAGTCTGTTCGGAGACCGTCGGGTATCGCCACATCAGTGGAACGGGAGGACAACTCGATTTCACGCTCGGAGCATATATGTCGAAGGGAGGAAAAGCATTTACCTGCCTCCATTCTACATATAAAACGAAGGATGGTGAGGTAGAATCGAGGATCGTTCCACAGTTAGAGCGTGGCGACGTCGTCACCGTGCCGAGGAGCGTCACGTCGTACGTCGCGACCGAATATGGCGTGGTGAATCTCAAAGGGAAAACTAGCTGGGAAAGGGCAAAATTACTGATCTCAATCGCCCACCCAGATTTCAGAGATGAGCTCGAGAGAGAAGCGGAGGAAAAGAATATAATACCAAAAACTCTCAGAGGAAGAAAAAAGAGGAGTTTTGAATGAGAGATAAGGTCATCGTGACCTGTGCGGTAACAGGGTCGGTAAATATTCCCAGCATGTCTAGGTATCTTCCCATTTTTCCAGAACAGATAGCGGATGATGCAATTAAGGCATGTGAGGCCGGTGCCGCCGTAGTTCACATACACGCAAGAGATTCAAAGACGGGGGCTCCCACATCCGATTTGAATGTGATGAGGGAGATCGTCACGAAAATCAAGGAAGAGAGCAATGCGGTTATCTGCATAACTACCGGCGGAGGGCTCGGCATGACGATCGAAGAGAGAGTTGCAGTGGTTCCAGAATTTAAACCGGAGATGTCGTCTTTCAATATGGGCTCGATGAACTTTGCAATGTTTCCGGTGGCGGAGAAGATCAAAGAATATAAATATCCGTGGGAGAAGCCGTACATCGAATCAACCGACGATTTTGTCTTTAAAAACACGTTCAAGGATTTGGAGTATATCTGTGAGACGATGGAGAAGTACGATACAAAGCCTGAGCTGGAATGTTATGATGTGGGTCAGGTATACAACGCCGCTTTTCTCGTACGCGAAGGAGTTCTCGATCTCCCGGTGCACATACAGTTTGTCACGGGCATTCTTGGTGGTATCGGATCAACGCCTTACGACCTCATGCACATGAAGAATACGGCAGACAGATTATTTGGTGATAACTACACGTGGTCAACCATCGCGGCGGGCAGAGATGAGTTCCCGATATGTACGATGGGTATGATACTCGGCGGGCACGTCAGGGTCGGGATGGAAGATAACCTATGGCTAAAGAAGGGAGTGATGGCCAAGAGCAATGCGGATCTCGTAAAAAACATCGTCGAGATCGCGGATAGATTAAGTTATGAGGTTGCCACGCCGGATGATGCAAGGAAGATGCTCGATTTGAAAGGGAAAGATAGGGTAAACTTCTGATCATCACCAAATCACTATTCCAGGTGAGGCGAAAAATAAAAAGTCCTAAATCGGTTTGAAATAGTCAAGATCGAAGATGTTACCCTCTTTTTTATCCTTCCATACCGCTTTCAAACGGGTTTTTCCAATCACCAGCTGTTTTTGAATTTTGTCAACATCAAAATCCATTCCACCGATGAAATGGGTAAAACCCGTATCCGCCCCATCGAGTTTTATGACGCCGATGCCATATGGTGGATCTCTCGGCTGGTTTGCAAATGTGTAATAGACGATCGTATATCCCTGCAGTATCCCCTCATTCTTCACTTCCACCTCTTCGGTCGTATCGACGAAACATCGGGGGCAGAATTTTCTCGCGGGCACCAACACACGACCGCATTCCGGGCATCTGCTTCCCATGATCTTTTCATTCTTGAACGTGTCAAAGAACTTCGTCCAAGTCTCACCAATTGCCCAGCTATATGGCAATGGCAATGTCATCTTGAGCGTGTTTCTCTTCATATCTCTCTCCAATTTTATTCTATCAACCATACTTCTCATCCCCTTACAAATTTTTACTGACGACTGTTACCGCCGTGTATTGAACGACGCCGCCCATCGCCGAAGCAAAACCAGTTTCGGCACCCTTAACCTGGTGTTTACCGGCCGTACCCCTCACCTGCATGGCGGCCTCTGCAACGCGTTGCATACCTGTTGCTCCGATTGGGTTCGTGCACAAGGTACCGCCGGATGGTGCTATAGGCATGTCTCCGTCTTTCTCTGTCATCCCATCTTCAACCATTTTGATCCCCTCACCCTTACCACAGAAACCGAATTGTTCGTACCAGAGAAGTTCTTGCCATGTGAACGGGTTATATACCTCTGCAACGTCCAATTCTTTTCCTGGATCTTCAATTCCAGCCATTTTATACGCTCTTCTTGATGCCGTTATCGGGGATAACCATTCCACGAAGTCTTTATCTCCAAGCCACTGTTCATCTCCAGCATACCCCAATCCTTTAACCCATACAGGATTATCCGTGATCTTCTTCGCCTTCTCCTCCGATGCCAGAATGATTGCGCATGCACCGTCGGACGATGGGCAACAATCCAACATTCTGATCGGATAACATAACATCTGCGACTTCAATACGTCCTCGATCGTGCACTTTATCTTTAGATGGGCGTATGGATTGTCGAAGGCAGCAAGATGATTTCTCACAGAGATCTCGGCCGTCGCGGCGCGTGCCCTTTCGTGTGAAATATTATATCTACTCTCGTATTGGCTAAATTGTAATGCAAACACCCCGGGAGCGCCACCCAAAAATGGTCGCTGTATGAATGGATCCGTCACATTTGACATGACGCCTTGCGAGTCCCCCTCACTCATCTTCTCGTGTCCGACTGCCAATACAATATCAAAGAGACCAGAGGCGACATGATAATACGCAGAATGAAATACCGAGCCGCCGGTCGATCCACAAGTGGCTATTCTAATCACAGGTTTCGAAAAACCCCCGAGACCATCCACTATATAATATTGCGAATCATTGATTCCGCACTGGTATCCAGGCATACTTCCGCAGACCACGGCGTCGATCTCTTTGTTCATCAATTTGGCATCTTCGAGGCCTTTTTTTGTCGCTTCGTACACCAACTCTGAGAGAGTAACATCCGATCTTCTGCCACATTTCGTCTGTCCTATGCCCACAATTGCCACATTTCTAACCATCTGACTTCACCTCCTCTTATTTACTTAGACATATAACGGCATGTGCTTCTCCTGCAAATCCTCCTATTGCATGGGCAAGGGCAGTCTCCGCATCAGGTATTTGGTGTTCACCGGCCTTATCCATCACCTGCATAGCAGACTCGGCTATTCTGATCAGGCCCCGCGCTACGTATGGATTGAAAGAGAGTACACCGCCAGAGGGGTTGACAGGAATATTTCCCTCCATTTCGGTCGTCCCTTCATCTATCAACGTACCACCTTTCCCTTCTTTACAGATGCCGAGCCCCTCATACCAAAGAAGCTCCTGTGGTGCGAATGGTTCGGATAGCTCTATGAGATCGAGCTCTCTTCTCGGGTCTTCAATTCCAGCCATTTTATACGCCCTTCTTGAAGCCGTCTTCAAAACCGTCGTATCCACCAGATCTCTATCCCCCAGGAAATAGGAATCCATGCCCCATCCAACCCCTCTGATCCACGCCGGGTTATCCGTGATCTTCTTCGCCTTTTCCTCCGATGCCAGAATGATTGCGCAGGCACCGTCGGAATATGGACAACAATTGAGTTCTCTCAGCGGATAAGATAGCATCGGCGATCTCAACACGTCATCAACTTTTATTCTTCCCTTTTTGTGGGCGTATGGATTATTTAAAGCATTTTTAAGGTTCTTTACGGAGACTTTTGCGATCTGTTCTTCGCTGATTCCGTATCTCTGCATGTAATCTTGAGCCTGTATCGCGGCCGATGAAATTTCGTCAATACCGATCCAACGTTGAAATATTGGATCCGCAGAGATGTTCGTGATATTGGAGAATGGCATATCTATCTCGGAACACTTCGTATCGCTAACCACGAGTGCTGTATCGAACTGTCCAGATAGAATTCTCATATACGCGTACAAAAATCCGAAAGCCCCATCCTGTTCCACCTTGGATACCTCCTTCAGATAACCCGTGGTGGATTCGAGCGTATGGATGTTTGAACAGGCGATTCCTCTCCAATAATCCGATGACGCCTCTATCACAGTCTCAATGTCGTCCTTGGAAATTCCTACTTTGTCGATCAGTCCTTTCGTCAGTTCGTAATCCATCTCAAATATGCTTTTATCCAGCGTTGCCTCGGTGTGAGGAATTTGTGATACACCCACAATTGCCACGTTTCTCATGCTCACCTCCTTAATTTTGTTACCATTGTTTCGCTGATATCCCTTAAATCTTTCCTTCAATAAAAAGTATTGGAATAATGAGCTATATTTTTATGCACAAAGTTTGTAAAAACTCACTTGATCTTTTTCGCACCCTCTTCTCTCAATGCTCTCCTCAGTATCTTACCAACCGGATTTTTTGGAATCTCTTCTATAAATTCCACGCTTTTGGGAACTTTGAAGGTGGCAAGATTCTTTTTGCAATGCTCTATTATCTCCTCCTCTGTGACTTTTCCTTTATATCCCTCTTTAAGACTGACAAATGCCCTAACAGTTTCACCTCGATATTCATCCGGTACTCCGACGACGCCCGCCTCTTTCACGGCAGAATGCCCCATCAATACACCTTCCACCTCGGCGGGAGCCACATTATAACCAGAAGCAACTATTAAATCTTTATAGCGATCAACAAAGTACATAAAGTCTTCATCGTCCATATACCCTGCATCTCCGGTATGAAGCCATCCATCATCCAGAAAGGCGACTTTTGTCTCCTCCGGCTTATTCCAATAGCCTTTTGCGACACCGTCTCCCCTAAACATAAATTCTCCCACGGTACCACGGGGGACGATTTTACCTCTTTCATCCGCGATTTTTACCTCGCAATTGAACGCCGGGCCGATGGCTCCAGGTTTGTACTTATTGGGCATGCTTACGACCGAGGCTCCTTGGCACATCGTTTCAGTCAACCCGTACCCATCGAGAAGGCCCAGACCGGTTATCCCCTTCCATTCTCCCCTTAAGGGGGGCGGTTGGGGAGCTCCGCAGGAAAGGGTGGTCTTAAGACCAGAAAGGTCATAACTCCTGATCTCTGGGACATTCATCAAGCCCACGAAGAAGGTGGGCGGTGCGAATATGCGGGTTACTCTATGGTCTTGTATCCATCTTAAACAGTTCTTCGCATCAAAAAGTGGCACCAACACCGAAGTCCCGCCCGAATACAGGATGGGAAGCTGTACAAGACAATAGCCCGAGCAGTGGAACATTGGCATGATCTGCAGGTTCACGTCTTCTTCATCAAAATCGAAAATGTATTTGGTCGGATGCACGCAACTCCATACGGTTTTATGAGTCTCCATGACGCCTTTTGGAACACCTGTAGTCCCCGCCGTATATAGGATCAAACTTAGGTCTTCGGAAGGAGTGATTTTAACTTCTGGGAGCTCACCTTGCTTCTCTAACAACGAAAGCAGTTGAGTCCCCGGGAATTCCTTATTTTCCGCTCTGAATATGGGCGGGATTTCTTCTTGGGAAGTAGCGAAATCCTCGATATTGGTCACGATGATGTGTTCTACCGAGGTTTTATCCTTGATCGCTTCTACAATTGGTAAAATTGGTAAACTACCCAGCGTGATGAAGACCTTGGCCCCACAATCGTTCAGCTGCTGCTCCACTTCGCGGGATTTGTACATCACGTTGCAGGGCACGTGGATAGCTCCGAGTTTATTCACAGCGAAAAATACCAACGTGTGCTGGATGCAGTTGGGCAACATAGCCGCTACCCTATCGCCCTTTTTGACCCCGAGCCTATCTGCCAGAGCAAATGCTAGCCTATTGGAAAGTTCATCCAACTCCTTATAAGTTAACCTACTACCCAAACAGATCAGAGCATCTTTTTTTGGCCACTTTTTAGCGCCCTCCGCCACTATCTTGTATATAGGCTTATTGGGCAAAGGGGGCACTGGCCTAATACCCCACTCGTCCCTAAATTTGGAATACGATTCTTTCGTTTCCACCTCAATATCACCACCGTATTTGCATAGCTAAGTATCTTTTTAAAAAGTTTTCGATTTTTGTGCTCTGTTGAACGAATGCACCCATATCCCTTTTTGAATGGATTTCACCTTAGTATTTCTCCACTTATCGAACTTCAGGTTGTTCCCGCGACGCCATTTATACTATATTCCCTCAACACATCATAGCTCCAGAACCTCTGGATAGCTTCCGCTATCAGCCCAATTTTGCTCCTGCTTACCAT
>JGI24025J20009_10002932_pt1 | contig 11877 bp, 10 predicted proteins | sample Cruoilmetagenom3_FD_20009 | JGI IMG/M metagenome (IMG submission 20009)
CTCAGTCGAACGGTTTTGTTCAATCTGATCGACTAAACCTAACCTAAATCAGGGCACGAATTCCAATGACTTATTTATTTCCAGTTCCTTAGTTTGAAGAAATCTACCTTCGTAAATATCAAGTTAATTATTACTATTAGTTTTGGCAAGAGCAGGAATGCGGAAAAAGTTGCAGGGTTGGAATCAATGGCATTAGCTTTGCGCTGATGGAGGATGCAGCGCAAAACAGTCTACCTGTGGCAGATTTACGAAGCCGTCAGAATTAATTCCTTATAAAATCCGTCAGTGCTGGATTTTGAGCCGTTTTCAAATTTTGCAAACGGCTCTTGGCGTACTTGTCGAAAAGTATCCATGGCTTGCCTTTTTGTCTTGCCATAATATATGAAAAAGTTATAGACAATAACTAAAAATAAACAGTGAAAACAATTCCAGTGAGGGACAATAATTTTATTCATCTTTGTCAGCCGGATGCCCGTAAATCCTGTGGAGCTTGTTGCGGGCTGTACAACTATGCATACAGCACGAAAGAATCACTTGTTAAAAGATTGAGACAAAGGACCGCATTGTTTCATAAGACTGTAAACGGGCAAGATGATTTAGAAGACTTTTCCCGGATGATCAAGGAATCAGAGCCTCAAACCAAAATTTATGAGGTTATATATTGCTGCGAGTACATCGGGTTTCTTGATAATAGTGAGAAAAAGGTTGGCTGTCTTCTTCATCCCCTTCAAAATGGGGGTAAGGATTTCAGAGATGCATCATTTTATGGCAGGGATTTATGCGATGGTCACTTCTGTCCCAGCTATCATCATATTTCACGCGAGGAAAAACTGGCCTTAATCAATATTATCGAAGACTGGTATCTTTATGGCCTGTGTATTACCGATATAGATCTTGTTAAGGAATATTTTCGGTTTATCAGCGAGGGGATTGGCGAGATGCCATCAGCCGACAGATTTAAGGAGGGCGCGCTTAATGAGATCGCCCGTCGTTTTTTTTCACTTAAGCTTTCCTGGTTGTTCCGGTCACCCGAGACAAACCGTTTTGGGAAATATTATTTTGACGGATGCCAATATATGATAAATCATATCGATTACGATGCCCTGGGTTGCGAGAGATCAAGGTTTGACAGGATATTCCTCAGCTTGACTTCGCAGTTTAATACCCTGGAAGAATTGAGAAAAGGAGAAGCCATAATACAGGAAAATATTGATGAGTTTATATATAAATACCAGGAGGCATATTGACTCTTTTAACGGTATTGCAGTATGTAAAATCAAGAGAAAGGGGGGGGGCTTCGGGGTGAAGGAGATAAAGAAAAATATTCTTTATTCAAAAGAAGCGATAGAAAAACGTGTAAATGAACTTGCAGAGACAATTTCCCGTGATTACGAGGGGAGAAAAATCGTTTTTGTATGCGTTCTAAAGGGCGCCTTTATCTTTTTAGCAGATCTTACAAGGCGACTGAAAGTGCCCCATGTCGTAGATTTTGTAAGATTGGCGAGTTATGGTTCCGGAACGGTCAGTTCAGGGAAAATAACAATCACAAAAGATATCGAAACTTCCATAGAGGGGAAAGATGTTGTCATTGTTGAGGATATAATCGATACCGGAATTACCATGGATTTTCTGAAAGACAGGCTGAAAAAAAGTAATCCAAACTCTTTAAAAATCTGTGCCTTGCTGGACAAGGAAGAAAGAAGAGAAGTTAAAGTTGATGTAGATTACGTTGGTTTTACCATAGAGAATAAATTTGTTGTAGGATATGGAATTGATTTCGACGAAAAGTTTCGATGTCTGCCGGATATTTATGTGATTGACGAATAAAATTAAGCGGGCCGCTCGGGAAAGTTTCGCTTGCCCTTGCGGCGAAGCTATTCTCGGATAGTCTCCTGAGGGGGAAAAGAGTGATAATACAGTGTAAAAAGTGCGGAACAAGATACAATTTCGACGAGGCATTAATAGAGGGGGAAGGAATATGGGTAAGATGTACTCGTTGTAAGAATATGTTCTTTCAAGTCAATCCCGCGAGAGAACAAATAGTTTCGATCCCGGATATAGTGGATGAAAACATAGCGATTGGCACTGATATGAAAAAGGAAAAACCTGAAACCGGTGCTTATCGTGAAGTTGTGCAGTACCCTCGGTCTGATGAGGATAAGGAAAAAAGAGATGAAGTGGAACAACTCTGGCAAGACATAGCGCTTATGGAGGAAGGAAATCTCTTTAATGATCAATTAGAAAAAGATGCTTTGCTGAAAGATGAAGGAAAACCTGTTAATCCGGCAGAGCCAATACTAATTGAAGAAAATGATAGTGATCGTAATGGGATTATTCGAAAAGAAACCGGGACCGGGGGAAAAAGGAAAGGATTCTGGACACCGGGTAGGATTGTGGTCTATCCAGTAATTGTTATCGTTGTATTGTTGACAGTTTATTTTTGGTTTTTCCCGCAAGTCGGCAGACAGATCTTAAATAATGTTTATCTTGTTGAAGAATCAACGCAAATTACAGGGGGGAAAGATAATACAAAAAGATCAATAAATGGAAGTAAGGAAAAAATTTCATTCGTTAATATAAAGGAACATACTGTGAAAAACTGGATTGTCGGTGATATTTTCATAATCCGGGGCATTGCAGTTAATAAAAACACTAGTCCCGTTTCACAGGTTAAAGTAAGAGGTAGAATATTAGATTCATCGGGGACTGTTTTAATGAAAGAAAAAGTTTATGCAGGTAATATTCTTACTGATGAGGAGTTGAAAAACCTGACAGAAGAAGAAATCAAAGAAGAACTTTCCAATTCCTGGGGAAGTGATTTTCTCAACAAGGAGATACCATATAAGGGAGAGATTCCTTTTATGATTGTGTTTAGTAATCCTCCCGAAAGAGCTAAAGAATATTTGATTGATCCTGTACAAGTTGAGGCCGTCTCTAATTAACAGAACATTCCGTTAAGGGTAGATAAGGGTCAGAAGAGAGAACTCGGGAAAAACAGGGGGACTTATTTGTCGCCGACAAAAAAAGTAAAAGTTGCTTTCGTCTTATTATTTATAATTTTTGTTACAGGAACACTGGGCTACCATTTCCTGGAAGGGTGGACTCTTGCCGAAGCTTTTTATGCAACGGTTGTTACCCTTGGCACGGTAGGATATGGCGATTTTTACCCTATCACTGCAGAAGGGAGAATGTTTGCGGTTTTCCTGATTATCTTTGGTGTAGGCACCATGGCCTATACATTCGCGATGATAATGGAAAACTTTATGGAAGGCCGACTGAGAAAAGTATTGGGGAGGGGCAGATTGAAAAGACAGATAGAAAGAATGAAGGAACACTATATTATCTGTGGTTGTGGCAAGATAGGGCATTTCATCTGCAGGGAACTGACCGAGGAGAAAGTTGATTTTGTCGTTATTGATAACGATTCGGAAGTTATCCATAAGATTGAGGATGAAGGGTTTCTCTATATTAATGGTTGCGCGACAGATGATAAAATTCTTATAGAGGCAGGTATAAAAAGAGCCAAAAGTATTGTTTCCGTTCTTCACACTGACGCGGATAATCTGTATGTTGTCCTGACGGCACGAGAATTAAACCCGGATGTTTATGTGCTGTCGAGATTTGAGGATGAAGCGTCGGAACGTAGATTGATAAAGGCAGGAGCGGATCGAGTCATATCTCCCCACAAGGTGGGCGGGATGAGGATGACGATGGCTCTTCTTCGGCCTGCCGTGCTGGACTTTGTGGAAATTACCGTAGGCAAAAAGAGTCTTGCTCTACGCATGGAAGAAGTCCAAATTTACGAATCTTCACATATTGCCGGCAAATCCCTGGCAGATTCTGGCTTGAGGCAAGAATATGATCTTATTATTGTAGCTGTGCATAAAAAATCGGGTCAAATGATGCTTAATCCCTCTGCCAGTTACATTATCGAGGGGGGAGATAATCTGGTCGCCCTTGGCAGGGAAGAAAACCTGGTTAAGCTTTCCGCAGCATGTCAAATATGAGTGCCGCCGGAACAACACCTTCCCTTACGATGTTCGGTGGATCTGTAGTTACATCCACGATTGTTGAGGCCAATCCACCCAGTGTACTGCCGCCATCAATAATAGCATCTACACTATTGCCAAGGCTGTCTATGAGGTCGTTAACCGATGAACATTCCTTCTGCCCGGATAGATTTGCGCTGGTGGCAGTGACAGCCCTTGAAAGAGTTTTTGCGAGACTGGTTGCAATAAGATTGCCGGAAAGACGAATCCCTATTTTTCCTGTTCCCGCTGTCAGTTGTTGAGGAACATTATGCGAAGCCTCAAACAGAATTGTTAGTCCGCCTGGCCAGAATCTATTCATAAGTATACTGCCGGTTTCCGGAACATCTTTAACAAGTTTGATTACATCCGTTCTGTCCCCGATAATTATGGAAATCGGGTTTTTGAAATTCCTCCCCTTGATCGTGTAAATTTTTTCGATTGCCTTCTCGTTTTCTGCGTCCGCACCGAGGCCATAAAAGGTTTCTGTCGGATAGGCAATGATACCACCCTCCCTCAGGATATCCGCGGCTTTATCTATTGAAGATTGATCAGGATTGTCTGGATCTAACTTCAGGATTTCTACCATTCGAGTTTATCCTGTTTTTCTTCAATATCTTTAGCCATACGTTTAATATAGGCATTTAATTTTTCGCGGAGATCTTCATTGTACAGGGCAAGTATTCTAACAGCCATAAGGGCTCCGTTTTTTGCTCCGGCCTTCCCGATTGCCATGACAGCAACCGGGACACCTCCCGGCATTTGTGCAGTTGATAAGAGAGCATCAAGACCGTTTAGTGATGTCGCATCAATGGGGACTCCTATAACGGGAAGAATGGTTTGTGAAGCGATGACTCCTGCCAGATGAGCTGCTGCACCGGCACCAGCTATTATCACTTTAATGCCCCTGTTTGCCGTCTCTTTCGCAAACTTTGCCGTTCTTCCCGGCGAGCGATGTGCTGAGGTAAGAAAGACCTCATAAGAAATATTAAAGTCATCCAGAATTGCAATAGCTTCTTTCATAACAGGAAGATCGGAATCACTTCCCATGACAATGCTCACAAGTATTTCGGAATCTTTTTTCATAAATAACTCCTCAACAAATTCCTTATCCCTGATTTCTATATGAGAACTACTAACTTAAAACCTCGACCCTTGGGCATTGAACCTTGAACCTTTAGCCTTTAGTGTCTGAAGTGCCTCTTTCCTGTAAAGATCATTGCAATGCCATGTTCATCTGCTGCCTTTATGGTTTCTTCGTCTCGTATTGATCCTCCGGGTTGGATAATGGCCGTTACACCCGCTTCCGCGGCCATGTCCACACCATCTCTGAAGGGGAAGAATGCATCGGAGGCAAGTACGGTTCCTTCGGTGGGAAGATTTGCCTTCATTCGGGCTATCTTCACAGAATCAACCCTGCTCATCTGCCCGGCGCCCACACCAACCAGTTGATTCTTAGTTGAGAAAACAATGGCATTGGACTTTACATGTTTTACAACATGCCATGCAAAATCAAGGGCCTGGCATTCATCTTCTGTAGGAGTTCTTTGGGTTACTACCTGGGCATTTTTGATATTTTCACTGATATTGTCCCTTTCCTGTATGAGAAGCCCTCCGACAACTCTTCTATAGTCATAATCGGCAGGTCGGTTTCCTGCAGATGATGGAATTTCCAGTATCCTCATATTTTTTTTTGTACTCAGTATGTCGATAGCATCCTTATCGAAGGCGGGAGCAATAACGACTTCCAGAAATATTTTTGCAATTTCTTCTGCTGTTTTTTTGTCGATACGTCTGTTAAAAGCAACGATTCCACCAAAGGCCGACACAGGATCGGTTTCCATGGCTTTTTTATAAGCTTCCAAAATATCATCGCTCGATGTTGCTGTACCGCATGGGTTCGAATGCTTCATTATAACGGCGGCAGGAAGTTCAAAATCGTATGCCATCTGCCAGGCTGCATCACTATCCATGATATTGTTATAGGAAAGTTCTTTTCCCTGTAGCTGCCGGGCGTTTGATACTGAAGGGAAGGATATATCTTTTTCTCGGTAGAAAGCCGCTTTTTGATGAGGGTTCTCTCCATAACGTAGATCCTGGGCCTTGGTGAATTGCATGGTATAAGTTTCGGAAAATTCCTTCTTTCCTTCCGGTGTCAACGTACCAAGATAATTTGATATAGCGGCATCATATCGAGCCGTGAGCTGAAAGGTCCTGGTCGCGAGGGCAAAATTGGTTGCTTCGGAAATTTTCCCATTGCACTCGTTCATTTCCTCAAGGATCTTCGGATAATCGTCAGGGTCGGTTACGACTGTAACAAAGCGGTAATTTTTAGCCGCCGCCCTGAGCATGGCGGGGCCCCCGATATCGATATTCTCTACGGCATCTTCCAGAGTGCACCCCTCTTTTGCCACTGTATCCTCAAACCTGTAAAGGTTGATTACGACCATGTCTATCATATTGATGCCATGTTTCTCTGCCGATTTTACATGTTCTTCATTGTCACGCAGGGCAAGAAGACCACCGTGGATCTTGGGATGAAGCGTCTTCAGCCTTCCATCCATCATTTCGGGGAAACCGGTGTAATCTGAAACATCAACAACATTTATGCCACTTTGTCTCAACCGGTCTGCCGTTCCTCCGGTAGACAATATTTCCACATTGAATTTTTTCAATTCTTTTGCAAAATCCACAATCCCTCTCTTATCAGTCACACTGATAAGAACACGTCTAATCTCATTTTCCATTCAAACTCTCCTTTATATTAAATCGTATGTTAAATTGCATGGGGTCCGTTACTGTCTGAGCATTTAACTTGAAACTCAAAACTTTAAACTAAGTCTGAGTCGTCAGCCCCTTATCTTCTTCATATGATCTATTCTCTTTTGTATCAGCGGTTTCGTGCCGATGTCAGGCCTGTGGTCTACGGGTCCTTTTATGGATGATACCGCCCGTTCCGCTATCTGTTCCGCTTTTTCGAGGTCTTCTGCTATTCCGACTACTCCGATGGCACGTGAAGTGGTCATATATAGACCATCCTTTCTCTTGTCAACGGAAGAATAGTAGAGTTTTGCATCTTTTACGTCATCCACTTCAATTTTTTCGGAGGTTGATTTCGCGTCGGGGTGATCCTTTGGCAGGCCATAGCCTTTTGGTACAATGTATTTACAGACGGTAGCTTTTTTTTCAAATTCGACCGTCAGAGTATTAAGCGTTCCCTCGATAATTGCCTTGCAGACATCGACAAAATCTGTTTTTAAAAGGGGGAGAGTATTCATGGCTTCCGGATCTCCGAATCTGGCGTTGTACTCGAGAAGCTTAACACCGTCTTTCGTTATAATAAAACCACCGTACATAACTCCCTTATAATATTCACCCGTTTCCTTGTAAATTGCCTCCGCGACTTTCTGTGTTATGGCAAGACCTTCTGCCACATCCTCTGCCGTCATAAAGGGCAGGGAATGATCTGCTGATGAATAGGAACCCATTCCTCCGGTATTGGGTCCCCTGTCATCTACGAACCGTCTCTTGTGATCCTGTACGGGGGGTGTTGCAACAACCGTGATACCATCAGAGATACACTGTAATGAAAATTCTTCACCTTCCAGTTTTTCATCTACAATAACACATGGATGTTCCTCCAGGATCTTTCTACAATGTTTAAGGGCTTCAACCTTCGTTTGAAAATGATCTCCCTGTACCATAACACCTTTTCCACCCGTGAGTCCATCGGGTTTGACTACGACTCCATCCAGTTCACTCATAAATTCATCGATACCGTCCATTGAGGAAAAAACTTTGTATTTCGGATTTCCCGAGATATTATATTTTTTCAGCAAATCTTTTGTGAAGGATTTGGAGGTTTCCAGCCTGGCCAGTTTTTTTGTTGGGCCTACAGATGGAATACCTTCTTTTTGCAGGGAATCAACGACACCGTTATTGAGAGGATCTTCCGGTCCTATTATTGCGAAATCGATCTTGTTTTCTTTTGCGAATTGATTAATGTCGCTCAAATCGGTGTAATCTCCAATTCTGGTATCTGCGGAAAGGGATGAAATTGCGGGATTATTCGATTTCATATATGAAAATAGTTTCGGGTTATGCGTTGATCGAGTCAATGCTTCTGCTATCGCATGTTCCCGTGCACCATTTCCGATTAAAAGGATGTTGGTCATCTTGCTACCTCCTGAATAGCTACTGATTTTTACCACAAGAAATTGTTCATGTCATCAGCTTAAGCGATTTTATTATTCACCACCACGAAGAACCCTTATTCCGTCTGCTTAACCTTGAACCGTGAACTCCGGAGCTTTGAATTTGAGTAGTTACCATATATCCAAAAAAGGTATATTCGTCAAATGACTTTATTCTAAGGTTTAACAGGTTGACTTTTCTATGAAACAAAGGTAGCGTAAATATAAATGATTTATTAAATTTTAGACACTTTGAGACAGATTAATATTGGATCACGATATTACAATTAAACTCTTTTTGTTGTTTATTCTTTTGCTTCTTTCAGGTTTTTTTTCCGGCTCAGAAGCTTCTCTTTTTTCTCTTACCACCCTCCATTTGCACAAAATGAAGGAAGATAAAAATCCTTTTTTCGCATACATACAGAAGCTTTTATTATATCCAAGAAGATTGCTGATCACCATAATTGTTGGTAATGATTCAGTGAATATTACGATTTCTGTCCTGACGACTTCTATTTTCCTTTATCTGCTCGGGATAGAAGGCAAGTGGGTGGCTATAGCTGTGACTACCTTGACATTGCTTATTTTTGGAGATGCCATACCCAAAACCTTTGCCGTCAATTATCCCATCAGATTTTCCACATCTGTTTCACTCCCTCTGATGTTTTTTTCCAAGATCGGACGTCCAATCGTTTGGGTATTGGAAAAGATATCTAATCTGTTTGTTTACTTGTTTGGAAAAAGTATTTCCATACAACCACCTGTATTAACAGAAGATGAATTTATTAATCTTGTAGATACTGGTCATCGGGAAGGTGCTTTGGAAGAATCTCAGAGGGATCTGATCCACCGGGTATTTGAACTTGCCGACACTACTGTATCTGATGTTATAATACCAAGGGTGGATATGTTTTGTCTTCCCATATTAATGACTGTTGAAGAAATGGGAAGGCAAATTATCAAGTCTCGATATTCAAGAATACCTATTTATGGAACGGATAGAGATGATATTTTAGGCATTCTTCACGCGAAATATCTGTTAGAAGAGATTTCAAAAGAAAGTAACATCAAAACAAATATCAGAAAACTACTCAAAGAACCTTACTTTGTTCCTCTGGAGAGAAGTGTTGAAAGCATGCTCAGGGATTTTCAAATAAGGAAAATACAGATGGCAATAGTAGTGGACGAATATGGTGGTGTTGCAGGTATTGTGACTTTAACTGATATCATGAAAAACCTTTTTGGTGACATTTATGATGAATACAACGTGAGAAAAAGTTTATTTTACAGAATTGATAATGGGACGGTAATGGTATCAGGATCTATGGATATTGCAGATTTTAACGAACTTATCGAAACAGCAATTCCGACGGATGATTTTGACACTGTAGGAGGCTTTATTTTTCACCTCTTCGGGAAACTGCCGGCAAAAGGCGATGAAGTGGACTTTGAAAGATATACTTTCAAAGTGGAAAAGATCAGCAAGACAAGAATAATGACGGTCAGGGTAACGAAGAAAGAGGGGAAAAATGATGGATAATCTCCTGTCGTTCTTAGTTATGTTTTTGTTTTTATGCCTGGAGGGTTTATTTTCGGGAGGAGAAATAGCCCTTGTTGCGGCTGATATAAATAAAATCCGGAACAAGGCGAACAAGGGTTCTCGTTCAGCAGTACTGACCTTGAAACTTCTGGATAAACCGGAGTGGTTTTTATCCACGACTTTAACAGGAACAAATCTTTGTGTTGTTACAAATACTGCCATTGCTACATCAATGTTTATCTCTATATTTGGCGCTGCCCGGGGCGAGCTTTTTTCTGTTCTTGTGATGATTCCACTTCTTTTGATAATGGGTGAAATAGTTCCCAAGAGTATTTTCCAGCAACATGCTGAATTCATTACCCTTCGACTTTCATGGTTTATCTGGGTTGCTTCTTTTGTTCTTTATCCTGTTGTTTTTGTGGTATCAAAAATTTCGCGGAGTGCGCTTTTTATTTTCTCTCAACAAAAAAAAACGTTTTACGCTTCGTATATAACCAGGGCAGGTTTGGAATTTCTCCTCCAGAAAGATGGGGACCAAAGTGATATCATGACGTCAGAAAAAGAAATGGTACAGAGAATATTTGATTTTCCTGAATCAACTGCCGAAAATATCATGGTTCCACTGTCCAATGTAACCGCTCTTTCGGCAGATACAACGCTTAGGGAGGCTGTTCTGATAATTATTGAGAAAGGTTACTCCCGTATACCCGTTTATCATGAGCAAATCTATAATATCATTGGGATTCTCCATTCTTTTGATCTTTTAGAGGTGCTTTATGGAGAAACTGCGATGTTGACTCCGTTATCCGTAGATGATTTCATAGAGGCTTGTACCAGTGATAATGTATTGTATATGCCTGAAACAAAACCAACGGATGAACTCCTCTTCGAGTTGCAGAAAAGTGGTGAACACATGGCAATAATAGTTGACGAATATGGTGGCGCCGTAGGTATAGCGACCGCCGAGGATATTTTAGAGGAAATTGTCGGTGAAATTGATGATGAATATAGTGATGAAGGTGAAATGTTATATACAAAAGTGGGGCCGGGCAGATATTTAGTTAACGCGAAGGTAAAAATAGACCATATAAGAGAGATTGCCTCACTTGATATTCCAGATGGTAATTATGAAACATTAGGCGGTTTTTTGTTATATATGATGGGAAAGATTCCCAAGAGGAGGGAGAGTTTCATGCATGGGAATATTCTTTTTATTATTGAAGATGCCGATATGAAATCGATAAAACAAGTTCTTGTTGTTTTACCGGAAAGTATAAAAGATAAGGGCTGAGTGCTGAGGAATGAGGGATTGCCGGGAGATAAACCTATCCGGGTTCTTAGCCCTCGTTGCCCAGTCCTCAGTCCTTTCTATCCTGTGGAGATGTTGGAATGTTAGAAAACCTTAAAAAAAAGAAACTAGCTACGATTATATTAGCGGCGGGGAAGGGAACGAGGATGCATTCCGATCTCGCAAAGGTGCTTCATCTTCTCAGGGGGAAACCCATGTTGTCTTACCCCGTTGCCTTGGCCAGAGAAATGGGGTCACAGATAATAGTAATTATAGTAGGACATCAGTCTGATCTGATCAGAAACACTATTAAAGGCGAGGACCTGGTTTTTATTGAGCAGAAAGAGCAATTGGGAACAGGTCATGCAGTGCTCCAAGCCAGTGAAACATTGCAAAACTTTGAAGGAGAGACCCTTATCCTCTGTGGTGACATACCACTTCTTATGCCTTCCACTGTAGATGCTTTATTAGAAAGCCATTCATTGTGTCATGCATCAGTAACTGTTTTAACCACAATTATGGATGATCCGACAGGCTATGGAAGAATTGTAAGGGGAAAGGGAAATGCTGTTTTGAAGATTGTTGAAGAACGTGATGCTACCGAAGAAGAAAAGGGAATCAGGGAGATAAATTCAGGAATTTACTGTGTGGAAAGCAAATTTCTTTTTGAATCCGTGGGTCAAATTGACAATAACAACGCGCAAGAGGAGTATTACCTTACTGACATTCTTGAGATTGCCGGGAGAATGGGGTGTAAAACCAATTCATTTTCAGTACATAATCATATTGAAGTTATGGGGATAAATACTCGCGAAGATCTGGAGAGAG
>JGI24025J20009_10002933_pt1 | contig 11876 bp, 14 predicted proteins | sample Cruoilmetagenom3_FD_20009 | JGI IMG/M metagenome (IMG submission 20009)
GTGNAGTGTAGAGAACATATTAGAGAGTTATTAAAAATCGTACAACCAGAAATCGTGGTCTCCTTCGGAAAGTTCGGATGCGAAAATGTTGCTTCAATATTGTTGCAGGAAGGAAATAATAAGGGAAGCCCGAGAGAATTATTGAAATTTTTAGCATCATCAAAAGTTCCATTCAAGGATAAAGCAAATCGGATTATAAAAAGTGCCGATTTCAAGAGTGGTATAAACGCTGTATATGGTTCATCAAAGGTGGTTTTTTGGCCACTTTATCAGCCTGCTCGTAGCCATCTCAATAAATACAAGGGGGATTATGAAGTATTGAGGAGATTACTTGACATGAATGATTAGCCTTATATGACTAATCTTCATAGAGAAGCTTCTGATGATGTTTTCCCCTCGTAATAACCGATTGTTGCTTTCAGTTTCTCGGTATAGTTATAGATTTCGCTTAATTTATCTATCGGCATCTTTTCTTCTTTTTTATTTTCATCAAAGAAGCTCACATATTTCTGCTTAGTATTGAAATAGAACCTGCAAATCGGCTTAGTAGATTTACCCTCAAACAGAACGTTACAATAGTGTTTCCAATCTTTCAAAACAACCCTCTCAGGATCAAGGATTTCATGCAATATCGCACGTACAATGTGAAAACCTTCTATCTCTTCTTCTGTTGTGACAATCCCATCACCTTCTTCCTCTTCAGTTTTCTCGTCCCCTGAAACGACACCTGGCTCTTTGGTGTCTCCACCACTATCTCGTTCTAACGCTTTTTCCAATCTATCACTGATCTTATCATTAATGAATTCTTTAAACGCATGATGAATAATACCAGTAAATTTTCCCCGGACCGGTTTTGTTATTATGCCTGAGTAAACCTGTTTTGTGACGAATTTAACAAATTCCTCAGAGGGTGAATCGAGTTCTGCTCCAAGAATTCTCTTTATTTCTTTCAAATATTTCAGCTCGCTTGCTGCGGATACTATTTCATCGGTCTCAAATGATTCTTTTCTAAAACGTTTCAATTCCTCCACAAGATGGTCCTTTATGTCAAGCATATCGAATTCAAGAAATGGCTTTATATCCATTTTGTTCGCTTCTTCAAGGTCACTATAAAGTTTATACACAATCCCATTTGTAAGGACCCCAACTTTCACTTCAGTAACTGAAAAATATCTATAAAGTTGGGATGCATGCTCCTTTTCCAGATTAGTGTTCGCCGATTTGCATTCGAAAAGCATAATTGGATTTCCATCTTTCATTATGGCATAATCCACTTTTTCCCCTTTCTTTGTACCAACATCACAGGTGAATTCCGGCACAACTTCCTCAGGATTAAAAACATCGTACCCAAGAGCTTTTATGAATGGCATAACACGGGCAGTCTTTGTCGCCTCTTCCGTTTCTAAACGCTCTGATCGTTTAGAAATCTTACCGGATAATTCCTTTATCTGGTCTATGAAGTCCATATCACATCGCCTCTTTCTTATGTGCTATGAACAATGGAAGAGGATATATAAAAACTTTTCGATTGTGCACTTTGGGCCGCGGTCTGGGATTTCAAAAGACACAGTAAAGATTTACCAGAAGAATCCCTTCATTCGTTTCAAATCTTTGAGGTTAGTGATAGGAGCCTTACACGTGTAGTTTTCACAAATATACACGGTTGGCTTGCCCTGGATAGCTACCTTGTCTTTAATCAGTGCCGTTAGATCTGGGAGTTCCTTTTCAGTAACGCCAGACTGCAAGAAAACTACGATTTTATTAGGCAGAAAATGACGACCGATCTCGGCTGCAAATGCCTGAGCCTCTTCCATATTTTTACTTGCTATTACGACTTGCACAGGACTGCTGAGGTGGAAATCAAGAGCACAGAGCATTTGTGTGTGCTCTAACGGGCTCTGTTCCAATGTCGCACGGAACGCGCGAAAAATGGTTTCAGCTCGCTTCTTCAGTTCTTCGTTATCCGTTAGCGCTGCGAGTCGAAGGATGTTCTGCGCGGCAACCGAGTTGCCAGAGGGAATCGGCCCGTCGTACGCATCCTTTATGGCTACGGCAAGTTCTGCTTCGTTTGCACGATTGGAGAAGAATCCGCCATCCTCTTTATCCCAGAACAGCTCCATCATACGGTCATTCACTTGGAGCGCTTCACGTAGCCATTGAGCATCGAAGCTGGCTTCATATAGGTCGAGTAATGCCGCGATAAAAAAGGCGTAATCTTCCTGAGTTCCTGGAATCGAAGCTTCGCCGTCTCGATAGCGTCTCAACAATTGCCCGTCTTTTTGGAGATTGTTAAAGATGAAGTGAGTTGCGGATGTTGCCGCTTCAAGATAGCGCCTGTCACGAAATGTCTGGTAGCCAATAGCAAATGCGGAGATCATGAGCCCGTTCCAACCCGTTATAATTTTGTCGTCGGTTGCTGGTCGTATCCGTTTGTTCCTCGCCTCAAGAAGTTTCTGTTTACTCGTACGGATTGTATCCTCTTCATCGAGTTCCTCGGCTGCTTCCGCTATATAAAGTACACTTTTGTTCCTCTCGAAGTTTCCTTGCGGCGTCACCCCGTAGTAGCGACAGAGGGCTTCACCATGCTCTTCACCAAGAACTGGTATTATCTCTGTGGGATCCCAAATATAGAAGGCGCCTTCAATGCCCTCACTGTCTGCGTCTACGGCGGAGTAAAACCCTCCGTTGGAGTTACTCATCTCTCGCAGCACCCACTCCAGCGTCTGGTTCGCAATCTGTGCAAAGAACGGGTCGTGTGTCACTTGATATGCCTCTGTATAAACACGGGCTAAGAGTGCGTTATCATAGAGCATCTTTTCGAAGTGCGGAACCAGCCAGCGCGTATCAGTCGAATAGCGGTGAAAGCCTCCGCCCAGTTGGTCGAAGATTCCACCCCGTGCCATTGCATACAGGGTCTTCGTCACCATTTTTAATGCGAATTGCTCCTGCGTTCTCTGATAATACCGAAGGAGGAACGCAAGATAGCTGGGCAAGGGGAACTTCGGGGTTTTTACTGACCATGCAGCCACATCGGCACTAAATCCCCCATAGCTTGAATCAAATTGGAGAACGAGCTGCTCATAAGCATTAACAAGAAGGTCGGCTGAGATTTCCTCAGCTCCAACTTGAGGCTTATGCTGGTATGTCTTGCGTACGAGCTGCACAATCTGTTCTGAATTTTGCTCAACCTGTTCTCGCTTATCACGCCAAAAGCTTATAATAGTACGAAGAAGGTCGTTGAATGCAGGTAAGCCATGTACTGGTTCTGGTGGGAAGTATGTTCCGCCGTAGAACGGCTTCAGATCTGGCATTATGAAGACAGACAGGGGCCAGCCACCAGTGCCTGCCATCATCTGCACCGCTTTCATATAAATTTCGTCCAAATCCGGACGCTCTTCACGATCTACTTTTATGCACACAAAGTTCTCATTAAGGATTGCCGCGGTCTGTGGATTTTCAAAGGATTCCCGTGCCATTACATGACACCAATGGCAAGTAGCATAACCGATACTGAGAAAGATGGGTTTGTCCTCTTCTTTGGCGCGTGTCAGCGCCTCTTTTCCCCACGGGTACCAATTAACCGGATTATAAGCATGCTGGAGTAGATACGGACTTTTTTCGTTTATAAGAGCATTTGGAACCTTTCCTTCCACTTTATCGCTTCCGTGCATAATGCATGCACCTTCTATAAGGTAATCAAAGGGAGCAATCCATTAAAGATACAGTAGTTCTACATGTAAAATAGAACGATAACACGCCATTCATTGACAGAACAGACACAATGAACGAAATCATCGAAAGGATTGTTTTAATAGGACGATAGAGCGATTATTTCAATAAATGACACCTTAGAGTATTTACAAGAGAATCCTTCATTCATCTCTATCCCTTAGATGATTTTCTTTCTCCTCTTCACCCTCTCAAAAACCCCTCGCTGTTCCATTATCTCTCGCATTTTACCGGTTACTATCACCTCGGCTTCCTGTAGTTCTATGGGAGTTTGACAGCCAGTTAAGAACATTGCAACCTTTAATTCCTCTCCCATTTCCTTTATTTTGTTTACTACGCTATCCGCATTTAGACGTTCCATCGCAGGTTTCAGGAAAGGCAAAGCCGCACTACAGAGATCTGCCCCTAATGCAATGCTTTTTGCTACATCAAGACCATTTCGTATTCCACCCGTGGCGATTACAGGAATAGGAAACGGAATCGCACTGCACTCTACAATGCTTTCCACCGTCGTGATGCCCCAATCCCAGCCAAAAAGGTGTCCTAAATGTTCACTCAATACCGCCCCTTCCGCTTTTGCACGATACATCTCCGCAGCAGCCAAACTCGTGCCTCCCAAGCCCCCCACATCTATCGCAGATACACCGAGATCGTGTAGCTTCTTCGCGACAGCGTAACTTATCCCAGCTCCTGTTTCCTTTACAATCACTGGCTTTTTTATCGCCTCACATACCTCTTTTATCACATTAAGGCAACCTCGTGCATCTACGTTACCTTCTGGCTGAATAGCTTCCTGTAAAAAGTTGAGGTGTATTGCAATTGCATTAGCGTCTATCATCTCTATAACGTGCTCAACTCCTTCTATCCCATATTCCTTCAACTGAGGAGCACCTAAGTTCGCATAAATAAACGAATCAGGCGCAACGTCACGAACCACGCGGAACGAGTCCTCTTGCTCGATGCCTTCCAGTGCTGCTCTCTGCGAGCCTACACCTATACCTACACCAAGCGTTTCTGCGGCTTCCGCAAGTACTTCATTTATTCGTTTCGTCTCCGGATGCCCACCGGTCATCGAGGCGATCATTATAGGATAATTAAACGAAAAGCCCAAAAACTCTGTCTTCAAATCTATCTCTTCTTTATCTATCTCCGGTAAAGCAGCATGAATAAGCTTAACGTCTGCAAAGCAATTCACATCTACTTCCACTTCCTTTTCCGCACAAATCCGGAGTTGCTCTATCTTTCTCTTCGCTGTCTGGTTCATTTTTTCATCTAAAGCCTTTCTTTTAAAGAGGATGATATATGAATAACTTATCTTTACTTTTATCTTTCTTTGTAAAAACCTAAAGAGAAAGGGAAATGCCTCTACAGAACACTTTTGCGAAAACTCAAAAAGTCCACCTTGAAACTTTCGGCTGTACTGCCAATGTGGGTGACACGATGAAGCTGCGAGCGATTCTAAAAAAAGATGGGCATGCAATCGTGGCAGAAGGTGAAGCTGATGTTGTTATCGTGAACACGTGCACCGTAGCGAAGAGAACGGAACTAAATGTGATAAAGCGGCTGAAGGAATTGAAGGAAGAGGGCAAAGAGGTAGTTGTAGCAGGTTGTATGGCGGCAGCACAGCCGGATTTGGTTAAAAGCATTTTGGGCAATGAGGTAACAATGGTGACACCACAGGATATTTACGAGGGTTATAGAGAGGAACAAGGGCAGGATTTTGACGGTGTCATTAGCGTAATTCCAATCGCAATGGGCTGTGTAGGAAAATGTTCTTATTGTATTGTGAAGCGAGCAAGGGGGGATTTGAGGAGCTACAAACCTGAAAAAATCTGCGAANCNGTTAAAAGTGCTGTGGAAAGAGGTGCGAAGGAGATACGGATTACGTCACAGGACTGCAGTGCATANGGCTGGGAGGACGTGAGTGCATTAAAGCTTCCGGAGCTGTTGGAGATGATAACGCCAGTAGAAGGTGATTTTAGGATACGAGTGGGCATGATGAATCCATTTACGATGATTCACATCTTAGACGAACTCCTTGAGGCATTCGATTCCAAAAAGATATTCAAATTCTTTCACGTGCCCGTGCAATCGGGCTCTGATAAGGTGCTGAGAGAGATGAGAAGGAATTATAAAGCTGCTGATTTCGTTGAGATCGTAGAGGGTATAAGGAAGCGATTTGAATATAGCACGATCTGCACGGATTTCATTGTAGGATTCCCCACAGAGACCGAAGACGATTTCCTGTCCTCTCTGAACCTGTTAGAGAACGTGAAACCGGAAAAAGTGAATATAACACGGTTCTCTCCAAGACCGGGTACGGAAGCATTTAAGCTGAAGGACTTGCTGGAGCGCGAGAAGAAGAACCGATCGAGAATATTCTCGGCGTTCTATCATAGGATTGCTCTCGAAAGAAACACTGCGTTGGAAGGCAAGAAACTCACGGTTTTAATAACGGAAAAGGGTAAGAAAGGAGGAGTAATAGGCCGGGATTCTTCGTATAGGATGATAGTAATAAATAAGGATTTGGCACTTGGTGCCTCGTATACGGCGAGGATAATGGATGTGAGGAGCACTTATTTGGTGGGAAAGGTCCAAGATATGTTTGAGGAAAACATTGACAAAGAGAAAATATGAGATTGTATGGACGGAACATGCATTAGACCGCTTGCGCAAGCGTGGTTTTAAAAAGATAAAGAAAGTGGGATAGAATTTATAGTCATGCCACTAAAAGAAGAAGATTGGGAAGTTGTGAAAGGAGAATACAGAATTCCGGAGGCATGCCCTTGGTGTGGAGGGAAGATAGAGGAGAAGTTATTGGAAGTAAAGTTTTTAGAGGGTAAAGTGAGAATTTCAAAATTTCCAAAAATGGTTTGCAGTAAATGTGGGCGTTCATTCATGAGCGATGAACAAGCAGCATATTACGAGAAACTTCAGGAAGATTTGGTTCAAATTCATTCAATCAAATATAGGAAAAAAGAACTGCAAATGGTAAAAGTATGATGGTGTAAACGGGTTATTTGGATTGAAACTGTCCAAAACCCTGTGGTCTCTGCGCTCTCGGCGGTGATAAATCACTGGATTTATTCTCGGCGCTTTATCACAAGATTGTTCTCGAAAGAAACACCGCGTTGGAAGGCAAGAAACTCCAGGTTTTGATAACGGAAAGAAGAAGCACCTATTTAGTGGGTGAAGTTGTTAAATAACAACGATTTCGTTGATAAGGACAAAAATTCCCTCTTTCTCTTCTACGAAACTACCATTTCACACAAAACTATACGCAGGCCAAGGTCCTGTAAAACGAACAGAAAAACCTTCTTCTTTATCAATCTTTTCCAATTCCTCCCCAAGCTCTTTATACTTATCCGTGGATACAAGACAGGAAAGATTCATAATCATCTGCTTGTCCTTCTCATCCGTCTTCTTCGTCTTCTCAACCTTTATATCTTCAACCTTACTCCTTATCCGCTCATAGAAATCCTTGAAATAGGTGTCCATTCTCGATTCCAGCTCCTTCTTTACCGCATTTTCAAGCTTCTGCTTATACATATAAACCATCCCAGGGGGTTTTGACTCCATCTCCTCTTTTATCTTCTTGATTTCTTCACTTTCTTCTGCTATCTTCTCGCTCATCACGGAGGGGATATAAACTATCTGCATACCGTATTCCTTTTTGCCCCTTATCTTCCCCATCTTTTCCATTAGAACATCAAACTCCTCGGACATCCATCTCTTCAGTACTTCCTTTGCATTCGCATTATTCTCACCTTCCGGTTTTGTTATCGTATCAAAGCCAAGCGGCATAATGGTGTCGAATTTTTCAGTTGCAACGTCTAAAACGTGCTGATGCGTTTTTACCCAACCTTTCACGACTTCGTCATCATCGCTTTTGTAGGGTTCCAAAGGACAATTATGGACGATTGCAGAAAGCCCTTTATAAGGAATTGTATATACCTCGTTTCCTTCTATTCCTATTTCTCCTAATTTCGTTGATACGTTTGCATCTGCTATTCCATACAGATAAAGACCTAACTCTTGATCCCCTTCAACTTCCATTTCTCGCGCCATTGCCGGTTCAATTTTACTTTCAGCTACCGCTACAGCTTCTTCTTTACCCATGGCCGGCTGAGGCTGAGAAGCTACTCCCTCTGCTGGAGCAGATATTTCTTCTTTTTCTCGCTCTTCTTCACCCTTGACTTTATATTCATATCCAAATGCCGCACTCTCCAATTCTTTTGATATTGATTCTCTTATGGCAGACCTCAATCCAGGTATAAGCTCAGCCCTTACAATCTCTCCTATCTCTTCTTCCGCTTCACTCATCATCTCTTCTATTTCTTCTCTTACTATTCCCGCAATTATTCCCCAGAGCTTATCTTTCTCGCTCATTTCCATCTACTCCCCATATATCCTAAATACCTTTTTCCTCAGCTTCCTCTCTCCACCGCTCTGGATTCACCATCCTGTCTATCACATCATCCACAATCTCATCTAACCCATCCCGAACAGCTTTCACTGATTCTGTTATCCCTTGCTCCTCTTTTATCTCTTCTATTGCAATGTCAAGGTCCATAAGAGCTTCACCGAGCCTCTCTGTCTCTTCATCACTCAAAACTCCGGATTCCATACGTTTAAACGCCTGTATTCTAAGAGCGTCCCTTATAACCTCGACGAGTGCTATAACAAGCCCCAGAACTCCGTGCTTCAGATTATTCTCATCAATATCAAGCACCATCTTTCACCACTTCCAGCTCCAATATTCCATTTTTGTATCTCTTTTTCACATCCTTAACAGCGCATGGAAGCTCAATCGTCTTGTGGTATCTCCTTTCTTTAGATCTTGCGTCGAGAACGATTTTTCTTCCTCCCAATTCCACATTTATATCCTCTTCACTTACGCCCGGTAACTCTGCTATTACTTTTATGTAGTTTTTTTCATCAAAAATATCCACTATTGGCTCTAATATCTCTATCTCTGGCTTCACCTCTTCTTTTGGTTCAACTTTCTCTTCTCCCACCAATGTTTTCATAGAATACCCATACTTAATCCTTGGTTTTCCAGAATAGCCTTCCTTCAGCCTCTTCTTTATCTCCTCATCGGTCTCTTCTAATCTCCGCTCGAGTTCCGGCGATGCTTTCTTCAATTTTTTTACCAGCCCGCCAATTCCAGGCAGTATCTCATCCACTACCCCTTCCACAATGCTTTCTTCCCTTTCTTTATCTCCTTTGTTCATATTCAACCTCCTTTTTTAATACCACCTCTAAAACACCATTATTGTAATTCGCGGATATACCGATAGGATTTGAAAGCTTGAGACCAGGCAAATCAGCAATCATGACGATTCTATCCTTTTCATCGAATAGCTCTATGTTCCCATCCTTTATGATTGGCACACCAGCATTTATCCACCAGGAGAAGAGCGCTTTCTCGCCGCTCACCCTGTCTATCCTCGACTTCTCGAATTTCACTATCGGCTTACCCATTATCCTCTCTGATTCAGGTTTTATCACCTCTTTTAACCTGCTCAGCACTTTATAATGCGACATACGGACGGCTTCACTCAGCTCTTCTATGTCCGCATGTCTTTTTTGATAAAGATACCAGAGGATTTCTTTGCTCTTATCGTCCAAACCTTCCATAAGATTCCTATTTTTATCTTCGGACCCGGATATGCCAAGGTCTCTGCAGATCCATCCAAACTCAGTGTATCCCCGCCATATCAAATCTCTCAATTCTTCATCTTCTGAATAAGTCGAAAGTAGTTTAGCGAAGGTTTTATCAGATTGCCGTTTCAATGACGAGATTTTACCCACTCTTTCCTCTATCTCCTTCTCTCCATGTCTACGTATGAGCAAATCAATGACTTCTTTTCTCAAACTGGGTGATATAAACGGAACAAGCGGTGCAAGGTTATGCACCTCTACGTCTTCCTTTTTCTCCATAGATGACATCATAATTTCCCCTTCAGTTTCGTCTTTATATACATCGTCTTCTTTCCTTCGACCTCCGCCACTCCAATCTCTGTTTTCTCTGTCTTTACACCGGGTATATTCGTTTTCAATGGATTTATCTCATGTGTTTCATCTGGAATTTTTATATCTAAATTGACGTGTTTGATCGCATCCAGTAATGATTTTCTTCTTGCCATTTTACTCCTTCTCCTTCTTTCCCTTCCGTTTCGTCTCGCTTTCAAATTTTATGATGTCAGTTGTAATTGGCAAACGCATGAGCATTTCCTCTACCTTGATTTCACCTTTCGCCTTCACATAAGCTGTTTTCCTGCTATCTATCTTCGCAGTTCCTATCTCCGCCTCCTTCACATCCATGAGAGGAATGATTTGCAGAGGTCTGATTTTATAAGTTTCCTTTGGCACTTTTACCTTTATCTTTGCCTTTCTTATCTTCTCCAAAGCTTTCTTATCCATTTCTTTTACCTCCATAAAGCACATCAGCATATCTTGAGATTGCTTCCAAGCCCTTCACCTCGTCAGGGAAAAGAGGCATCTCAATGATTTCCATACTCATATCGTATCTCTTATGAAGCTCATCTATGTGTCGTTGTTGCATTTTCCTCCTTGAATCGCAGAATTTACATTTGCTTTCCGGAACTACGCCATTTATTATCATTCGCCTGATTGAGATACCCTGCTCATCAAGAGCCGCTTTTAACCGTTCAGTCTGATATAAAGCTAATGCTTCTGGTATGACTACGGGCACAAATTCAGTTCTGCTGGGGTCGGATAGCATATTTTTGACGTTTTCGGCAATCTCTTTAAGCTCCGTCAGGACATCCAGAATGGCATCCCTTGACGTGTCGCGGTCGAACCATGTCTTAACCGTGTTCAGAACGCCTGCGAACCTTGCGTGCAGCTTAATCCCGCCTGAGGCGTAACTATCAATGCTGGTTGGAAGGAAGAGTAAACGTAGCGTGTGCCCGGTTGGTGCAGTGTCCCAGACAATCACATCATAACCTTCTGTCATAAAATTCAATACCCTCTCCATCGCAAATAACTCATCGAATCCCGGTGCCACTTCATTCGGTATGTCATCAAGTGCATCTTTCTCAATTGGCACGACTGTGGAGATTGTATCGAGTGCAACACCCCCGTATTTATCCTTAAAGCTCTCAACAGCCTGTGTAGCATCTATCTCCATTGCATGAAGATTCTTCTTTATTTTTGTAAGCTTCCCACCTATCTCTTTATCGAAGATGTCAGATAGAGAAGGAGCAGGGTCACTTGAAACCACGAGCACCTTTTTGCCCTTATTTGCGAGATGAAGAGCGGTAGCAGAGGCGTTCGTGCTCTTTCCAACACCTCCTTTACCTCCGAAGAGTATAAGTTTTGTTTTGCTCTTTGCTATCTCTTTTGTTCTTGAAGTAACTTCAGAGACCGATTTTATCTTCTCTTCCTTTTTTATCTTCACCCTTTATATCCACACCTCCAGCAGCCGTTCCTCTTGAATTCCTCAGTTACCAATGTTGCACCACAGTTCGGGCACTTTATTCTGTAACCTTCTTCTTTTTCATCGAGCCCCGCGGATATACCAGAACTTCTCTTCGCTTTTGCCAATTCAATATCCTCTTCAGTTCCTTTCCATCCGCAGATGAAGCAGCCGTTTTCAAGCAGATTCCTCTTTATCTGCTTTCTTCCGCAAGAAGGACACATCACATAGTAATCGCCCTCATCCAGTCGCTTCCTCTCTTCTTCCTGCGCCTCTTCAACGTGATCCAATACTTTATCGCCAATTCCAAGTGTTGGATCGGGGATACCCAGGAAACCAAACTTTCCTCTTTTCTTTTCAGTCACAGCTTTTCCATCCTTTTTGTTTTGATTTATTATCCTTTATCTCCTCATCAATCGCTTCAACCTCCCTCCGGCAATATTCAAAGTACCATTTAGCATATTCTCCCCGTTCAGAAGCAGGCAAAGCCTCCCAAATCTGTTTGTTCTCTGCACTGTCTTTTGCGATATTAAATTTTTCAAGTAATTCTCTCTTCCTCCTCTGGAGCTCTTCCAAATTCGCATTCATGCAACCACCCCCACATTCTTCTTCACTCTCGGACTAACCCAACCACAAACCTTGCATCCTTTGTTCAGCAATTCATTGACGGGCGCTTTAGCACCACATGAAGGACACGTCTCCA
>JGI24025J20009_10002934_pt1 | contig 11872 bp, 11 predicted proteins | sample Cruoilmetagenom3_FD_20009 | JGI IMG/M metagenome (IMG submission 20009)
TCGCTTAAAGATGTTGTTTCTTTGGGCCAGGAGCGGCTGGGACAGATAGATCAGTTGACCAGCACTTCCAAGTGAGATAAAGTTAGGCTGGTGATTTTTACCACGGGACAAGGAGTTGTTGTAACGTCGAGGAATGCAACTTGTTCGTTCAAGATTTGAACTTATGCTATGGAAACTATGGAAAAGTACTTGAAACCCACGCTGACGATTGACTGTGACGCCAAGTCTATAAAAGAAATGGCTCAAGATTTGACCAGAGGCCGTGAAGAGACTACCGAAAAGGCCAGAGTTNTTTTCTATTTTGTAAGGGATGAGATTAAATACAATCCGTATTCACCCTTTCATCTTCTCGAGCACTATCGAGCAAGCACCATCTTGAGCAGGAGGGAAGGGTACTGTGTCCAAAAGGCGGTTCTTCTTGCTGCACTAGCCCGGGCCGTGGATATCCCGACCCGGCTAAGATTTGCCCGGTTGCGGAACCACCACCTCCCACCAAAGGCACTAACACTTCTCGGAACGAATGTAATGTCCCCCCATGGTTATGATGAACTGTACATTAACGGAAAGTGGATTAAAGCTACCCCTACCTTTGACCTGAAGATGTGCTTAGAGAACCGAATTATCCCCGTCGAGTTTGATAGTACAAGCGATGCTACATTTCACCCTTACAATCAGGATGGAAAGCTACACATTGAATATATTGAAGACTGTGGCTATTATCCAGATATCCCGCTGGACAAGATTCTGAGTGCCTGGGTTCAGGCTTACGGCTCCGAGCGTGTTGAGTGGTATAAGGTGAACTTTGGTAAGCCTAGACAGCACTGATATTGGCTAACATAAGCCCTGTCAATAACCACCACCATTGACCCACTACCTGACCAGGGTCTTTGCCCCAGCTTGATTGCTTTAATTGCATATTGACTTGATGCTAACTGGAGTTTATTATTGGCGCATCCGCATATTTGAGGTTGTAGTATTTAATGTTGAAGAATCTTCAGTTGGACAGACCTATCGCATTCATTGATATCGAAACGACCGGGCATAATCCATACTCTGGCAGGATAGTAGAATTATCCATCCTTAGGATTAGCCCGGATGGTAGTGAGGAATATAAGAGCCACAGAATCAATCCGGGAATTCCAATACCGGAAGAAGCGACAGCCATTCATGGAATCACCGACGCTGATGTGGCGGAAGAGCCGCCGTTCCGGCAGTATGCGAGAGGCATCAGGGATTTCCTTGAAGGTTGCGATGTTTCAGGCTTTAACGTTATCAACTTTGACCTACCCTGTCTTGAGGCGGAATTTGCGAGATCCAGCGTTGATTTCTCTCGCGAAGGGCGGTACTTGATTGATAGCATGGTTATTTTCCACCAGCGCGAACCCCGTAACCTTCAAGCTGCCTACCTGAAGTACTGCGGCAAGGAAATGGAAAACGCCCATAACGCTAAGGAGGACGCCAGGGTATCGTCCGAAATACTGGATGGTCAACTGGATATGTACCAGGATTTACCCAGGGACGCAGCTGGACTATGTACCTTATGCTATAAAGTCGAAAAAAGTCATATTGATGCTGAAGGTAAGTTTATATGGGTAGAAAATGAAGCGGTCTGCAATTTCGGCAAACACAAAGGGCGTTTGTTAAAGGACATAGCGGTTAACTATCCTGATTACCTGGAATGGATTGCTCGTTCCGATTTCCCCGTTGATGTCAAGAAGATGGCAGTAAAGGCTCTCGAGGGCGAATTTCCAGAACCGCCGGAACCCCTTCAGCCAACCGAAGGCGAGTTATAAGAGAAGTAGATAGTAATGTATAACTCAGGCAAACCAAGCATCGCTGAGGTGCCCCCCGAAAATAGAATGATGTAGCTGCAAGGAGGTTCCAATGAGTGAGCTTGCTCCAAAACTGCAACTATATTACGCCTGACCATTTGCTCAAGCATGTTGCCTTAAGCCCCCATCAGTTCGATATACGGGAATTAGCATGGGGCTCTCATAGCTACTGGTATGTGCTCGCACGCTTGGGGATAACATATAGCCAGGGCTGTTCTGAGGCACTGAGCTTATTCAAACCACTGGCCTGCTACGAGGTGGTTCTTGTCAAAAACCATCCTGATACCCACTTCGCCTTTGGAATATTTCGCCTCGTAGTGAACAATGGTGTAACCGTCTTGTTCCTCAGTCTTCAGGAACTCCTTGGATACGTAAGCGCCAAGCTGGCTGTTTATCTGGGTAGCAGTCTTATCGAGTATTTCTTGAGTTACCGCAGCTTTGAATTCGGAATTAGCATACTGGGTGTATTTCGCCAGGTTATTCTCGCTTAGGCCCTGCAAAGTCGTCTCTGTCGCAGGATCCGCATAAGCCCGGATGGCACTCTCGTCGGGGGTTGATGGCGGACTGGATTTGCATGCGATGACTCCGCCAAGGAGGGTCAGCAAAATAACCATGAGTGATATCAGTCCAATTGTTTTTGTCATATTCTTAATCAGCCGGTTGGAGGTTCGACTCCTGTGCGGCTCACGTTGAAGTTTTGGCACGGACGCTTGCACTAGCTCTACTTGCTGATAACAATAGTGAAGGCTACGCCGGGGCTGCCCCCGGCAATTTTGGCAGCGTGGATTTCGGGGAAAGCCGTGGGGTTACCCCCGGCGATTTTGGCAATGCGGGCTTCGGAGAAAGCCGCTCCCGCCTCCAGGGCCTCCTTTCCATCGGTTGCTTGAAGCAAGGTATAGCCGTGCGGCCTGAGTGTCATCAGGACTACCTTCATATTCTGGGGATTATCCTCGGCAATTAGTATTTTCTTGGGCATAACTTGTTCTCCCTGGAGTAGTTATCCTCGATTATCCTTCTCCCTGCCCGGATTTGCGACCCCCTTTCTATTTTGTTACAAGGGGCAGGGTAAAGATGAACTCGCTCCCCTTTCCGTATTTGCTCTCAACCCATATCCTGCCGCCACCTGCCTCGGCAAGCTGCCTGGTGAGTGTCAACCCCAGGCCGGTGCCCTTTCTGCTTTCGTCAGGCAGGGCCTCTGCCTGGGTAAAGACTTCGAAAATTCGTTCCTGGTCTTCCTTCTTGATACCAAGACCATTATCGACTACCCTCACCTGGCACCAGTCCCCTTTCCGGCTGGCCTTGATAGCAAGCTTACCACCGGGTGGGGTAAATTTAATCGCGTTGCTTAGCAGGTTGAGGAGTATCTGTCTCAGCCTGTTTTCATCGGCGCGGACTTGAGGCAGTCTCTCCTCCACGCTGACCTCCAGTGTCTGCCTCTTATCGTCAAACATCGGTTTCACGGTTGACGCTGTACTGCTAATAACATCAACCAGGTCCAGGTTCTCCAGCCTGAATTCCATCTTGCCTGCCTCCACCTTGGACAGGTCAAGGGTATCATTAATGAGGGTCAGCAGGTGCTGGCCGCTGCTCAGGATATCGCTGAGGCAGTCTCTCTGCTCATCATTGATTTTACCGGGGACGCCGTCCAGCATCAACTCGGAAAAGCCGATAACGGCGTTCAGCGGCGTGCGTAGCTCGTGGGACATACTGGCTAGAAACTCAGACTTGGCCTGGCTGGCTGCTTCCAGCTCCCGGGATTTTTCTTCAAGCGCCTCCTCTGCCTCCTTGCGCTCGGTGATATCTATGAAACTCTCGATGAGATGCTTGCGGTTGTTGAGCATCACAGAAACCACGCTCTTGAGGATGGGCACGCTCTTACCATCGGCATTCAGGAGCACACATTCTAAGTTGTCCACAATCTCTCCGAGGTCGGTAACCGGGCAGTGTCCTTTCTCCGCCGGGCAGACATACTGATGACACACGGAACCGATGATTTGTTCCCTGGGGGCACCGAAGGTTTCAACGGCCACGGGATTGACATCGACGATACGGTGCGTTTCGGCATCGATAACCATAATTCCAGTGGGCATGGAATTGAGAATAGTTCTTAACCTGGCTTCACTCTCCTGGAGTTCCCCCTGCAGCCGCTTGTGCTCGGTGACGTCACGAGAAGTGAGAAGGATATCGGTTCCCTTACCGTCGGGGGCATCAATAAGGTTCGCAGTGGCCTCTGTGTAGTGCCACCGGCCGGACTTGTTCGGAAACCGGAAACTGATTTGTTCAAAGATGTTTTGCTTTTCTAAGCGCAACAAATCTCTTATCTTCATTCTCGCATATGTGGTGAGCAGGGGGATGAGCCTCTTTCTGTCATCGGGGTGCACCATGTCCAGTCCTGATTTTCCCAGGAGTTCTTCTGGCTCATAGCCAAGTTGCCTGACTGAAGGGCTGACATAGGTGTAAATTCCCTTGAGTGTTATCAGGGAGATGTAGTCGGGGGAATTCTCGGTTATCAACTGAGTGTTATCAGGGAGATGTAGTCGGGGGAATTCTCGGTTATCAACCGGTATTTTCTTTCACTTCCCTCCAGCTTTGCAATCCGCCGGCGCATTTCTGCCAGCTCACTTATGAGCTGTTCTTTAGTTCTGCCAGCATCAGTCATTTCCCACCTCTAGGAATCGGGATGATTATGCGAGATTGCAATATGGAACCTTACGTAGCTGCCCTTGTTTTACTACCTGCGGTGATATATGTCAAGTTTCAGTTGGCGTGGCTGTCGAATGCTCGGGGCACAATGAGCTCACCCTGTGGCTTTGGAGGGGGAGAGTTGACAGGGCAATCCGGCCGGTGTAGAATAGGCAAACAGTTGCCTATTACCTAGGTGTATAGTGTCATGATTGGTTTTGAAACGCAGGACGTTGAGAGAAAGGTATTTTCAATCCTGAAGGTCTTAAATGACTCCCGCGAGCCCCTGGGGGCCAGGGTTATTGCCCGTCACCTGAAAGACCTTGGGATTGAGCTTGGGGAACGGGCCGTGCGCTACCATCTGAAGCTGATGGATGAGCGGGGGTTGACCCGGACCGCAGGCAGGGATGGCAGGCTAATCACCCGGTCAGGGGTTGACGAACTGGGGAATGCCCTGGTGAGGGACAAGGTCGGTTTTGCTATCTCACGGATTGAGCTGCTTGCCTTCCGCACCAGTTTTGACCCGGAGAGACGTACCGGTGCGGTACCCGTAAATATCTCCCTTTTCCCGAAGGAAAGGTTTGCCCGGGCTGTCAGGGCGATGAAGCCGGCCTTTGCCGCCGGGCTTTGTGTTAGTGAGCTGGTGGCAGTAGCTGGTGAGGGTGAAGTACTGGGGGAGGTGACCGTTCCCGCGGGTAAGGCAGGCCTGGCAACCATCTGCAGCATCGTGATAAATGGCACGCTGCTTAAGGCGGGGGTCCCGATGGACTCCAGGTTCGGCGGCATCCTCCAGGTTCGAAACCGCCAGCCGCTTCGTTTTGTGGAGCTGATTCACTATGCCGGTTCCTCCCTGGACCCTTCGGAGGTATTCGTCAGGGCCAGGATGACCTCGGTCGGGGAGGTAGCAGCCGGTGGCAGCGGGAAGGTGCTGGCTAACTTCCGCGAGATACCTGCCCTTTGCCGCCCGACGGCTGAAGGGGTGGTGGCCAGACTGAGAGAAGCCGGTATAGAGGGCCTGCTCCTGCTGGGGAATACCAGCGAACCGGTGTGCGAAACCCCGGTGGAGATTAATAGAATCGGAGTGATTCTCCTCGGGGGCTTGAATCCGGTAGCCGCCGCCGGGGAAGCTGGCATAGAGGCCGAAAATCATGCCATGAGCACCCTCGTTGAGTACCAAAGTCTAATCAAGTTCGGGGAGCTGTGAAATGAAAGAAGTAAAAATTATACCCTGTCTGGATGTGAAAGAGGGAAGGGTGGTCAAGGGGGTAAACTTTGGGGACCTCAGGGATGCCCGTGACCCGGTGGAGGCGGCCAAGGCCTACTGCCGGGAGGGGGCTGATGAGCTTGTCTTCCTGGACATCTTTGCCACCGTGGAGAACAGAAAGACGAGGCTGGAGTGGGTCAAAAGGGTCTGTGATGTGGTTACCATCCCCTTTGCGGTCGGTGGCGGCATCGGAAGTATTGAGGATATGATGGCACTGCTCAACCTCGGGGTAGACAAGGTCTCGATAAATACGGCGGCGGTGAGAACCCCCGAATTGATAAAAGAGGCTTCCCGGCAGTTTGGCAGGGAGAGGCTGGTGGTTGCTATTGACGGCAGGAAGAATCCGCCGGGCGGTAATCTTCCCCGGCTCGAAGTGGTGGTCAAGAGCGGCTCTGAGTCTGCCGGGCTGGAGATTGTTGATTGGGCAAAGCGGGTGGAGGAGCTGGGGGCGGGGGAGATTTTACTTACCAGCAAGGATGCTGATGGGACGAAGGAAGGCTATGACCTGGAGATGACCAGGGCGGTTGCTGAAGCTGTAACGATACCGGTTACCGCCTCGGGCGGCGCCGGTAAGCTGGAGCACCTTTATCAGGCAGTAGCGGAAGGCAAGGCGGCTGCGGTGCTGGCGGCTTCCATCTTTCACTTCGGCGAAATATCTATCCCCGATGCCAAGAGGTACCTGAAGGAGAGAGGAATCCCCGTAAGAATTTGATTAACCAGGAGGAGGGAGACAAGTCATGGAACGGAAGTCATCAAGTTTGTTCGAGACTATCCAGGCCCAGCTGGACGAAGTGGCAGGCATATTACACCTGGAGCCTGGCATCCACGCTATTCTCAGGGAGCCAATGAGGGAGCTTGCGGTCTCGATACCGGTCAGGATGGATAATGGCGAGGCCAGGGTTTTTAAGGGGTTCCGGGTACAGCATAATAATGCCCGGGGGCCCTTTAAAGGGGGAATCAGGTTTCATCCCGATGAGACGATTGATACTATCAGGTCACTGGCTGCCTGGATGACCTGGAAGTGCGCCGTTGTGGACATTCCCCTGGGGGGTAGTAAAGGAGGCGTTATTTGCAATCCCAAGGAGATGTCCGCTGGTGAACTGGAAAGGCTGAGCCGTGGCTATATAGATGCAATATGGGAGTTTATCGGCCCCGAGAGAGATATCCCGGCACCGGATGTATATACTAACCCGCAGATAATGGCATGGATGATGGATGAGTACTCCAAATTGATGGGCTACTATGCCCCGGGAGTGATTACCGGAAAGCCCGTGGCGGTAGGTGGTTCCCTGGGTCGTGGTGATGCTACCAGTCGTGGCGGGGTATATGCCGTGGTAGAAGCCGCCAGACATCTGGGTATTGACCTGTCGGCAGCAACCGTGGCCATTCAGGGCTATGGTAATGCCGGCTCGTTTGCCGCCGTTTTGATGCACGAGATTGCGGGGTCTAAGGTTGTAGCCGTTAGCGACTCCAGAGGCGGCATCTATAACGAGCAGGGATTGGACCCGGACAGGGTTCTGCAGCATAAGACAGAAACCGGCTCGGTCATCGACTTTCCCGGAGCCGAGAATATCACTAATGACGAACTTCTGGAGATGGAGGTTACGGTACTGTGCCCCTCGGCACTGGAGAATGTAATAACCGGGAAGAATGCTTCCCGGGTCAGGGCAAAGATAATAGCGGAACTGGCTAACGGCCCAACTACTCCTGAGGCGGATGAAGAGCTGTATCATAATGGGGTGTTTGTCATTCCTGATTTTCTCTGCAATGCGGGAGGGGTGACCGTTTCTTATTTTGAGTGGGTCCAGTGCTTGAGTAGATACTACTGGGACGAGGATGAAGTCCGCGAGCGGCTGGCCGGGCACATGACAGCAGCATTCCAGGCTGTCCTGGCTGAGTCCTTAAAACGTAAAGTCAACATGAGGGCAGCCGCCTATGTTGTTGCGGTAACTCGTGTGGCGGGGGCGATGAAACTGAGGGGCTGGTCGTGACTTTCCGGTGAGGCTGTTCAGTCGGCGGCGCCCCTTCTGAGGGTAAGGGCCGCCAGGGTTGATATAAGGACGGCGAAGCCAGCGAGGATTGCCAGTTCGACGCCTACATCAATCAAACTCTCGCCACCGAGCATAATATCCCTGAGACCATCCACCGCGTAGGTCAGCGGCAGGATGGCTGACAGCCACTGAAGGTAGTCCGGCATCTGCTCTACCGGCCAGAGGACCCCGCAGAGGAATACCTGGGGAAGGATGATTAAGGGGATAAACTGGACCATCTGGAATTCATTTCGGGCAAAGGTTGAGGTAAAGATGCCTAGATTGACCGCTCCGGTTATCACCACGATTTGAAATATGAAGATTTGCCACAGGTCTCCGTAGTAGTGGACATCCAGGACGTAGATGGTGAAGAGAAGGATAATCAGGGTCTGGGTGAGGGCGAAGGTGAAGAAACCAAACAGGTAGCCCACCACTATATCCCCGCGTGATACCGGTGATACCATCAGGCGCTCCATAGTGCCCTGAGAGCGTTCCCTGAGGAAGCTGATTCCCGCAAGCAGAAAACTGAAGAACAGGGCCAGTGTTGCGAGCAGCGCCGGGGCGATGTAGTCCAGGACGCTGCCTTCCGGGAAGCTCAGGCCGATGAGGGTCATCACCACCAGGGGCACAATTAGAATCAGGGCCAGTGTTCTGCGGTCCCGGACGAGCTGCTGGATGACCCTGGCGGCAATAGTAAAAGCCTGGCTGGATATCATTCTGCTGCCCCTTGGCGGACGAAATGGAGGAAGGCATCCTCAAGGGTGGCCTCCGGACTGCCCGTAGCCTGCTTTAAGTCACCGGGACTACCCCGGGCAATCACCTTACCGTCACGCATAAAGGCAAGGTAGCCGCAGTGAACGGCATCATCCATGGTATGGCTGGAGATGATGAGCGTGGCGCCCTGTTTGGTCAAGCCAGTAAAGTATTTCCAGAAGGTAACCCTTAGCTCAGGGTCGAGGCCGACCGTGGGCTCGTCGAGAAAGAGTAACGGCGGGTTATGAACGATGGCACAGGCCAGGCTGACCCGCTGTTTCATCCCGCCGCTCAGTTTTTGTACCGCGTCATTACGACGTGTCCACATATCAACCAGTCTGATTGCCTCTTCCACCCGCCTGGCTCGCTCCGCTTTATCGGTCAGCCGGTAGATGCGGGCGAAGAAGTCCACGTTCTGGATAACCGACAGCTCAGCATAGAGGGAATGTGATTGCGGCATATAACCGATAAGGCGGGCCATTTTTCGGGACGGTCTCTGCCCCAGTATCCGGATAGTGCCGGCTCCCGGTCTAAGGAGCCCGACCAGCAGCCGGATGAGGGTGGTTTTTCCGGCACCGTTGGGACCGAGGAGGCCGAAGCTTATACCCCTTGGCACCTGAAGCGATAGTCCGTCAAGTGCCTTGAGGCTATTGTATTTGAATGATACCTGAGCTACTTCTACGGCTTGCCCTGTGAATTTGTCCTCTGGCATGGCTGCGGACAAGGATATAACTGAAGTATGGGGTTAGTCAAGCAGCTATGCCTGTCTTGTGGTGTTCTTTCCTTTTAGCGGCGAATTCTAGTAGAATAAGGGCCATGAAGGAAGGCCTGACCCCTATCCGCCGGCAGTATCTCAGGATTAAACAGAAGTACCCCCAGGCGATTGTCTTCTTTCGCCTGGGTGATTTCTACGAGACCTTTGATGACGACGCTCATCTTACCTCCCGGGAGCTGGAGATTACCCTGACCTCCCGGGAGATGGGCAAGGGACGCCGCATCCCCATGGCGGGCATTCCTTACCACGCCCTGGATAACTACCTGGCCCGGCTGATAAACCGCGGTTACAGGGTGGCTATCTGTGAGCAGGTAACCAGACCCGGGGAGACCAGGGGGCTGGTTGAGCGGGATGTGGTCAGGGTGGTTACACCGGGTACAGTGGTCGAGCCCGGTCTTCTTGATAGTAAGTCAAATAACTATCTGGCCAGCCTGGTCCCGGGTGAGGCGGGGGTAGGGCTTTCTTATGTTGATATTACCACCAGTGAGTTTGCGGTGACCCGGCTGACGCTGGAGCGGGCGGCTAGCGAACTGAAGCGGCTCAGACCCTCGGAGATTATTGTTTCTAAGAGCGCTGATTTGTCTTCTCTTGCTCTAACGGCTCCGGTGACCCGGCTTGATGATTACTGGTTTGAGCTTGAGGTAGCTCAGCAGACGGTGCTTGACCATTTTGGCGCCAGTACCCTTGACGGCTATGGCTGTGGCCATCTGCCGCTGGCGATAGGAGCCGCTGGCGCCATTATTCACTACCTGGAGGAGACCCAGAAGGGAATTCTGGGGCAGTTGACCCGTCTTACTACCTACTCTGCCGACTCATTTATGGCGCTGGACGAGCAGACCCGGAGTAATCTGGAGCTTTTCCGCAGCCACCGCTCCGGGGCAGCCGAGGGCTCACTGCTTTCGGCAGTTGACCTCACCAGGACGGCGATGGGGGGAAGGTTGCTCAAGCGGTGGCTGGGTCAGCCCCTGCTCAGTGTTGAAGAACTGGAAAAGAGGCAGGATGCCATTGGCTGGTTTTATGATAACACGCTGGTTCGCAATCAGACCGTCTCCCTGCTGGGAGAGGTGGCTGACCTGGAGCGGCTGATTGGCCGGGTGAAGGGTGATATGGCGACGCCCCGTGAGCTGGTTACCCTGCGCCGCAGCCTGGAGGCAATCCCCAGGTTGAAGGAGGCAGTCGGTGGCGATAGCCGGGTAGGCTGGCTGGGGGATGAACTGAAGCCCCGCCACGATGTTGTTAGTTTGATTGCGGGGGCACTGGTGGAGCAGCCTCCGTCCAGCCTGGCTGAGGGTGGGGTGGTAAAGGAGGGGTTTTCCGGGGACCTGGATAAGCTTCGCCAGACGACCCGGAATGCCCGGCAGTACCTGGTGAATCTGGAGCTCAAGGAGCGGGAGCGGACCGGGATTAAGTCGTTGAAGGTAGGCTTTAACAGGGTCTTTGGCTACTATATTGAGGTCTCCAAATCAAACCTGTCTCAGGTGCCCGGAGACTATATCAGGAAGCAGACGCTGGTGGGCGGCGAGCGGTTCTTTACCCCGGAGCTGAAGGAATACGAGTCGCTGATTTTGAATGCCGGGGATAGAATCAGCGAGCTTGAGGGGCAAATCTTCCGCCAGGTATGCCATCAGGTAGGGGCTGTCAGCGAGAGTATTCTGGCTACGGCCAGCGCGGTGGCAATGGTAGATGTCTTCTCCAGCCTGGCTGAGGTAGCGGTGCGCTATGGCTATGTCCGTCCCCGGCTGACCGGGGGCGATGAGCTTAATATTACGCGGGGGCGCCACCCGGTGGTGGAGCGGAGCCTGGTCGACAGCAGCTTCGTCCCCAACGATACCTATCTCTCCAACAGTGATGTCCAGCTTATTATCCTCACCGGTCCGAATATGTCGGGCAAGTCAACCTACCTCAGGCAGGTGGCTTTGATTGTGCTGCTGGCGCAGACCGGCAGCTTTGTCCCGGCCGATGCGGCGACCATCGGTCTGGTTGACCGCATCTTTACCCGAATTGGTGCCAGGGAAGATATTGCGGCGGGCCAGTCTACCTTTATGGTGGAGATGGTGGAGACTGCCAGTATCCTGAATAATGCCACCCCGCGCTCCCTGCTCATCCTTGATGAAATTGGCCGGGGTACCAGTACCTATGACGGGCTCTCGATTGCGCGGGCGGTCGCCGAGTATATCCATAACCACCCCCGGCTTGGCGCCAAGACCCTTTTTGCTACCCACTATCATGAGATGGTGGAGCTTGCCGGTTTCCTGCCGCGGGTGAGGAACTTTAATGTGGCGGTGAGCGAGGAGGGTGGGGAGGTCACCTTTTTGTACCGGATTGCCCCCGGTGGGGTGGACAAGAGCTATGGCATCCATGTTGCCAAACTGGCCGGGCTGCCCCGGCCGGTGGTGCACCGCGCCCGGGAGGTGCTGGACGAACTGGAGGGGGGCGGACGTCACAAAGAAGTGGCTGCTCCGCAGCTATCATTCTTCGGGCAAAAGCCGCCGGTGCTGGAGGAGCTTGAGAAGCTGGATATCGAGTCCCTGACGCC
>JGI24025J20009_10002937_pt1 | contig 11867 bp, 6 predicted proteins | sample Cruoilmetagenom3_FD_20009 | JGI IMG/M metagenome (IMG submission 20009)
GTAATTTGACCAATTTGCGTTTGCTTTCTGGAAATAAGGTTCTAAGGATAACGATTCCACTTAATACATTGGCTACATGTCTATCTCCAGTGTACTTCTCTGGTATCTTGCTGAAACTAATGGAGTTAGCTACCATCCCCAGGATTACCTCTCCACTATATGTACAACAAGAAAGATCGCTCTCTGGTGCTAACCAGCGTCTTTCACGAATGCAAACCGGGCCAGCGCAAACTAGCCGTAAAGGTGGTGGACCTCTTCGATCCGTATTGTTACTCCCACAATGAGATAGGACGTCATAGTATATAACCCCAACTCACTGCAAAAGCACTACCCACAGGCGCCCACAATTTTTATACTTTATACTTTATCCATCCAACCTCGACGCCCTCTCTGGTATCGAACTTGGGTATGAAGGGCTTTATATCCAGGAGGGGAGTACCGTCGACGATGTCCAGGCCGCTGATTTCCAGGTCGCATCCCTTCATCTTTTCAAGCTTAACGATGGAGAGACCGATGGGGTTCGGTCGGCGTGGCGACCTGATGGAGAAGACGCCCCGGGGTATGTTGTCCAGGAAGGGTTTTTGAATAAGGGTGAAGCCGCTGGAAAGATGAAAGTGAAATATCAAGATAAGATGCGAAAAACCTTCCAGATCCTTGAGGCCTTCCCGATACTCCGGAAACAGCTCGATTGTGCCTTTCATCTCCTGCCCGTAGACTGCCTGTACCGGTGAGTCGGACCTGGATTTGATCTCCGAGTGGACGATGCCTATCGGCCGGTAGGTGATCTCTTGCATGAAGACATATTAGCAACGATGACTATTGAACTTAACTCCGGCCGTCCTTATCCTTGCCCTGGCCGATCAGGTCCCGATAGGCCTCCCTGGCCAGATCGCCGACCTCCGCCCCCAGCTCTCTGGCTACAAGAAGGGTCACCGCCTCCAGGCTTACCAACCCCTGGAGCGAGTCTTGCCGCTCGTTCACCATGGCTATCGCCTCTTTTCTGCTCATCCCCGTCTTGGAGGTTATCAGCCGAACGCCCCTCTCGAAGAGGTCCACCTCCCTGGCAGGCTTAAAACCCAGGGGAACGTCCACCTGATCCTCATCGAAGGTGGCGTGGACCATATCATCTTCCAGGCGGACGAGTCCCTCCTCCACGGCCTCTTGTAAGAGGGCACGCACCTTTTCCGGAGAGCCCCACTTGAGGTCGAGGGATAGGGTGAATATGAAATCACTTAACCTGAGACTCTTCTTGCCACGTTTTTTGAAAGGCGTAGCCACCAGATAGGCATGCTCACGATCCAAGGAACCCACCAACTTTGTTACGGAACACGGCCTATTGCGGTACATCACCCACATATACCTATCCCCGGGATGAAAACACCAAAGATCTCATCTGGAACCCAGACGGCCGTATTTAAAGGATAGTGTTTTTATAGTTTAGTCATATAGATGCATATAAAGAGCATAAGGAACTTGTGCTTGCTCTCGCGTGGTGCCCAGATGAAGCCGATAACACTATTTGTCGTCCTGTTGGTGCTAGCCGGTGGCGCGGCTGCGCAGCTGGCAACAGACAAGGACAAAGGGTTCGTGGTAGAACTCCATCCTGGCGAGATAACCTCTCCCAGAACTCTCACCTTGGAGAACGTGGGCGATATGCCCATCTCGGAGATAACGATAACCCCAATAGGCGGGGAGGTCATGAATCTGGTAACGCTGGGTGAGCTGGAGGAGGAAGAGCTGGCTCCAGGAGATGACATGGACCTGGATATCATCTTCAGCGTCCCGTCGGACGTGGATCCAGGTATCTATAAGGGTTTTGTCTACTTCTTAGATGACGTCTATCCCACATTTCCTCTGGTGGTGGAGTTTGAGGTTGAGGTAATCGAACAGGAGAACTACGGGGTCAGTCTCAACATCGAAGACGCCAGATCCGCCTCGATGCAGGTGGAGATGGATGAGCCGGCCGAGTTCGAGCTGATGGTCAGGAACACCGGTCTATTCAGAGACATTATATCGATAGATTCGTCACCGGCACCGGAGGACTGGAGCGTGACCCTCTTCAATGACAAAGAGGCGGTAGACCTTCCCTACAGCCTACCCCTCTCGGCAGGAGCGATCCATATTCTCACCCTCAAAATCGCAGGAGATGACCCTGGTCACGGTCACGAGTTCGAGATAACCGCAACCTCTCTGAGCGATCGTTCCAAGAACGCCACAGTGGAGGCTTCGGTAGACATTGACCTGGAGGTCCGCCCGTACATCGTCAAGCCGGATATCCCCAGTCTTGTGGTGGTCAACAGAACTTATACCGGGACGATAAAGCTCGGGCTGGGCGTCGTGGAGGTGATCACCGTCACATCGATCGCGCCGCCCGACCTCATGGTCATACCCGAGACCCAGTTGGTCCGGGTGGGTGAGACAAAGGTGGGCACGGGGAAGTTCACGCTCATGGCCGCCCGATCTGGCATCTATCCTCTGAAGTTCCGGCTCGTAGACTCCAGCGGGATACCCTTGCCCGAGGAGGAGGTGATCATCATCGCCGTAGAGACGGATAACTTCGCCATAGTGACCGGAGACGATCTATTCCACAAATCGGTGGTCTTCACCTACACCGAGGGCCTGGATGGCAAGATCCCGCCGGTCTTCGTCTTGCCCTCCGGCGAACTCGGAGACGAGGAGCTTGAGGAGATCGAAGAGATGCCCATCTCCCGGGCAATACTCCTGGGCAACGAGTCGGCGGTATCCTCCGATGCCGAGGCTCGTCTGGCAGAATCGATCTCCGTGGAGAGGATAACAGGCGAGGATCTCTGCGAGACCACCTGGCTTTTTGCCTCGGCGATGTGGCCCTCAGGCACTGAAGATGTAATGCTGACAGGTGCCGAGACGGCCGACGTCTTCAGAGCCTACCAGGAGGCCAAGAAGCTGCATGTTCCCCTGGTGATCTGCGGATCGGGCCTATCTGAAACGAGCCGGTCGATCATAGAAGATCTCATGAAGAGAGATACCAGGCTCTCCAAGGTGCTGATATCGGGCAAAGGTGTCGATAAGACCACGGTCCAGGCTCTCGAGGACATGGGCCTATCGACGGAAGAGGTGACGTAGGTGAGATCGTTAATAATTATCTTGGCGCTGGTACTGGTCTTTACGATCCCGGCCGATGGATGGATGGAGAGAGGCACAAAGTCGGACGACCTGGAAGACATATTTCTGGTGGGTGCAGATGACTGGCACAGCTCCATAGCCGCCACCCCACTGGCCATATGGACCGACGAGAAGGGCACCGAGACCAGGCCCATCTTGATACTGCCCCGCGTGGTGAACGCGGGCGAGAGGATAGGTTGGGTCGAGCAGGCCGAGCTGGAAAGGTACGGTCCCCTCTCTATCCTACATACCATGGCATCGGCAAACGTATTCGCTCTGGTCATCCATGGCGAGGGTGAGCTGGTGAAGAGCCTGGTGAAGTCGGCCCAGGATGAAAACATAAAGGCCTACGTCACCGTGACCCTGGAGGCACCCCAAACCCCGGATTCTTACGTCACCGAAGACGACATCCTGACGGCAAACGACGAGGAGGAGGGTTTCGAGATGGCAAAATCGATCTTCTTTAAAGAGATCGGCCTGAACCCCCCTCAGACGGACGTATCTCACCTGGACTCGGATATGCTACAGCAGTCATCGGCAGGACCGGGAGGCGCCGTGGTGAGCGACCGGCTCTGTCCCGTGAATCCCGAGGTCAGAGAGGAACTCTACGATAGGGTCGAAGAGCTGATCGATGTGTACGAGGTAGACGGTGTGGTCCTCTACAACTTCGGCTTTTTGGACGACAACTATTGCTTCTGCGACGTCTGCAAAGAAGAGTTTCACAACGATACGGGCATCGACCTCTCCAGGGTGGCTTCCAACAGCTACAACTTCCAGCGATGGAAACGATGGAAAGAAGAACAGGTCCGAGAGATCGTCAGAGAGGTCGGGAACATAACCGCCGACCTGGGACCGGTGGAGCTGGGTGCGGCCCTGGGCGAGCCCTTCGACAGGGGCGAGGGTTACAACTACGCCGAGATCATTGATCTGGCCGACTTCGTGATAATCAGTCCGGTTCCTGCCGCAGATCTGGAGGTGGCCGCAAAGATGACGGAGATGCCGGTATATGTCAGGCTCAGCGATGATTACGTGGAGTACATCATATCCACACAGAACGTGGTGGGCACCGTGGACTACATCGAGGAGATGGTCCGGCGGGGCGCAGCAGGTCTGGCCTTCGAGTACGACGTGGTTTATACTCCTCTCTGGTCGGAGCTGGAACCGCCCTCGTCTTCCGCCAGGTGGCTCCTGGATAGGCTGGATGGGGAGACGCTGGGGATAGGTAACGTCTTCTGGCAGTGTGATTCCAGGATAGAGGCCAACGACAGCTTCGAGATGGCGGAGACGATCGCCAGAAGGTGGGACCGATCGCCGGGAGTGGTGCTGGTGAGTGACGATTATGGCTCCGGTTTAGTGGCCGCGCCCATCGCCTCTTACCTGAACTGGCCCATCCTATTTGTCGGGGACGATCTTCCCAACTCAACAGAAGCGGCTCTTCACCGGCTGGGGGCGGATACCGTGGTAGTGGTAGGATCCATACCCGACCGATCCAAGAGCCACCTCCAGGAACTGAACCTGTCGGTGGTCGAAGGGAACAGGACGTTCCTCCTAGAGGAGATGATGAGCCGGGGCGAAGATGTCGAGACTGTGGTGCTCACCAACTCGCACGACATTTCGTTACTTCCGCCCAAGCCCAGCTCCAAGGTAGAACGTTCGGAGATCGAGGATGACCTGCTCTTAGAGGTGGAGGTCAACCCGGCCGAGATCCCCGCAGAGAGGGCCGGTGAGATCGTCCGGCTGAAGATAACCCTCACGAACCGGGGCGAAGACGATCTCGAAGATGTTAAGCTGACCGATATATTCCTGCCCGCCAGGTTCGTTCTCTTGTCGAATCCCAGCGTGGGACGGGTAAACATCACCGACCCGATCACAGGAGATGCGTCAAAACCCGAGAACGCTTTCTACAACGGTGTCGCTCTCAACTGGAGCATAGACCAACTGAGGTCCCACCGGTACGCTACACTAAACCTGGAGGTCGAGATCCTCCACGCCCTGGACGCCGGTTGGACCCAACCCCTCGACGGTGGGATTACCGTCGTCCACCGCGATCAGGACGAGGACGATGAAGAGGAAGAAGAGCCTGTAATAAAGACCGCCGACCACTGGCCCATGATCAATATAACATATCCGTCCCGTGCGTCGGCAGGACCGGTGGAGATCTCCTGGGAGGCTGCCACGAAGACCACTTACGCTACTGTCAACTATTATGGTCCGGACGAATGGAGCGGTTACAAGAGTGTCCAGGGCTGCGAGACCGGAAACGAGTGCAGCGTTTCGATCCTGCTCACCAGAGCAGGCACCTGGACCTTCAACATAGCAACGGGCGTCGAGGCGGGAGGAGGCGAGGCGATCTACCAGACGGATAACTTCACCATAGATGTCTTCTCCTCAACCTCGCCCATCAACGTGACCGCCTTCGGTCACACCAAGATCTCCAGGCTATCCCTCACCTCGGCCCAGGTCGCCGCAGCAAGAAACGGCCTTCTGGTCGACGTGGCAAAGGATCCTCAGAAGGTAGACCCGGCAGAGGTGGAGGAAGATCTTCAGGACCTCATAGACGAGCTGGAGATATCGCCCAGGTACCTGATCGTGGTCGGTGGTCCGGGCTCCCTGCCCTTCCCATCGACAGGACTGAGGATGATGAGGAGCTGGCCCTTTAAGTGCGACATCTATAGGGAGTACCAGATCCAGCTCGACGACGACGATTACCAGGATGTGGCTGCGGGCAGGATCATCGGGCTGAGCGTCTACGACGCTTCTCAGCTCGTGGCCAGGACTCTGGCTTACGACGAGATCGGTGGCGACTGGCGGGACAGCGCCCTGGTTATATCGGCACCTTCCGATTATCCTGCCATCTGGCCGCAGTCCCCGATCCCGCTCGGTATCGAGACCTACCTGAAAGAGGGAGGGTTGGATGTCGATAACCTGCGCTGGGGAGAGGCCACCTATCAGAGGGTATCGTCCAGGATGAACAACGGCCAGAACATCGTCTTCTTCGGCTATCATGGCAACGAGTACGCCTGGCAGCTGTCTCTGTGGGTGCTTATGGACTGGGCACTGGACGAGAACCAGGTGGATCAGCTGACCCTGGCACCCCAGACGACCACCACCAGCGCCTGCCTGACGGCGAGGCTCAAGGGTGTCGTAATCGAGTTCGGAGACGGTGTCGAGATGTACTTCCCCCTGAGGTTGGAAGACTCGGTGGCGCTCTCATTCCTGAAGGCGGGCGCGGTGAACTACGTAGGAGCCAACGCGCCAACCTGGATATTCGTCTCCGACGATCATGGCAACAACATGTACCAGGCGATGGTCTTCGAGAACGACACCGTGGGCGAGGCCCTGGTGAGCGCCAACAACCTCTACATCGCCAGGATGAAGAGCACCAAAGACATAGACTTCGAGAAGATCGATGAAGGCAAGCCGATAGGCTGGGAGGTCTCTGTAGCGGAGATGCTAAACGAGACCGCGAATATGTTCATGCTCTTCGGAGACCCTGCTTTCCGGCCCACCATCCCGGTGACCCCGGAGCTGCCCTACAAGACGAACGTCTCGAACGATAGCGACAAAATGGTGGTATCCATCGAGCCCACCTCCGAGCTGGGCACCGACTGGATCTACTGGATCATGATCGACTCCATAGATAGAGAGGTGATGCTCAACGCACCGCCTGCGCTGATGGGGGAGGTGATGCTTTCTGCAGACGCCGAGGATGTGGTGGTGAAGGAGAGAGGGCAGGTGGTCTGGCACGAAGAAGACCTGGCGGGATCGCAGAAGCGAGTCATATGGCCGGTGATAAGACCTGTGCTGGAAGAAGAGAGGACCTTTACCGTCGAGTACAGGCTGGTGCCCGGTCAGGTCCAGACGATCGACGTCACCGTGGGATGGAACCCCTTCTCCATCCATCTTGATCCAAGAGACCCTTCGATCATCAGCCACCTCAAGCGCGAGCCCTACCGGAGCGTCTTCACCCTGGAGGGTGATGGCTGGGACTATTACATGAATGAGTCCAAAAAGGAGAACATCGGCGATCTGGAGCCGGGCAGAGGTTACGTTATCGATGCGGCCGGGAACTTCACCGTCGAGATCCCGGGAAAGCCGGTGGAGCTTCCTTACAGGGTCAAGCTGCTCCAGGGATGGAACCTGGTCGGTGTGCCCTTTAACGAGACCATTTCCCTGGGCAACGTCACCGTGAACGCCAACCACAAGGTCTATAAATATTCGGAAGCCGTCGACGAGGGTATCATATCTGCTTTCTTGTGGACCTATGACGATGGCGAGTGGGTCTACGTGAGCCGGAACGATTCGATGGTGCCGGGAGAGGCCTACATGGTGGAGGCCATGAACGACTGCAGGCTGGAGTTCGGCTGAACTCCGGCTGCATTTTTAAACGCTCATCGGAAGTGTCGGTTAAGATTATAACTTCAGCAACATATTTCCATGAATAATTGTGATTATTTTTGGGTAATCTTTTGAACTGTTGTCTGCAGGATCTTTTCGTGCAAGGCAGTTTTATATAATCTGAAGCGATGGTTCCTACGGTACAAAAAAAAAAATGGCCATAACCGAGAGGCGGTTATGGCCTTAAAGCTCTCTTCACCCTTTGCCGATGGAAAAAATAAAGGTGGCATCTCTTTTTCCCATCGGGTTTTTTTTATCACACGCTCAGGGCTCGACGGTCAAGAGGCACCAGTCTTCGGCCTCGGCACCCCCTGGGCACATCACCTTGCATGTATAGTTACCAGATTCATCGACGGTGACGCCTCTGAAGTACAACGTGTCGTCCGTTTCGCCTCTGATGATCCAGCTATCTTTAGATGCCTTCCCGCTGTACCACTGATAGGTATAGAAGACAGGGTCACAGCCACCGCTCGCATCTGCCACCAAGATCGCTAATCCATTAATGTGCGCTGTGACATTGGCAACCGTGATATTAAGAGACTCGGAGGGCACGACGGTCAAGTTACACCAGTCTTCGGCCTCGGCACCGCCTGGGCACATCACCTTGCATGTATAGTTACCGACTGCATCGAAACCGACACCTCTGAAGTACAACGTGTCATTCGTTTCGCCGTTGATGATCATGTCCTTGTTAGAGGACTTCCCGCGATACCACTGGTGGGTATAGAAGACAGGGTCACAACCACCGCTCGCATTTGCCATCAAGCGCGCCGTTTCGCCCATGGTCGCATTGACATCGTCCACCGCGATATTAAGAGACTCGGAGGGCGCGACGCTCAAGAGACACCAGTCTTCGGCCTCGACCCCACCAGGGCACGTCACCTTGCATGTATAGTTACCGGCTGCATCGAAACCGACACCTCTGAAGTACAACATGCTGTCCGTTTCGCCTTTGATGATCATGTCCTTGTTAGAGGACTTCCCGCGGTACCACTGGTAGGTATACCGGCCACTGTCACAACCACCGCTCGCATTTGCCACCAAGATCGCCGTTTGACCCATGGTCGCATTGACATTGGACACATTGATCTCAAGAGACTTTAAAATGACCTTGTACTTGATCTCGTTGCTTACGTTACCGACATGTCTAGCCTCACCCCCTTTGCTAGTGCCCCCTACATACCACACTTCGTACCATACTGTATGAATTCCTACAGTATCTGCATAGAATGATGCGGTATGCAAACTACCTCTATTTACATTATGTCCCCATTCAGGTATGTACTTGTAGGTATGTCCGTCAGGATATCTCTCGTAGATTTCCAATACCTTCCCGAAATGGTTAGGTATTATCAACTCTGTTGCATAACGACCCTTCTCTATCACAAGACGTGTAGTATAGTTCGTATTCTCATATATGCCAGGCTTAACGATCCACAATACGTTCATATTTCGACTATGCTCTCCAGGATGCGCCAAAGTGTCATCCGAGACTTCACCACAAGGCAGTTCGAACTCGCTGGAGAAACCATCGTCATGGGTCCATTCCTCCTCATCTGGCACGGCTTCGTCGTATTTGTTCCCGTCGTAGAGCATCTCAGATCCAGCCCATTCTCGGGCGACGACCGTGTAATTGATGTAGTTGCTTTCGCGATTTACTCCGCTACCAACTTCATACCACACCGTATGCTTTCCTAAGGAACCTGCATAGAACCACGTCCGATACGTATGACCGCTCCGTACCATCCACCCAGGATCATATACATCAACAGTCCCGTCGTCATATCTTTCGTAGAGAATCAATTTGCCGGTCTTGTCTGGGCGTATTAACTCTTTTGCACAAGCTCCTTTCAATATCTCTAAACTTGTGATGGGCTCACTGTTGCTGTAAGGATAGACGATCCAAAGAACGTTTGGGTTCGTGCCAGGGATGCCCGGGTGTTCGAGCGAGGACCAATCTTCTTCACCATCAAATCCCCTGCAGCAGCTATAGAACTTTTCGTCTTCAGACCAATCTTCACCATCCGTCGTTTCTTCACCATAGACCTCCTCAAGCCCTGCATCCACGTGGGCGACAACAGTGTAATTGATGTAGTTGCTTTTGCGATTTAGTCCGCTACCAACTTCATACCACACCGTATGCTTTCCTAAGGAACCTGCATAGAACCACGTCCGATACGTGTGACCGCTCCGTACCATCCACCCAGGATCGTATACATCAACAGTACCGTCATCATATCTTTCGTAAAGAATCAACTTGCCGGTCTTGCCTGGGATTATCAACTCTTTTGCATAAAGATCGTTACGTATCTCCAAACTTGTGGTGCGTCCACTATTGCTATAAGGATAGACGATCCAGAAGACATTTGGGTTCGGGCCGGGAATATCCGGGTGTTCGAGAGAGGCCCAATCTTCTTTACTATCCGATCCACTATTATCATCACAGGGCACTTCGTCGCTACTCTTTACTTCTTCGATGGTCCAAAATCCACCAGGACCCCAGAAACCTCCAGGACCCCAGAAGTCGTCGTCTTGGCCAAAGGCAGAAGAGGCGCTGAGCAACCCGATGACCAGAAAGGCCATCAACAATTTAACCACATTCATACTGCTACCCCCTTTGAGATATACATGAGTAACTACATATCTAATCATATAAAACTTTTGTTTTTTCTAAATTCTACAATAGATACATTGATTACAGCCCAGCCAATCGCTTGCATACTGGCAGCAAACTATTCTACCTTGTGGTTTGTAACCTCCGAGAGGTCGTCCTACAATTCCACATTACAGCATCTCCCCTAAAACCGAGATAAGATGAAAACATACCAAACATCAGCCAACTACACTTTGGCTTTGTAACAATTACGACCAGGTTGTTATCGGTAGCAGATGTAAACCAAAACAACGGAAACGCAAAGACGCAAAGAATGATAACACCCTTTGCGCTTTTGCGCCTTTGCGTTATACCCCGTGGGTTTTTTGATGTATGTTTCTGTGATTTCGAGGTGGTATGTGCATAGGGTACTGGTAGGACAGTATTGCTGATTGTTGATAATTGTTGGACAGCCTCCCGAGAAATGCGAAGGTCTCGTTCACTCTCACCTCAATCCTCAGGGATAATTATGCTCTGGGTGAGGTGCATCTGCACTGGGATCCAGACAGATGACAGAGAAGCAGTAAGCCAATCGAAGTCTACTATTTCGCTTTCATTTAATCTTCTGCTTTATCATCTCAACATCCATACTCAGTCTCTCATATTTCTCCCGTAAATCTAGCGTTTCACGATGGATATCTGCTAAAACACCCGAAGAAACCCTTATCGCCGATGTATCTTCCTTTATACCGTCCACTTTCTCCCCAACCATCGCAAACCCCCTCCGTTTTTCTCCCCTACCCGCATCGATCTTCTCTGCGAGCATCGCAAACCCTTCCCGGTTATCTCCCCTACCCGCATCGATCTTCTCTGCGAGCAGCGCAAACCCTTCCCGGTTATCTCCTCTACCCGCATCGATCTTCTCTGCGAGCAGCGCAAACCCTTCCCGGTTATCTCCTCTACCCGCATCGATCTTCTCTGCGAGCAGCGCATTACCACGATCAATCGTGCCGATTATCTTCTCGTTCCCCTGCTCGATCGTGTCGATTATCTTCTCGTTCCCCTGCTCGATCGTGTCGATTATCTTCTCGTTCCCCTGCTCGATCGTGCCGATTATCTTCTCGTTCCCCTGCTCGATCGTGCCGATTATCTTTTCATTACCATGAATAACAGCGCCGGTAAGTCGTTCTAATAAACCCGCCGCCTCATCCAACCGCTCGGCAACCTCGTACATCGTCCCTGTGATGATCTTCTTGAAGACTTTGAACTCCCCAGTTGCAGCTTCAAAACTCACCGAGACGTCTCTAACATCTATTAAATGATTTGTAACCTTTATTTTTGTGATGAACTCGTTCAGAGCGCCTTCCTCTGCTTCTGCATATATTCGCACAGGGCCATCCGCCAGGTTTTCTACTTCTCCAACAACACCAAGTTCATCTGCAATCTCCTTTACCTTGCTTCTGTACCTCACCTTCTGTACCTTCCCTTTTACAGTAATAATCGCCCTTTTCATTATTTATTTAACCTCTTCGATTTTGTTATTAATTTATTGATGTATTTTTATCAACGTTGTTTCAGTTACTTCTTTATTCATCGGTGTCATATAAAAGTTCCGATGGGTAGGCATTATGAGTTTTTTGTATCCTCTTCAAGTCAGAGGGTAACTCGAAGAAATACAAGTATACTTAATTCTTGATGGTAGTCTTATTAGCAGGTTTCTGGCTTACAATGAACC
>JGI24025J20009_10002941_pt1 | contig 11863 bp, 13 predicted proteins | sample Cruoilmetagenom3_FD_20009 | JGI IMG/M metagenome (IMG submission 20009)
CCCGAACCCGAACCCGAACCCGAACCCGAACCCGAACCCGAACCCGAACCCGAACCTGCTTTTGATTATGTTCCTGGCGGGCGCTTCGCCGACGCGGCTGATGAATTTGAGGATTTGCCGCCAGGCTATTCGTCAAGAAATGACGCTTTGCACGAGGACTTTTGGGTTTCGAATGGCAGGGCTGGCGATGACCCAGTCACACGCTTCTTCAGCCACTTTTCTTTTGAGAAGCGAGCCGCTTGGGGAATTCTTGGTCTCGTGTTTTTTCTTGCGTTTTGCAGTCATTAGCCGTGGCTTTCTGGCGATTAGCTATGGTCCTGAATGCGCAACGGGAACGCGCAGACAACGAGCGCGCAGTTGAGACGTGACCGACGCCGCCGTCCCTCCTGAAATCACCGACTGGTTCGCCGGCCGCGGCTGGCGGGTGCGGCGGCATCAGGCGGAAATGCTCAGTGCGAGCGATGCGGGCAAGCATGCCATGCTGGTGGCCGACACCGGCGCGGGCATTCCCGCAGTACGCCAGTTTGCTGACCTTTCAGCCGATGAGAAGGCGCGGCTTTCCGATCTGACGGGGTTCTCTGCTGAGGATCTCGAAGCAGCAATGAACATCACGGCTGAATACCAGTCTTCCAAATAGGATGATGAATGGACGCGGATCTGACGGATACCCATGGGCCGTGCTGAGTGCAGCCTCCTGCGATTAATGCTCCTTTGATGCTTGACAGCGCAGCGGTCTGATGATCGATTGCCCAAGTTGAAATCACGAAGGGGGTAATTATGGACAAATTTTCATTCGGTGATCTTTTCCAGTTCGAAAAGATGGTGGCACCTGTTGTCTTGAAGATCGTGTATTGGCTGGGGCTGGCGGGTATCGTTATTTATCTGCTCATTGCCATCGCCGGCGGTCTTTCCATGATGGATTACAGCGCGGCGACCGGCTTGGGCACGATCCTGCTGTCCATTGTTGGGGCAGCCTTTGGTGTGCTGTTCTGGCGCATCATGATCGAAGTCTACATGGTGCTGTTCGGCATCCATGAACGTCTCGGCGAAGTCCGTGATAGCATGAAAGCGAAGGACGAGGACACTCCTGCAGGCTAGCGTTTGTCCATCGTCGTGGCAGATGCTTGACGGGAACTCCCAGACAATAAGTGCGCTGTTGAGATGTGACGGACGCCGCCATCCCTCCTGAAATCACCGACTGGTTCGCCGGCCGCGGCTGGCGGGTGCGGCGGCATCAGGCGGAAATGTTAGCTGCGAGCGATGCGGGCAAGCATGCCATGCTGGTGGCCGACACCGGCGCGGGCAAGACGTTGGCGGGGTTCCTGCCGACGCTGGCCGATTTCTGCCCCTCGCGCATCGGCGATGGCGCAGCGCCCGATGGCCTGCACACGCTCTACATCTCGCCACTCAAGGCGTTGGCGCATGATGTGCAGCGCAACCTCATTAAGCCGGTTGAGGAAATGGCGCTGGACCTGCGGATAGAGACGCGCAGCGGCGATACCTCCTCCGACAAGAAAAAGCGTCAGCGCAGCAAGCCGCCCAATGTCCTGCTCACGACGCCCGAGAGCCTCTCGCTGCTGCTGAGCTACCCTGAAAGCTTCGATCTATTCGCCGGTCTGAAGCGAGTTGTGGTCGATGAGATTCACGCATTCGCCACCCAGAAGCGGGGCGACCTACTGGCGTTATCANTGTCCCGCTTGCAGGCCATCGCGCCNGATATGCAGCGCGCGGCACTGTCGGCTACCGTTGCCGATCCCGAAGCCTTCGCAGCCTGGATTGCNCCTTGGGGTGATATGGATGAAGTCGAATTGGTGCAGGGCGAACATGGGGCCGAGCCGGAGGTCGAAATCCTGTTGCCCGATGAGGAGCGCGTACCTTGGGGCGGCCATGCGGCGACATGGTCGATTCCGCAGATCTACGAACGCATTCGCACAAACAACACGACGCTGGTGTTCACCAACACGCGTTTTCTGGCCGAATATATCTTCCAGCACCTGTGGGATGCGAATGACGATAATTTGCCTATCGGCATTCACCATGGCTCACTGTCCAAGGAGGCGCGGCGCAAGGTTGAAGATGCGATGGCGCGCGGCGAATTGCGCGCACTGGTTTGCACCGCCAGCCTCGATCTGGGCGTGGATTGGGGCGATATTGATCTGGTGGTGCAAATGGGTGCGCCCAAGGGTTCTAGCCGCCTGCTGCAACGCATTGGCCGCGCCAATCATCGGCTCGACCAGCCCAGCCGCGCGCTGCTGGTGCCGGGCAATCGTTTCGAGTTTCTCGAAGCAACCGCAGCGATGGAAGCGGTGGATGAGGGCAAGCGCGATGGCGAAGATTTTCGCCCCGGCGGGCTCGATGTGCTCGCCCAGCATGTGATGGCCTGCACCTGCGCAGCTCCGTTTGAGGAACGGACATTGCTCGCCGAGGTGCGTTCCTGCTGGCCCTATGCGCAGGTCGATGATGATGTGTGGAGCCGCGTGCTCGAATTCGTCGCAACCGGCGGATACGCGCTGCGGGCTTACGACAAATTCAAGCGAATAACGCGTGAACCTGATGGCACGTGGCGGCTCACGCATCCGGAGCAGGCGCATCGCCACCGGATGAATGCGGGCATCATTATCGACGCCGAAATGCTCGAAGTGCGNTTNCGCAATGGCCGATCTCTGGGCCGGGTGGAGGAGCGCTTTGCCGCTTCGCTCCGCCCCGGTGACACATTCCAGTTCAGCGGCGTGAATGTTGAAGTGGANCAGCTCAANGACATGGAGCTGATCGTCCGGGCGAGTGCGAAATCGGCGATGATTCCGTCNTATGGCGGGCTGCGGCTGCCGCTCACCACCCATCTGGCAGACCGGGTGCGCGCGCTGCTGACCGATCGCGCGGGCTGGGCGCGCTTTCCCGATGACGTGCGCGAATGGCTGGAAGTGCAGGATTGGCGCAGCCAGATGCCGGGGCCGGACAATCTGCTGGTGGAATGCTTCCCCCACGCCAAGCGCCATTACACCGTTTATTACACTTTCACCGGTTGGAACGCGAACCAGTCGCTCGGGATGCTGATTACCGCGCGGATGGAAGCGATGGGCCTGATGCCGGGCGGTTTTGTAGCGAATGATTACTCGCTCGCCGTGTGGGGATTGAAGCCGGTGGAAGACCCTCGCCCGTTGCTCTCACCCGATATTCTGACCGACGAGTTCATCGATTGGGTGCAGGATTCGCACCTGCTGCGCCGTGCTTTCCGCGAAGTTGCGGTGATCGGCGGGCTGGTCGAGCGGCTGCATCCCGGCCACGGAAAGTCTGGGCGCAAGAGCGGGCGGCAAGTCACCTTCAGCACCGATTTGATTTACGATGTGCTGCGCAAATACGAGCCGGACCATGTGCTGATCGAAGCCGCCTGGGCCGATGCCCGCACCCGAATGACCGATATCGGGCGGCTGGGCGATCTGCTCGACACAGCGGGCGAGCGGCTNGAGCATGTCNTTCTCGACCGNGTCAGNCCNNTGGCNGTGCCGATTATGGTGATGATCGGGCGGGAAAGCGTTCCGCAGGGCGCNCAGGATGACGAGTTGCTGCTGGAGGCGGAGACGCTGGCAGGCGCGGCGATGCGGGTTGAGGAGTTGCCGGAGGGTTTAGGGCCAAACTGAGTCGAGGTAGGCTTCGGGATTTGAGCACGCTGGTGGGTTTGGGAGCGGCTCAATATCGTCCACTTCCAACATCACGATACTGGTGCTGAGCAGGTAGCTGGCCGTGTCAGAGTCAAAATTCCGGTGCTCCTCCAGTCCGCCAAAGCAGAGCTTCGTTACGCCGCTCTTTCTAGTTAGGTAGAGCACTCTCGCCGAGAGATCGTAGCTGGCCTCCCCATCCGGGATGAAGACAATTTCTGGCTCAATCATTTGATACAAACCGTGGTGTATCTGCTCTTCGAGTTGGTCAATTGTGACCGGCACACCATTCCATTCAATGCTGCCATCGGCCTTGGGTGAAAGAGTGTGTCTTGGTTCGCCGGTTGATTCGCGCCATTCAAGCATTTGAGTTGTTGGAAGGTCTAAAGTGAAAGCGTGAGTACGGTTTGGTATGTCTACCCAGACAAGCATCCCCGCGATCAGAAAGACCACGACCGCCACCACATCATACCGGCACCGCCAGACCGGCTCGCCATGATCGTAGGGTAGGCGCGGCGCCGGGCGGGGGGCATTACTCCGCATCAAACACGCGATGCTCATGCGTGTCAGCGAAGGCGAAGCGGTCGATATTGGCCTCGCCGACGAGGTGGATCACCTGTACCGCATCATCGTAGCTGGTGTTGGCGTCGGGATCGAAGCGGATGACCGGTTCGGCCGGGTCAGCGGCCGTAAGGGCGAGGCGCGATTGGAGTTCCGGGCGGTCGACCGCTTCGCCATTCCACAGCACGGTACCTGCCTGGGTAATGGACAGCGCGATGCGGATCGTCTCGTTGGTCTCACCGCCGCGCGGCAGATCAACCTCTACTTGATGGGTGGCGATGGGGATCGAGAGGATCAGCATCACGAGCAGCACCAGCAGCACATCGATCAGCGGTGTGATGTTGAGCTCGCTCATCGGTTGCGCCGTGGTGGTGTAGCTGCGGGCGAGCATGCGAGACTTGAGGGCCATGGACATTTCCCCGTTGCGCCGGGAATGATCCCCGGCAAGTAATAGCATAACATCACGAAGCATGCCGTATGTCAAATTGAGGAGCGAGCGGCCAGGCGGGTTGGCAATTTCCGATTTCCTGCAGGCACAAAAAAGGGCAGCCGCAGCCGCCCTTCTTCAAACCAGTTTTGTTGGAGCGAGGACTAGCCGCTGCCAAACTGGCGATACTTTTCATTGCCGACAAAGCCGAACTTGGTCACGCCCGATGCTTTGATGAGCGTCAGCACCTGTGCGGACAGATCGTAGCTGGCGTTTGCTTCCGGTTCGAACTGCAGTTCCGGCTCCACCGCAAAGGTCAGCGACTGTTCCAGATTGCTGACCAGCCCGCCCTGATCGATCGTTTCACCGTTCCACAGGATCGTATTGTCCTGCAGGATCACGATCTTGTTGGTGATCGGATCAACCAGCGGAGGTGGGTTATCCGGATCCGGCGCAGGAAGATCAATGTTGATCGCGTGGGTTGCGACCGGGATGGTGATAATGAACATGATGAGGAGAACGAGCAGGACGTCGATCAACGGCGTCATGTTCATTTCCATCATCGGCGCGCCGTCGTCGCTACCGCCTGCCATTGCCATGAGTGCGTACTCCTAATTCACTGCCGGCAAAATGTGCCAGCGATTGGTCGATCAGATACGAGGATCAGCCCTCTGGATCGACCGGGTTCGAAATGAAGGCGACGGTCGGATAACCGGCGGCCTGCACATTGAAGATTGTGCCCGCGACACAGCGCCACGGAGCATTCACGTCACCGCGAATGTGGACCTGCGGGATCAGTTCCGGGTCGGCCATGATTGCTTCCGGTCCGCCAGCACGCTGCACAATCGCGTCAAGGCGTTCAAAGGCGCGGTCGTAAAGCTCAGTCGAATCGACCAGCGTGGTGTTGTTGAGGAACACCCGGCATTCGCCGTCACGCGTCGCACCGGTAAAGCCCGAACGGATGGTGCGCGGCGTATTGCCAGCAGCATCAGTCGTGGTGACGGTGATCAGCAGGTTTTCGACCTTGTCGTCCGATTCCTGCGTTGCGATAATCGGGATACGCAGTTCTTCGACCGTCTGAATGGCCACGGGAACCGCGATGAGGAAGATGATCAGCAGCACCAGCATGACGTCCACTAGGGGCGTCGTGTTGATCTCGGACATCGGCGTCTCTTCGCCGCCTACACTGATTGCCATGTGTCTCGTCCTATCTCACGTAAACAGGGAAGCGGCGGGCACCAGCATGCGACAAGTGCCCGCCCTTTCGTATTCGACCTTAATCAGGCCTTCTTCGTCGGCGTTGCCGCACCAGCTGGACGCGCCGCTGCCGGAGCAGTCTTGGCTGTCTTGCCGGATGCCTGCGCGGAACTGGCTGCCGCCACAGAAGGCTTTACCTGACCTGCCGACGTGATGTTCGCCTGAAGATCAGTCGAGAAGCCCGACAGCATCGCTGCGATGCGACGGTTGCGCGACTGCAGATAGTTGTATGCGAACACCGCAGGAACCGCGACGAGCAGGCCGATGGCGGTCATGATGAGCGCTTCACCCACGGGGCCGGCCACCTGATCGATCGAAGCCGAGCCGGTTGCACCAATCTTGATCAGTGCACGGTAGATCCCGATCACCGTGCCGAGCAGGCCGACGAACGGTGCCGTTGCACCAACCGTTGCAAGGAACGGCAGACCGCCTGCAAGCGTTGCATTGATGCTGGACTCCGAACGCGCGAGCGTTCCGTGCAGCCAATCGTGCGATTCGAGACTGTCGGTCATTTTCGATGATTCGTCGCCGGCACGGATGCCGTCATCGACGAGCTGACGCCAGGCGCTGTTCTTGTCGAACTTGGTCGCGCCTTCCTTCAGTGAACCGGCACGCCAGAAAGCCGCGCGACCGGCACGATATTCCTTCATCACCTTGTTCTGTTCAAAGTATTTGGTGATCAGGATGTAGAACGATCCGACCGACATGATGACCATGACGGCAAGAATAGACCAAGCGACAGGGCCGCCCTCTTTCATAGCTTCTATAAAGCCGAAAGACGATTGCGGAGCTGCATCATTCGCAGCAGCGGTAAGAGTTTCGATAAGCATGCTGTGTGTATCCTCGTATAAAGTCCAAAACCGGGTTTAATCGGGAATTCGGTAAGTGATTGCCTGAGTCATTGTCGACGAAATCGGATTGCCCGCATCATTGAGCGCCGGCTCATAGCGGGCATAACGTTCCATCCCACGGCAGGCCGCAGTGTCGAGATTGCTCGAGCCTGAACTGCCGGTCACCGAGCAATTGGACACGCGCCCATTGGTTCCGACCGTAATGCTCATGCGAACGGTCCCTTCTTCCTCGCGACGCAGAGCGCGTGCGGGGTAGTCGCCTTGGATGCGCCCTGCCCAGCGGTTCTGATTGCTAGCCCGCGCATCACGCGCCAAAGACGGCGGCGGTGGTGGTGCAACAGGCGCAGGCGGCGCTGGCGGCGGCACAGTCGGAGCAATCGGCGCCGGTGGCGGGATGTTCGGCTGCGTCGTGACAGGCGGCGGGTTGGGCGCGATGCTGATCGGCGGCGGTGGCGCGACCGGCGGCGGTGGCGCCACGTTTTCTTCCGGTGGCGGAGGCTCTTCCTCCGGCTCCGGCGGTTCAGGTTCCTCAATGTCCACAGTCGTTACTCGCTCGACCACTTCCTTCATCGCCGAATAGGCGAGTCCGGAAATCAGCGCATAGCCAATAACAACGTGGATGAGGGCAACGATGATAATCGCGATAATGCGATTACCGCTCATTTCTTGGTCAGCGTAAGCCATCCAGTCCCTTCACTCCGTTTCCAATGCCGGACTAGCCGGCTTTCTTGCGACACACAGAATTTGCACCCTGCCATCCGCAGTGTTTTGTTGTCCAGCCAAAATTTCATGGCGGTATTTTCAATGCCCTGCGACACATAATATGCCCAAGGGCGACAGCCGTGATATTATCTATTGCGCTTCAGCTGTCGTGCGGCGTCTTAACCGTATGAAAGGGTATGGGCAAACGCTTTATCTGTTCAGTTGTGATTCAACACAGATCGGCTCTGTCCCGAGCTCCCTGCATTGGCAAAACAACGTGGGATACAAAGGGCTTGTCAGTCCGCCAGCACCCGGACAGGAGTAGCTCCATGAACAATTTTATCCCGAATTCACGATTCGCGCATGTTCGGCACTTTGTGCTCATGCTTCTTGCCCTCGGCGTTTTGGCGGCGTGTTCAACGGCTTTGCCGGCCCAGTCGCGCGGGCCAGTCCAGTCGCGTGGTGATGATTCGGATTCGGCAGCGACCGAGCTGCGGCCGGGATATGCGCCCACCTATGCCGATCTGGTCACCTTTTCGCTCGGCGCGGATCTGGTGGCGATTGTCACTGTGGATGAGCAGGCGGTGTTCCCGCCCGAACGCGCGCCGGATGTGCCTGCTGGCCGGGTCCGGCTCTATCTCGAAACTCTGACACGCAACCTTCTCGCATCGAACACTGCGGTTGGCGAATCGCTGATTTTCGTGACCGACACAGACCGAGAAGCCGATGGCGACGCGCCCGATTTGGAGGAGCGCAGCTACATCATATTTGCCAACCGGATTGCGGGGCGGCCGGGTGAAGTGCAGCTAATTTCCAGTCGCGCGATGTTTCCCGCCGGACCGATTATCGAGGAGCGTTTGCGCCGCGTATTGCGCCAGCTCGCGACCGAGGGTGCTCCACCTTCAGTGACCAGCGTTCGCGACGTGATCTCGGTCCCGGGTAATCTTGTCGGCGAATCGGAAACGCAGATGTTCATAGAGACACAGAGCGGCGCACCTGTGTCGCTCAGCGTGATTCGGCGACCCGGAATGGCGCCGCGATGGGGCGTCTCGCTGGGCGAGATCGTGGACAGTTCCGCGCGTGCGCCAGAGCGCGAATCGCTCGCATGGTTCGGCTTTGCCTGCTTCCTGCCCAAGGAATTGCCCGACAGCGCCTTCCTCCAACCCGATCGCCAGTCGCAGGCGCGCGCGCGGGATGATTACGCCTTGGTTCTGGCTGCACTGGGTCCATGTGAGCGTCGCTTCAGCTAGCGCCGAAATGGTCTGCATTCGATTACATCTGGCCAAGCCGGAGATCGCTGACTAATCCGCTCTTCACTTACGGAAGCGGTTGATCGGGAAACGCAACATCATGGCAGACACTTTGCGGATCGCCCTTGCGGGGCTGGGCACTGTCGGGGCTGGCGTGATTCGCCTGCTCGCTGAAAATGGCACTCTGATCGCGCAGCGCGCAGGGCGGCCGATTGAAATCACCGCTGTTTCTGCGCGTGACAGGGCCAAGGACCGCGGCGTCGATATCAGCGGGTTCGGCTGGGAAGATGACATGACCGCGCTTTCCGCGCGCGATGATGTGGATGTGGTTGTGGAGCTGGTCGGCGGCTCGGACGGTCCTGCGCTGGCGCTGGCGCGTACAACGCTTGGCTCGGGCAAGGGACTGGTCACGGCGAACAAGGCGATGGTTGCGCATCACGGGTTGGAGCTGGCGCAGCTTGCCGAGGCGAATGACGCTGCCATGCGTTACGAAGCGGCAGTTGCGGGCGGTATTCCGGCGATCAAGGGGCTGGGCGAAGGCGCGGCGGCCAACCGGATCGAGCGGATTTATGGCATTCTCAACGGCACTTGCAATTACATCCTGTCCGAAATGGAAAGCACCGGCCGCGATTTTGGCGATGTGCTGGGCGAGGCGCAGGCGCTGGGTTATGCCGAGGCTGATCCCACATTCGACATCGAAGGCGTGGATGCTGCGCACAAGCTCTCGCTGCTGGCTGCGCTCGCCTTCGGGACGCGGCTCGATTTCGGCGCGGTTGCGACCACCGGCATCAGCCGCATTCGTGCCGCCGATATCGCGCAGGCCCGCGCGCTCGGCTATGTCATCCGTCTGATTGGCCTCGCCGATTGCGAGAAGGACAATGGCGAGCGCCACCTGTTCCAGCGTGTCGCGCCGTATCTCGTGCCGACCAATCACCCGCTTGCCGGAGTGAGCGGGCCGACCAATGCGGTGGTGGCGGAAGGCAATTTTTCCGGGCGACTGCTGTTCGAAGGTGCTGGCGCAGGTGACGGGCCGACCGCGAGCGCCGTGGTCGCCGATCTTATCGATATCGCACGCGGCAATGTTCCGCCGCCATTCTCGCTGCCCGTATCCGCGCTCGAAGCCAGCGCGCCAGCCGATCCGGGTCACCGCCGCAACCGCGCCTATCTGCGCTTCCTTGTCGCCGACCGTCCCGGTGTCCTTGCCGAGATTACTGCGGCGATGCGCGACGCTGGCGTTTCCATCGAGAGCATGATCCAGCAGGGCCATCCCGATGATGATGACAACCCGGTCCTCGTCGCCATTGTGACGCATGAAGGGCCCGAAGGCGCGGTCGATCGGGCGCTTACCATGCTCGAAGGCTCTGAGAGTCTGGCTGATAAGCCGCTGGTCATGCGCCTGCTCGGCTAGTCCTCCGTAAGATCAATCGGCACCGTTCCCCATTTGCCGGGCGGTCAGGATCGGGCGCGCCTTCAATCTCTGACACCAGCGCCGCCTCTTCTTCGCTCAAGGGCTCGGGAAATGCAGTGACATCGATCATGATGACGGGTTCGGGCGCGTAGCCAAAGCGAATGCAACCCGGCCCCGGATTTGTGACCCAGCAAGGCGGATCGTTTAGCCCCGGCATGATCACCCTGTCCGATTCTGTCGGCTTGGGCAGCGGCGACAGATAGCGTTCCGAATCGGGCAACTCGCCGCATACCAGGATGACGCCCTCTTCCTGCACTTCGGTTTCGCATGGTTCGCTTTCAGTGAGCGGCAATGGCGCGTCTTCGTCCACCTCGATCTCATTTGCCGGCCCGTACACTGCTTGCGCGAAGGCACCGGTTGAAAACAGGCAGGTTGAAAACAGGGGCGCGGCAAGAATCAGTGCGGCCACATATCTCGACATTGCCTCACCTCCTGCCTAAGCGGACTGCAACTTGGCATCGGAGGCTGAATTACCCATGAATTCCACACACGACGACAAAAGCGTTATCGACCGGGTCCTGGTGCTCGAAATGGTGCGCGTTACCGAAAGTGCAGCAATTGCCGCTTCCGAGCTGATCGGGCGCGGCGATGAAAAGGCTGCTGATGCCGCCGCCGTGGAAGCCATGCGGCGGGCGTTTGATACGCTCTACATAGATGGCACCGTGGTGATCGGCGAAGGTGAGCGCGACGAAGCGCCCATGCTCTACATCGGGGAAAAGGTTGGCGGCGCGCCCGGCAAAGGGCCCAGGATCGATATCGCGCTCGATCCGCTTGAAGGCACCACGATCACCGCCAAGGCCGGCCCCAATGCACTTGCCGTTCTGGCGGCTGCCGAAGAGGGCTGCCTGCTCAACGCGCCCGATGTTTACATGGACAAAATCGCCGTCGGACCCGGCTATCCCGACGACATTATCAGCCTCGATAAGAGCGTCACCGAAAACGTCGAAGCCGTCGCTGCTGCGAAGGGCGTTGAACCCGCCGACATCATCGTGTGCGTGCTCGACCGTCCGCGCCATGCCGATCTGATCGCAGAGTTGCGCAGTATTGGCTGCGGGGTCTATCTGATTGGCGATGGCGACGTTGCAGGCGTGATCGCCACCACCGATCAGGACACCACAATCGACATGTATATGGGTCAGGGCGGCGCTCCTGAAGGCGTGCTGGCCGCTGCTGCGCTGCGCTGTGTGGGCGGACAGTTCAACGGGCGGCTGGTGTTCCGCAACGCTGATGAGCGCGCCCGCGCCGCCAAATGGGGCATCGAAGACCTGGACCGGGTCTACAAGCTGGACGATCTCGCCAAGGGGGACTGCATTTTCGCGGCCACCGGCGTGACCGACGGATCGCTGCTCGACGGCGTGAAGCGCATCCGCCGACCCAATGGCGCGCGCGTGATGACGACCGAGACTGTGGTGATGCGCTCCAGTTCGGGCACCGTAAGGTGGGTCAAGGGCGAGCATCGCATTTGAATTTGAGGCTGCACGACGCGCGAAAGCAATGCTGTAGGAAAGCTGCGCGGCCTGCACACGGGAAAACCTTCGCAACCCTCTGTTGCAATCATGTGATGCTGGGCTAGTCACCCTCCTGACATTAGTTAAAAGGGATTCGCGCGCCATGAAGATCATGTCCGGCAACTCAAACCTGCCGCTTGCCCGCGCTATCGCTGGATATCTCGAAGTCCCGCTTACCGACGC
>JGI24025J20009_10002942_pt1 | contig 11861 bp, 15 predicted proteins | sample Cruoilmetagenom3_FD_20009 | JGI IMG/M metagenome (IMG submission 20009)
TGCGCATGATATCCGGAGAGTTGGATACCTCGAGATCATAGAAGGTGTAGCGCCTCATTGGCCACGAAAAGGAGCATAAGCGAATTTTGTCCCAAGGCCCTGCTAGACCCTTTCTGTATCCCCTGCAGTCCAGATCGATGGAAGACACCAAAGAACCACCATGAGACCCATGCTATATCGTGAGAACTTTCCAAAATATAACATATTATTGACCGCGTTCACTTCCCCATCTCCTTCAGCGCCGCCCGCAGCATCTCGTAGGTGGCCTGGATATGCTCCGGGATCACCCTCGTCTCCGCCATCACTGTCATGAAGTTAGTATCACCGGACCACCGGGGCACCACCTGGAGATGGAGATGATCCAGGATTCCTGCACCAGCAGGCTCGCCCAGGTTGATCCCCAGGTTGAAGCCGTCGGGGTTCATGGTCTTCTTCAGAAGATCTACGACAAGCCCGGCCAGCTCCCAGAACTCGCACGTCTCCTCGTCGTTCCAGCCGGATAAAACAGAAGAATGCCGGTAAGGCACCACCATCAGGTGGCCGTTGTTGTAGGGGTAGGCGTTCATTACGATGAAATTATGCCTGCCCCGGAAGAGGATCAGGTTCTTCCGGTCGTCATCTTCTTTTATCATCCTGCAGAAGACGCAGTCGGCCTCCTTCTCGCTCAGGATGTACTCCAGCCTCCAGGGCGCCCATAACGCCTCCATGATATCAATCCTCAAATACTACCTTCCGGCCCACCAGCCGGGGCTTCTTCTCGATAAACATCTTCAGGGCCTTCGGATAGGCCTCGTACTCCGCCCTCTGGATCCTGGCTTTCAGGCTCTCGCGAGTATCGCCCTCCTCGACCCTGACCGGCGCCTGGTATATTATGGGGCCGCAATCCACCTCCTCGTCCACCAGATGAATGGTGGTTCCTGTCCACTTCACGCCATAATCCAGGGCGTCCTGGAAGGCGTCCAGGCCGGGAAAAGCGGGCAGGAGCGCAGGATGAACGTTGATTATCCTGTTGAGATAGTGGTGCACAAAAGGAGGCGATAAGATCCTCATGTAGCCGGTTAGAACCACCAGGTCCACCCCAGCCCCGTCCAGATGATCGATGAGAATACCATCATAATCGACGCGCAAAAGCCCGGCGGGGTCCACAAAACGGGCCTCGACTCCATATTCGCGGGCGATCCCTAACGCTCCTGCATCCTCTTGATCGACCAGGACGATCTCGACTGTGGCCGGCAGATACCCAGAACGCGCAGCCTCGATGATGTACCTGAGGTTCTCACCGCGCCCGGAAGAGATAACCCCTATCCTGGTGGTCAACGCCAAGCACTCCAGACAGAGGCAGGATCCTCACTTTGCCAGGGTGATCTCTATGGCTGAAACGTTGGTCTCTCCACGATCGGTATTCAGCGTCTCGGTAGAGATCTGGATGTCCTTGACAGATACGTCGCCCAAGAACCGACTTCTTGTGACTTCGGCAACGTCTACAGCCCTGGAAATCGCTCGACCTCTGGCCATGATCCTCACTTTGTCTGTGCCGCTGTTGAACTGGGTTACTACCGCCAATACGTAGTTCATCACTGGTTTATTGCCGACGTATACCACATCATCTTCTGCCATGTACATCACCACGTTGGGATTTACCACATTAGAGTCAAATTTGTGATATGTGAGCGTAAGCGAACATTTGCTTTTAATGATGGTTTCCTACATAAAGGTGGTGATAATATCAGAGGTACCTGCCCCGGGCCTCGATCTCCTCCACTCGCTTCAGCACCGCCCCCGCCTGGGCATAGGTAGAGGTGTATCCCTCTTTGAAGGCCTCTGCAAGGGATTCGTGCAGGTCCTGGGTGCTCTTGACGGTCTGGAAGAAGACGTGAAGATCCACCCCCTGGGCCTCGATGCTCTGGTCGTGGGAGGCCAGACCAAAGTCGATCAGGCAGAGCCTGTCGCCTTTGAGGATCATGTTGGAGGTGGTGAGATCTCCATGAATGATCCCGCAGCCGTGGAGGCGGCCTACCAGCTCTCCGAGCCGCCGGGAAAGATCGAGATCGATCACGTCCTTCAGCTTCACCCCCTCGATATACTCCATCGTCAGCTCGAACCGGGTGACGTCCAGCACCACGGGAGTAGGAACACCGCACCTCCGGGCCTCGGAGATTATACGCGCTTCCATAACGGTCCGTTCGCGCCTTATTTTTCTGTCCAGAGCCGGAAGCCGGTAGCCCTTGGGCCTTCGCCACTTGGTCACCGTATCCCCTTCACGGGTTATTACAGCCTCGGCTCCTCGTCCGATCTCCACCATCAGATCACTTCTCCATCAACCTCTTCCAGGCCTCGACCAGACCCAGACAGCCGGTGATCATCATATCCCCACCAGGTGCGGCAGGGACGACCTCGCCGAGACCGCGAAGCAAGCCAGACCTCAGGACCGGCTCTCTATTTGGCCCGGTTACCACCACAGAGCGCACCTCTTCTTTGCCCGGAGCCTCCTCCACATGCGCCCCGTGCCCTCCGTCTTCGAAGACCTCGGCGTTGGTCAAGACGCCGTCGCAGAGCCTCTGCGCCAGGGAACACAGCTTCTCCGGGGTCAGTGCCGAGGTGTGGTGCTCGAATAGAGCGGTGATCCTGCCATCCATCATCACCGCTCCTATGGTGTGCCCGTTTCCCAGGTTCAGGACCAGGGCAGGCTCGGCGTAGCGGGGGTCGAGGGACGCACCCAGAAGCGCAGCAGGACCGGTATCCATCAAGAGAGACCGCAGACCCTGCCCTTCCAGGTACCGCTTCACGGCGCACATCCGGTTGAGGTGAGGGGGCGGGTTGATATGGGCGAAAGACTCCGGTCTCCCCCCCGACCTCAGCACCTCGGCCATGTACTCGAACCTCACGATCCGGTTGCTCCTCTCAGGAGCATAGCCGTGATCCTGGACGGCCACCGCCACGGCTTCGGGCATCTCCAGACAGAAGAGCTCCAGGACCCAGGCCAGAGCGGATAGGTCCAGGTCACCGGTTTCTATCCTCAGAGCACCCCTTGAGGCGGTCTCGCCCACCTCCACGCCCATGGCCCTCACCTTATCCAAGTTGTCGTTGAGGGTCAGGGCCGCGTAGGGGGTGGCCACCACCCGAAGGCCCGCATCCAGATGACGCCTCACCGCCCTGGTCGAGGGCCCTCCACCCATGGTAGAGCCCGTCAGAAAGACGTCCCTGCCCTCTGACCTGGCCCGGTGTATCCGCTTCCCCACGATCACCGTCTGGCTGGGCATCACCATCTTCGCCGAGTTCGCCAAGGGAACGTCCTCTTGGCATAGCAGGATGTCCTGGGTGCCCGCACCCACGTCCACTGCCAGAAGAGCCATGAGAAGAGCCATCGACCTCCTGGAAGATAAAATCATTGGAGGATACGCAGAAGGGTTTTATCCTCCTGACGCCCTACCTAAATCTGCATGATCATCGGAGTGATCACCGTGAGCACTTCCCGGTTCAGAAGGTTCGGGTCGGTCCAGGACCCCGGCCAGGCCGAAGACGTCTCCGGGAAGGTCATCCTGGACCAGATAAGATATGCAGGGTACGAATATGTCTACCGGCTCCTTCCCGACGGGGTAGATCCCATAAGAGAGGCGGTCCTGGAGACCGAGGCCGCAGCCGTGGTGATCTGTGGCGGTACCGGTCTGGCACCTCACGACCTCACCATAGAAGCAATAGAACCCCTCTTCGTGAAGAAGATACCAGGCTTCGGAGAAATTTTCAGGTTACGGAGCCTGGAGGTGGTGGGCACGAGGGCCATCCTGACCAGAGCATCGGCGGGCATCGTTCGCAGCATGCCCGTCTTCTGCCTGCCGGGGTCGCCCTCCGCCGCCAGGCTGGGGATCGGTCTGATCCTGGTAGAGCTGGAGCATGTACTGAAACACATAGCCGAATAATATAATAGATTCCAAATCCATTGTAGCGGGACACGGTGATCCTTTTATAGTGGTAAGATTGTTAGTGAAATTAGTAATCTGCTGCGGAGGTGATTGACCATGGAGATGGAGATCCCAGTACGAGATGTGATGACCAAGCCCGTAGTTACCGTCGAGTCCCAGGTTAACGTAGTGAAGGCGGCAAGCAAGATGGTCTCCATAAATGTAGGCTGCCTCATAGTGATCCGCGACGACCAACCGATAGGGATCATGACCGAACGCGATCTGGTCGGCAAGATCGTGGCCAAGGCTGCAGATCCAAATACTATTAATGTAGGTGAGGTCATGTCCTCTCCACTGATTATCATTTCCCCAGATGTTAGCCTCAGCGAGGCTGCCATGCTTATGCTGAAGTCTGGCGTAAAGAGACTGCCCGTGATCTCCGAGGAGAAGGGACTCGTGGGGATCATTACGGACACAGACTTGGTCTCTGGGTCGACCTCGATGGGAATGGACGAGATACTGAGCCATCTGATAGAGATGCATCGCGAGAGCGTTCACTTCGAGGACCCAAAAGAGATGATAAGGGGGATCTGTGAGCGCTGCGGCCAGATATCCGACTCACTGGAGGATATCGACGGCGAGCTACTCTGCTGGAGCTGTAGAGACAGCGACAGATAGGTCCATAACTTTTTAACTGTCTTCGGGCGAGGTATGACGATGATAGTCGGAGAGATAATGTCCAAAGATCCCCTCTACGTAGAAGAGAGATCTTTTGTGACCAGGGCACGCCAGTTGATACGGGATAACCATCTTCGCGGCCTGCCTGTGGTAGATGACGAGGGGAACGTGATGGGAGCGGTGACCAGCCAGGAAGTGCTCAAGATTACATCGACCCGCTCAGACGTCACCGTCGCCGGTTTCACCCAGGAAGTTCCCCAGATCACCGAAGATGTGGAGCTGAAAAAAGCTGCAAGGCTGCTGCTCACCGGGAAGTACACGATCTTGCCGGTAATCCAGTCTGGAGAAGATCGTCGCCTGAAAGGGGTGGTCAGCCCGGTTGATATCTTCAAGAATATCAACCCGGATGAGATCCCGGATAGGAGGGTCGGAGACGTAATGGTCGCCTCCGTGACCACCTGTCACCCTCGAGATCTGGTGACGACAGTATGGGACAAGATGACCGAGTCCGACTTTACAGGATTGCCCGTGGTCGATGATAACCGTAAACCTCTGGGGATGATAACCCGTTTCGATATACTGAAGAGAGGTGGTGCCAGGGTAGGGAAAACTGAGCGGGTCCGCTCGAAGGACGTAATAAGGGTAGAGAAGTTGATGAAAACTCCCCTTTACAGCGTAAGATCAAAGGACACTCTGCACAACGCCATAGAAGTCATGTCGAAGAGGGAGATAGGTAGGATATCTGTGGTAGACGATGGCAAACTCGTCGGAATAGTCGATAGGTACGATATGATCAGAAGCTATCTTGGAGAGGGATGAATGAAGAGGTTAGCAGAGGATAAAAGGGACTCAAAGATGAGAATTGCGGGCGCGATGGACAGAGGGCCTGTCCAGTTCAGCTCCCGGGCAGTCAAGCGATCCGGTGATATCCTCAATATCGCGACGTTGGAGGTGGTCACCGTTCCCCCTACGACCACTATTATAAGCGCCATCAAGACCATGACCTCTTACGGCTTCGGGAGGTTGCCTATCGCCGATGCCGGATCAAAACGGCTCATAGGATTCGTCACCGGCGTTGACGTTGTCGATTTCCTGGGCGGCGGCATAAGGCACAACCTCCTGAATAAATATGAAGGGAATATCTTAGCGGCCATAAACGCTGAGATCAGGGAGATCATGAGCCCTCGGATCATCTACATCAAAGAGAAAGCCTCCATAGAAGATGCCCTCAAGCTGATGCACGAGAAGAACGTTGGAGGACTGCCCATAGTCGATGACGATACCAAGATCAGGGCCCTGGTCACCGAACATGACTTCACATCCCTGATAGCCGGCGTAAATACCGGGCTCAGCGTGAAGGAGTTTATGAGTTCCAACGTGGTCACCGTCGGCTCCAAGACAACTATCGAGAAGACGACAAAAATCATGGTCCAGTCAGGCGGTTTCCGCAAGTTGCCTGTGACGCAGGACTCCGTCCTGATGGGGATGGTTACAGCATCTGACATAATGAGATACCTGGGAAGCGGCGAAGCTTTCAAGAAGGTGGTGACCGGAGATATCAAGGAGCTGATGTGCCAGCCGATAAATAATTTGGCCCATCGAGATCTGGTATCCACCGAGATGGAAGCTGACCTGGGAGAGACCGCTCAGATCATGATAGATCGTGGCGTGGGAGCTCTGCCGGTTATGGATGGTGGTTCGCTTGCAGGGATCATCACCAAGAGAGACTTTATCAAAACACTTGCAGGGCAGTGAGATAGAAGAGGGACAGATCATGAGCAAGGTAAAAGACTACATGCAGTCACCCGTTTACGTCATCGAGAAAGAGGAGCCTGTGCAGCGAGCAAGGAACCTCATGCTCAAACACGACATCAGCAGGCTTCTGATAATGGATGGAAAGAAGCTAGGCGGAGTAGTAACCAAGCACGACATATCCAACCGACTGAGCCAGGCTGCCCCGGAGTGGCGCAGGCGTCCCATCAGCAAGATCCCCATCGAGCTGGTGATGACCGAGAGTCCCATCACCATCTATCCCAACGCCACGATAGAGCAAGCTGCGGTGATCATGGTGGAGAACGGGATAGACGGCCTCCCCGTGGAGAGGAACGGGGATATTGAGGGGATAATCACATCGAGAGACCTGATAAGATACTTCTCGGAACAGGACGTGGACTCGGAGGTAGGAGACCTGATGGCCAAAGAAGTGGTTACCGTCCACAGACACCACACCATAAACCACGTCTTAGAAGAGATGAACTCCCGGGCTGTCGACCGGGTGGTGGTCACAGAAGATAACATGACCCCGGTAGGGGTGATCACCCACACCAACCTGACCTTCTCCGGGATCATGGACGCCAAAGACGAGATCAAGACAAAAAATATCAAGATGACCAGGAAGGACAGCGCCGCGGGGAGAAAGTGGTACAGATACGTGAAGGAGATGCCCCTGGTGGCGGAAGACATAATGTCATACCCCATGATATACACCCAACCGCAGATCAAGGCCGTCGTGGCCGCCAGGATGCTCCTGGAGAAAGGTATATGCGGCCTTCCCGTCGTCGACGAAGACGAAAATATGGCAGGCTTCTTCTCTACACGAGATATAGTCGCAGAGATAAGGAGATGGTCGTAGTTGCAGGTAAGAGACATAATGACGGATCCGCTGACCATCGATAAGTCGGAGAGGATCGCTCATGCACTGGACCTGATGGAGAAACACGGTCTCCGGAGGTTGCTGGTCACCAGCAACGGCAAGCTCGGCGGCATAATCACCATGAGGCAGATCACCAGGGTGCTGGGTACCAGGCAGAGGTTAGGCCTGCCCGCATCCTCGCTGCACGTGACCTCGGCGACCCTGGACGCAGTGATCAAGGTTCTTCCGGTGATGGAGGTGGAGGACGCCACCCTTCTCCTTCAGAAGACCTCCGTCCTGGTAGTGACGGAGAAAGATGATATTATGGGCTGGATCAGGCCGAGGGAGGTCCTGGCCGTCACCAGGATGGACGGTGTCGCCGCCGACGTCATGCATGCACCCTTAAAGGTATCGCCCACCGAGAGGGTGATCCACGCCCGGAGGATGATGCTGGATCGAGATGTGGGAAGACTTCCCGTGATAGAGAGAGGACGGCTGGTGGGGATCCTCTCAGAACGCGACGTGGCCAAGGCGCTCCGGGCCTTCCGGGATCTGGTCCCATCCAACCAGCAGGAGACCAGGATCAAGAGGCTGCTGATCATGGACGCGATGAACCGGGACGTGAAATCGGTCCGGACCGACACACCTCTCGAAGAGATCAGGCAGCTGATCCTGTCCGAGGACAGAGGTGGAGTACCTGTTCTGAACGATAGTAAAGATCTGGTAGGGATGATAACCAGGAGGTGTCTCATCGATTACCTGGTGAAAAGCTGATGGATCTCCCCAAGACGGCTGAGAGTGTGGGGATCTCGCTCCAGAGGCTGGAGGGTATGTTGGAGAGGATCGTTAAGCTCTCTCGCTGGCCAGATCCCCGGCTATTCAGGTTCGAGAAGGCAGTCTCCGGGGTGGAAGCGGGAACGGTCATCTTCGAGAACGGCGAGATAGTCTACGGTTACCCCAAGATCAAGAGGGCCATGATGCTGGAACCGGCCCTCAAGAGGTTCTTTCCTGATAGGGTGGCTGTGGAAGAGAAGATGAACGGATACAACGCCCGGGTTGTTCGCATCGGAGAAGAGGTTGTAGCTCTGACCAGGGGCGGCTTCATATGTCCCTACTCCACGGAAGTGGTGCGCGAGCGGATCTCACCCCAGGTCTTCCGAGACCATCCGGATATCGTTCTCTGCGGCGAGATGGTGGGACCCCATAGCCCCTACGTTCCCAAAGACGTCTACCCCGTCGATTCGCTCGAATTCTACCTATTCGACGTCGCCCGCAAGGCCAAAAAAGACGTGCAGGACCTGGAGAGCACCCACCGGCTGGCCGAGGAGTACGGGATCGAGTGCGTTTCCCTCTTTGGGGTGTTCGACGCCGGAAAGGCCCCGGAAGAGATCAAAAAGATCGTAGAGAGGCTGGGCAGAGAAGGCCGGGAAGGGGTGGTCCTGAAGGATCCCCGAAACATGGTCAGACCCATAAAGTACACCAGCTCGGAGAGCAACTGCGCAGACCTCCGGTTCGCCTTCAGATACTATAACGATTACGGGAGGGATTTCATCTTCTCCAGGGTGGTGCGCGAAGGGTTCCAGGCTGTGGAGTGGAACGACTCCAAAAAGGAGTTTCAAAAGAGATGTCTGCGCCTGGGCGAGAGCATACTGGCGTCCATGGGGGAGACCATAAGAGAGAGGATGGCCCAAGATACGATCGTGCAGCGCGTCCAGATCAAGGTCAAGCGCCTCCAGACCGCCCGGGACCTGGAACGGCACCTGAGGTACATGGGAATCAGAGTGGTCTTCGGGCAGCCCGAGCCCCTTGATGATGGGTATGGGTACCTGGTGAGGATCGAGAAGCTGGCCATGAGCACCAATGATAAGACCAAGTCGATGATCGAGGGCGATCTCTGGTAAATCGAGTAAATCCTCTCTTCTGTCGGATTTGTTCAAGGTATACAATGTTATACATTATATACAACAAAAAAGGTTCTTATCCAAAGTAGTTGGTCGGAAGATGAACGAGATATGCGAGATTGAGATGGAAGGTCACCTGATAGACTCTCTCACGCTCACCAAGATCCTCGACAAGATAATGGACATGGGCGGCGAGTTCGAGATCAAGACCTTCAGGGTGGGAAAGAAGAAGCACGACCCCAGTTATGCCCGGATATCGGTCTCCGGCGAGGACGGAACCCATCTGGAAAGGATCCTCCTAGAGCTCCATGCTCTGGGGGCGCGGACCATCGAGACCGAGGATGCTAAGGTAGAGACAGCTCCCAAAGACCGGGTGGTCCCCAGAGGATTCTACTCCACCACCAACCACCTCACCTACGTGCGGCACAGCGGCACCTGGCTGGAGATCGAAGACATCCAGATGGACTGCATGATCGTGATAGATGGGGAGAGGGCCCTATGTAAGCCCATAGGGAGCATCGAGAAGGGCGACCGGGTGGTCGTCGGGACCACGGGCGTCAGGGTGGTCCCACCGGAACGGCCCAGGGAGAAGAGCCTCTTCGAGTTCATGGCCACCGAGGTCTCCTCGGAGCGCCCCGGTAGCGAGATCGTACACAGGCTCGCCAGGGAGATCATCAAGACGAAGCGGTCTGGGGGAAAGATCGCCGTGGTGGGGGGACCGGCCATAATACACACCAGCGCGGCAGGATCCCTGGCCAAGCTGATAAGAGAGGGCTACGTAGACGTACTCCTGGCGGGGAACGCCCTTGCAGTGCACGACATCGAGCGCCAGCTCTTCGGGACGAGCCTGGGTATGGACCCCCATGGGAACCTGACCTCGGGCGGCCACAGGAACCACATCTCCGCCATAAGCGAGATCATAGCTAGCGGATCCATCGCAAAGGCGGTGGAGGAGGGTAAACTTGGAGGAGGGATCATGTACGAGTGTATCAAGAAAGACGTGCCCTTCGTGCTGGCAGGGTCCATCCGCGACGACGGCCCGCTGCCCGACGTGATCACCGATACGGTGGCGGCGCAGAAGGCCATGTTCGATGCTCTGCGCGGCGTCGATATGGTGCTGATGATGTCTACCATGCTCCATTCCATAGCTACGGGTAACCTTTTGCCCTCCCGCGTGAAGACGATATGCGTGGACATAAACCCCTCTGCGGTGACGAAGCTGATGGATAGGGGGACCGCTCAGGCCATCGGGCTGGTGACGGACATAGGGATGTTCCTGCCAAGGTTGGCCGAAGAGATAGAGAGACTGGTCGAAGAATCCGATCGCAACGCTTAAATTAAGAATCGCCAATCGCATTTTCGACCGTTATGAGGGCCGCCGTGGCTTAGCCCGGTAAAGCGGCTGATTCGTAAGACGAAGAAGTCCGATACATCAGCAAATCATGGGTTCGAATCCCATCGGCGGCTTCATCCTGTTTCTATCTGATGATGGGCAACAAACCAGAGGCCACCTCCTGTCAACCTACAATGCTTTATATACACCTAGTTTAAAAGGGGGCTCTGGAGAGACGGGATTATGGAGTCCACCATCAACATAGAGAATGTAGTCGCCTCCACAAAGCTCGCCGAGGAGTTCGATTTGATCAAGATCGAGTCCGAACTCGAAGGTGCCGAGTACAACAAGGAGAAGTTTCCAGGGCTAGTCTACAGGGTCAAATCGCCCAAGGCGGCGTTTCTGATCTTCACCTCGGGGAAAGTGGTCTGTACCGGTGCCAAGAACGTGGAAGATGTCAGGACGGTTATATCCAACATGGCCAACACCCTGAAGTCCATCGGCTTTTCCGAGGTCGATCTGACCCCGGAGATCCATGTCCAGAATATCGTGGCCAGCGCGGACCTGAAGGCCGACCTGAACCTCAACGCCATAGCCATGGGACTGGGGCTGGAGAATATCGAGTACGAGCCTGAGCAGTTCCCCGGACTGGTCTACCGGATCAAAGTCCCGAAGGTGGTGGTGCTGATATTCAGCTCCGGGAAGCTGGTGGTGACCGGGGGTAAGTCGCCCGCCGATTGCGAGGAAGGTGTCAAGATCGTACGGGAACAGCTGGAGAACCTGGGGCTGCTCTGATGAGGCTCGATCTACGTCCTCTGGGGAGATAAAACGATCTCCGTCAGGACTGGCAGGTCCGTATAGATCTTGATGGATTCCTCTCTTGTTTCTTTTGTTATGCGGAAAGGGCCAATACCGGGCAAGTTGTATCGGTTCCAGCCACCGATCATGCAGAGTTAAGGTTAGTCGTGTCAACCGCTGACGACGAGGTTGTCTCATGAGACTGGAAGATGAGATCGCGATAATCGGGCAGAACAAGGACAGAATGTCTCACGAAGATAAGGTCATGTTCTACGAACTGAAGAAGAAGAGCATGGTCGTAGGGATGTTACTGGCCATATTCGTCTTCGGCGGGATGGGCCAGATTTACGCGAGCAAGGTGGCCAAGGGCGTTCTGTTTATGCTAATCTCCTGGCTGCTGATCCCCTACATCTACGCGATATGGGACACGCATCGATTGATCAACGAGTATAACGATGTGCTGTACCAGGCGGTCTTCAGCGACTTCGATTAGCCGCCGGATCCTAATCGCTATCTGAAAAAATCCTCCCTTCGGTCGGATTTGTCATGAAAAACTACCCTAAAAACAATAACAGCAGGGGTTGCTATCCACCAACCCCCGACTTCCTCCAGGTCACCTC
>JGI24025J20009_10002943_pt1 | contig 11858 bp, 15 predicted proteins | sample Cruoilmetagenom3_FD_20009 | JGI IMG/M metagenome (IMG submission 20009)
AGCATTTCCAGCCTATTTCTCGGCTATTGATTCACACAAGCTGAATGTACGCGGGGAACTCAGGAGAAAAGTTAACCAATTAACAGACAGCACCAAAAATTTGCATCTGAAAAAGGGTAACCTTGTGTGCTTTAAGGGTGCCCTTCTGAGGCTTGCGCGGGAGTCCAGACCTTCTCAATTCGGGGGCGTATTCGTACATGGATAAGCCTCTCTACTCCACACCATTCTTGATTCTCGTATATGTCTCATCACATAGCTGTAACTTCTGTTTTATCCGAGGCTGATTCTTCCTTAGAAAAGAATTAAACGATCCCCGGCTGAATAGGTATCGCGGTGATCAAGCTGACGAGGAAAAAGTTGAGCCCTTCGACTTCGTCGAGGAGACACACAGTCTGATGCGGGGCGGCGGGCTGTTCCTGGTCTCCGCCGGAAGTGACGGGAGGCCGAACGCCATGACCATCGGCTGGGGTCTGGTGGGGACGATGTGGGGGAAGCCATTCTTCACCGTCGCCGTTCGCCTTTCGAGGTACACCTACAAGCTCATCGAGGAGTCGGGCGAGTTCACCGTCTGCCTCCCGGCAAAGGGGATGGAGGGGGCGCTTGAGGTCTGCGGGACCCGATCCGGCCGCGACATCAACAAGTTCGAGGAGCTGAGGCTGACCGCTTTGAAGGGTAGCGAGGTCGACGCCCCCTACATCGCCGAGTGCCCCGTCCACTACGAGTGCAAGGCCGCATACAGGGCGCAGCTGGAGCCGGGTGAGCTGGAGAGGGCACTCGAAGACGAGGTCTACCCCAGCGGCAACTACCACGTACTCTACTTCGGTCGGATCAAGGGCGTCTACGCTGAGGAGGACGCCTCTGAGAGGCTGCCGGCATGACGGTTATTTACAAGCCGGTTGGGTGGAATGGAGGTGAGATCAGATGAAGGTGCTCATAGTCTACGACTCCAGGACGGGTAACACCGAGAAGATGGCCTACGCCGTCGCCAAGGGCGTGGAGGCCGAGGGGGTGGCCGTCGAGGTGAAGAAGATCGACGAGGCATCCGTGGATGATCTCCCCATGGCCGATGGGCTGATCCTCGGCTCCCCCGTCTACTACGGGCTTCCGTCGGGGAAGCTTAAGGGGTTCATAGATGCCTCGATCAAGTATCACGGCAGGCTCGACGGGAAGGTGGGCGCCGCCTTCGCCAGCAGCGGCGGGACCCACTCTGGTGCGGAGACCACCGTCCTCGCCCTGCTGGAGGCCCTCCTCATACACGGCATGGTCATCCAGGGGACCTCCGAGGGAAATCACTACGGCCCCGCCTCAGTCGGCGCCCCCGACAACACGGCCATTGAGACCTGCACGAAGCTCGGGGAGCGGGTGGCGAGGCTCGTCAAGAAGCTCCACGACTGACCTTTAGATCAGGTCCTATTTCCGTTGGATCGCCCTCAGGCACGTGCAATCATCCTGACGATGGACCCGATTAACGGTCCCTCGCAGGTGCGTCCGGTTCTTCCTGAGTTTAGCATTGAGGCATTTGTGGGAGCCGTCGAGTTCCTTTACCTCCTCCGCCCTGAGCTTGAGGCTGCGATTGTCTCGTCCATCGGCGTCAGGGGCAAGACCTCCGCGACTCATCGGCTTGCATCCACGGGAGTCCTGAAGACGCTGGATTCCTCCTTTGGCAACATCGGACTCGAATCTCCAGAGCGGTTTTCCGACCGGATAATAGTCCCTGATCTAATTAAAGAAACAGTTATCCGGCCACTGTTGCCCTAATAGGGCCAAGGGTTCAAGTTTGAAGGTCGTTGACAGCGTCCTGAACCTCATCGGAAACACGCCGATGGTCAGGCTCGGACACATCCCGGAGGAGGGCGACGCGGATATCTTCGTCAAGCTCGAATACCTCAACCCGAGCGGCAGCATGAAGGACAGGATCGCCCTGGAGATGATACGGCGGGCGGAGGCGAATGGAAAGCTGAAACCGGGCTACACGATCATCGAGGCTGGCACAGGCAACACGGGACCACCCTTAGCTTCGTGGGTATCTGCCTGGGCTACAGGATCATCATCTACATGCCGCACGTGCGAAAAGGCGAGTAAATTATGGATGCTGAAGTTCTAACAGAGGAGGAAGGAAAATCAAATGGGGCTTCAGATCTTAGCGCAATACTTGAACCAAAGTCAGTCGCTGTGATAGGCGCCTCCACGAACATCGAGAAGATTGGACATAAGGTATTGAAGAACATCGTCGAAGCGGGCTTCAGGGGAGCAATCTATCCAATCAATCCCAGGGCAGACGAGATACTCGGCTTAAAGGCTTACCCCAGCGTCCTTGATGTCCCGGGAGAGGTCGATGTTGCAGTCATCATTGTCCCAGCGCGGGCGGTCACTCCCGTCATCGAGGAATGCGTCCAGAAGGAGGTCAGAGGCGCGGTGATCATCTCAAGCGGCTTCAGAGATGTAGGACCTAGGGGGGCTGCGCTTGAAAAAACGGTTTTAGAAATAGCAAGAAAAGGAGGATTAAGGATAATTGGACCAAACTGCCAAGGGATAAGCAACCCTCAGATCGGTTTTTGTGCTACATGGCCTCTGATAAAGAATGTTGGGAATGTTTCAGTTATCTCTCAAAGCGGCAGTATTGCGGTCGAGCTTCCACTTTTTCTTTCCAGAAACGAGCTTGGATGTAGTAAGGTGATTGCGTTAGGAAACAAATCAGATATCGATGAAGCAGATCTAATAGAAAGTCTTACCGATGATGAATTGACAAAAGTTATTGCTGTATATACTGAAGGCGTATCAGATGGAAGGAGGTTAATGAGAGCTATTAAAGATGTTTCACAAAAAAGGCCAGTTTTAATACTTAAAGGGGGAAAAACAGAGGCTGGTAAGCGTGCCGTGTTAGCTCATACAGGTGCTTTAGCTGGAAGTATGGAGATCTTTGAAGCTGCTATAAAGCAAAGTGGGGGGATATGCGTACAGGATCTTGAGGAACTTTGTGATGCTGCAAAAGTTTTTTCTACTTTACCGATTCCTAGGGGTAATAAGCTCTTAATAATAACGAGTTCAGGTGGATCAGGGATTTTGTCATCTGATGCCTGTGAAGGTGCGGGGCTTGTTCTATCAAATCTATCGGGATCTACAAAGACTAAATTAAGAGAAAATCTTCCTGCATGGTGTATTTTTAGGAACCCTTTAGATCTCACAGGGAACGTCTTAAATGATGTTCAACAATATAATATGACATTGAAGATAGCTTTGAATGATAAATCTGTTGATAGTGTACTTCTTATCTTCGGTGATCCAATTCTCAATGCTTTTGAAGCAGTTATAGATGAAATAAAGAAGGGCCTCTCGCTTGGCGTACCTGTAGCTGTTACTTATCTAGGTGGAGCTGAAATTCAGATCGAAGAGACGCGTAAATTTCAAAAAAGTGGCATACCTGTATTTCCAACCCCTAGTCGGGCAGTTGTTGCGTTGGGATATCTTAACAAGTATAGTGAATGTTTACTAAAATTAAAAAAAATAATGGGAAGGGGGGCTGTTTAGGTAAGGCTATAGTTTATTAAAAGAAAGGTTAATATATATTGAATTAAAAGAATAATTGATTTAGAAATGTCTATAATTGAAGATAGGCCAGGAAAAAGGGTTTTATTAATGGGAAATGAAGCCATTGCCCGTGGTGCAATTGAGGCAGGCATCCAGTTAGGTGCTGGATACCCAGGAACACCATCATCGGAAATCATAGAGAATCTCGCAGAGGCTGCGAAGGAATTAGACTTCTACGTAGAATGGTCTACTAACGAAATAGTTGCATTTGAGATTGCAGCAGGCGCCGCAATTGTAGGTGGTCGTGCATTGTTTGCATGTAAGAGCGCAGGGCTTAATGTGGTCATGGACTTTTTGATGACCCTTCCCTACACAGGGGTTCGCGGTGGACTTGTAATTGTGGTAGCTGACGATCCTGGTGCTTGGTATAGCTCAAATGAGCAAGATTCTCGTTTAGCAGGCTTTTCCTCCGAGATTCCTGTTTTTGATCCTCCCGATCAGCAAAGTGCTAAAGATATGACTCGAGATGCGTTTGACCTCTCTGAAAAGCTAGAGCTACCTGTAATGGTTCGAAGCTGCACTCGACTAAGCCACTCCTCTGGAGATGTCGTGCTTGGAAAAATACGGCATGAAAAGAATACACTGGCTTTTGATAAGCACTGGAAGACCCCCTATCGATGGAACGTATATGGTCCACCCGGTCCAGTGGCTAAACATCAATGGCAGAAAAATAAGATGCATATTATAAAGGAGTACAGTGAGAATACTCATTTCAATCATTACTTTCCTGCCAAAGGTAGTTCACGTGTTGGCATCATAACCAGCGGTATGGCCTCAAATTATACACTAGAAGCTCTTAAACGACTTGGTAAACGGAATGATGTTCATTTTATAATCTTAGGGATGCCATATCCGGCCCCACCTATAAAAGTCGCTAAACTTCTCAGTAAATGTGATAGTGTTCTCTGTATTGAGGAAGGCGAACCATTAATTGAGCGCCAAGTCCATCAAATCGCAAATGAAAATCAATTTGATATTAAGGTCTTTGGAAAGTTTTCGGGAAATTTCATACCCGTCGTGGATGAACTGAACCCTGACAAGGTCTTGAATGCTATAGCAGACTACTTGGGTATGGAAGTTCCAGCTGTAGATAAATCACGCCAGCAGCTAAAAAACGATCTAAGCAAAATGGTTTGTGCTCGCAGCTCATCATGGTGTGCTGGTTGTCCCCACCTTGGGAGTTTCTGGGCGCTGAAGAAAGCATTGCCCCCAGGAAAGGTAAACATAATCAACACTGGTATTGGCTGCTATGAGATGAGTGGCTATGGCATAGCAGCGTCTCCGATCGATGCACAGGACACAAAGGAATCAAAGCTATGGCGTGCGTTGACTCCCTATGAGATGACCGACACGCTCTATATTATGGGAAGTGAAACAGCCCTTTCCCAGGGTCAATATCATGTAGGATACAACGACGGTAAGATCGTCAGCATCCTTGGTGACTCATCGTTCTTCCACACCAATCTCGCACCCATAGTGAACGCCGTCTACAATAAAGCTGAACAGCTCATTCTGGTTCTCGACAACTTCTGGACATGCATGACTGGTCATCAACCGAACCCTGCAACAGGAATAACGGCGATGGGTGAAGAGAGAATAGTAACCTCAATTGAGGGGATCTGCAAGGCATTTGGGGTTACATTTGTACGCTGCGCTGATCCTTATGACCTTAAGGGCACCAAGGAGATCATCAAGGAAGCTTTAGAGCATAAAGGCGGCCCCGCAGTTGTAGTGATGCGCAGGCTTTGTGCATTACAGCGTTTAAGAGAACTTCGCAAAGTAAGGGCTAAGCCTCCGCTCTATAAAGTGAACGAGAAATGCGTTGGTTGCAAGCAATGCCTCTACCTTGGTTGCCCTGCAATTGGATTTGATTTAAGTAAGAAAAATGCAAATGGAAAAAGGGGCATCGCTTTCATCGACCCGCTTCAATGTGTAGGATGTGGGTTATGTGCCCAAGACGAGGTTTGTAAATTTGACGCTCATGATAAAATTGGTGAGGGAATCTTCTAGGAGGTGAGATGACTAAGATGTTGGTAAAAGATATCCATGAATTGAATCTGATAGTAACCGGTGTTGGAGGTCAGGGAAGCGTAATGGCAAGCCATATTGTGGCCGATGCCGCGGTCGCACAGGGTCTCAAAGTCCGAGTAGGCGAAACCTTTGGCGCCGCCCAGCGTGGGGGTAAAGTCCATTCTCATATTCGAATCGGGGAGGATATCTATGGGCCTCTCTGTCCTGAGGAATCATTAGATATCTTGGTCGGCCTTGAGCCAAACGAAACCCTTAGACTAGCGGTCAAATACACAAGTCCAGATACCTTCATTATCACAAACACGCGGCCAGTTTCATCAATGGACGCCAATATAGGTGCAGATAAATACCCTGACGTAAAAGAGATTGTAAAAGGTTTAAGAAAACTATCCAAAAGGGTGATTGCTTTTGACGCAACCAAACTTGCAATCCAAGCTGGAAATGAACGCACTATGAATGTTGTTCTACTAGGTGCTTTAGCTTCAATCGGGAGACTCCCTTATGAAGCAGATAGTCTCCTTAAAGCAGTCATGGAAAGAGTTCCCCCAAGAACTGTTGAAGCTAACATGGAAGCCTTCAATTTAGGCTTGGAGAGATGCAAAGAAATTCTTCNTAAATCATATATTCTAAATCTTTGAGATTTCTTTTATATTGCCCATCGAATAGCCTATCAACTCTTCGATGTTACAAACGGCCAGATCNTACTTAAAGGCAATAGTATTTAAGTTGTGGTAACAGCTTGGGCAAGCGGTTATAATGTATTTGGCTCCTGCATAATATGCATTCTTCACTATCAACTCACTCATGCCAGACCTTATGTCAAAGTAAGGGACCCTGATAGTTCCACCACAACACATTGATGACTCTTTATTCTTCTCCATCTCGACTAATTTTACGCCTGGTACAGCCTTTATAAGATTTCTAGGAATATCATATAGTTTGTGATATCTTCCCAAGTGACACGGATCAAAATAGGTAACAGTGGCATTGAAATTTCTCTTAAACTTTATTTTCCCTTCGTTAACTAATTCCAACAAAAGTTCCGTGGAATGTTGCGTGCTGAACGCTTTTGTTTCTTTTGAAAGTTCGTAAAAGGCCCCATAGCAGAAAGGACAGATCGTAGTTACATTTTTCACCCCCCGACTTTTGATCTTCTCTAAGTTTATTTCATGTGCCTTTCTCACTTCGCGTTCCAACCCAACCAAATCGAGAAAGGAAGAGCAACAGTATTCACCATCTTTCATCATAGTGAATTGATAGTTTGCCTCGCTCAGAATTTTGATCATAGTCTTAGCCAAATTAGGATAAAAAGTAGATACAACACAACCTAAGTACAGAAGGTTAGGGGCTTCATTAGGTAGCTTATTAACTAGAGGGCTAATATCGGTTATTTCAATTCTTTTTCCGAAAACATTACCTGTTGACTTTATTGCATTAGCCATCTTATAATGATCTTCCAATGGTCCGATGTTCTCATCTGCAAGGTACGACCGGAAACTTTTCATTATTTTGGTAAATTTTACTGAGGATGGACAAGCTACATCGCAAGCTTTACACATACTACAGGAGTATATTCTGTCCATCACATCTTCGCTTATTTTTAACTTATTTTCCAGTAATCCCTCTAATAGAAAGATTCTGCCTCTCGTATTATATGACTCTTTTCCCATATATAAAAACACAGGACAAAATGTTCTACAAGTTCCACAATGAGTACATTTTATTAATTCATTTTGAAGCTTTTTATCCAATAATTTCATTTTAATTACTCCATAGGGATTATATCATTTTTGCTGGGTTCATTATATTCTTAGGATCTAAGGTGTTCTTTATTAAACGCATAACTTCTATCTCTTCTTCTTGGTGTTCCATCTTAAGAACCTTCATCCTCCTTATACCAATGCCATGTTCACCTGTTAAGGTACCTCCAAGTTCTATAACTATCTCACGAAGTTTTTCCACAGCCTTTATCGCTTTATCTACTTCTTCTGGTCTTCTTTTATCGAAAAGTATGTCTGGATGTAGGTTTCCATCGCCTATATGTCCATATGTAGCTATGCTTAATCCTAGCTCGTCTGATATTCCCTTAATTCTTTTGAACAGCTCCACAACTTGGGTAACTGGAACTGCTATATCTTCATCTATTATATTCGGCTTTATTGCTACAAGGGCTGGGGTTATCGATTTCCTGCCTTTCCAAAGGTCTTTAATCTCTTCCTTGCTGATCCCAATGTGAGTATTAAACGCGTTATGTTCAACAGAAATCTTCTTGACGACTTTCATCCTTTGCCGGACATCGTTTTCTGTACCATCGAGTTCCACAATAACTATCGATTCACACTTTTGAAGTTCAATCCCATATTTAATAACGGCTTCGATTGAGAGTTTGTCCATTATCTCAACAGCGGATGGAAGAATATTACTAGACATCAAATCAATAACTGTCTTACAAGCATTTTCAATATCGTTATAGTATGCTATGAGAAGTCTTCTGCACTCTGGTAGTGGATGTATACGCAATCTTATTTTTGTAAAGATTCCCAGAGTCCCCTCTGAGCCGACTAAAAGACGAGTTAAATCGTATCCTGAGGATGTCTTTCTTGTCTTTGAGCCGGTCCAGATGACCTTTCCACTTGGTAACACAGTTTCAAGTCCTAGAATCCAATTCTTGAAAGAGCCATATTTCACTGTTCTGTATCCAGCTGCGTTATTCGCCACACAGCCTCCTATTGTCGCCATTTCACTGCTGGCCGGTACAGGAGGTAAAAAAAAGCCACGTTTAGCTAGAATGGCGTTTAGTTCAGCGCATACTATTCCTGGCTCGACCAGACACATCATATTCTCATCATCAATTTTAAGAACACTTTTCATAAACGTGAAATCCAAAACTATTCCACCCTCTATAGGCATAGCTCCCCCACATTCACCGCTTCCAGCACCCCTTGGAACTATAGGGATGAGCATCTTGTTAGCCAGCATAACTATTTTAGAAATCTGACAAGAGTCCCTTGGCCACACTATTATATCTGGAATAGTTTCCTCCGTAACATCTATAGGCGCTGCATCTCTAATATAGCAGAAACGTTCCGTAATTTCTTTCGAAAAGTTTTCTTGACCAACAATTTCTTTAATTTTCTTTTCAATTAAAGATAGTTTTTTATTATCCATCTTAGTTTAAGTATAACAGCAAAATTATTTATATATCTTTCTATTATTCTGCCTTGTTGCATGACTAGCATTTTTCATTGAATATGAGGGAAAGATCTATTAACTTTTACCTGAATATACCTAAGATGCTCGTTAGTCGACGATTAGCTAGGATACAATGAAGCCCTTGTGAGACGAGGCGAGATCCTCCTCGACCTGGACCTACTCCGGGACTGGGGAGAAGAGCTGGAGGAGATGAACAGGGACAGGGAGGGCGGCAGATACATCTACCCCAACACCCTCATCGAGCTGTAGTCCTCCCTCCGCGCCTGCTTCCGGCTTCCGTACAGGCAGCTGGGGGCCCTCACCCGGCGCCTGTCCCGGTGGGAGCCGAGGCTCGTGGCGCCCGACTACTCGACCACCTGCCGAAGGGTCAACGGTCTCGACATTGACCTGGAGCCTCGCCTCGACCCAGATGAGCCGGTGACGATAGCCGTCGACACCTCAGGTATAAAGGTCACCGACAGGGGCGAGTGGATGCGGGTGAGGTGGAGGAGGCGCAGGGGCTTCCTCAAGATCCATATCGCCGTGGACGTCAAGACGAAGCAGATCGTGGCGATGGATGTCACGGACAAGAGAACCGGAGACGGCGCGCGCGCAGCCTCATGCCATTTCCCCGGATGACCTTGAGGGTGTTGATGTCGTGATCATCGGGGCCCCTTACGTGGCTAGCTGGGGTCCGTACAGCGGGGTGAGCAAGGAGGAGTGGATCGCTGCCCTGAAAAGGGTGAGGCAGCAATCCGCAAAGTACCTTGACGGATACCTGCAGGAGTTCGACCTGGATGTGTTCGAACATCTCAGGTTGGTTGACTTCGGTGACGCTGCGATTCCTCCTGAGGTTTTCGATAAACCCACTGTGGGCAACATTCTAGTCGCTCAGCGCGCGGTTGAGACGAAGGTGAATCAATCACTCGACGCAGGTGCGATCCCAATAGTGATAGGTCAGAACTCCCCATGCGGCTCCTACGCGAACGCCAAACCTATAGCGGAGAGGACGAGAGGCAACGTGGGCGTGATCAGCCTCGACACCCACTGGGACATTGACCCCTTGACAGACTCACAATGGACCCGAGAATCGCAGGGTCGGGCAGCTGGAAGGCGAAGATGTACGAGTTCCACGATAATATGCTCCAAGAGAATCTCGTTGAGATCGGCGAGAGAGGTATGAGCGGCGGAAACATGGAGGATATCAAAGAGTTTCTAAAGAGGGGAGACTCACTTTTACCCGATGTGGAAGGTGAGGGAGAAGGGCATAGAATGGCTCTGCGGGGAACTTCGCTACGCATATGAGGGAACGGGGGCCGTGTACGTTCACTTCGATATGGATGTCCTCGGCGGTGCGGGGCCTGCACCGGGCGACCTGCTCGGAGAGCTTGCCGAACCAATCGGAATGACGGACTACGAGGTCCTCAGGCTATCTCACGGAATAGGGAAGAGATGTTTCAACGCACTATCCTTCATCTGCATACCTCCGGGTTCCGCAGTCATATATCGCCTCATTCCCTATGTCATCATGTATATGCTTGCTGGGAAGATCATCGCTAAAAAATAATCTGGCGCGACCTATCAAGCCTAACCACATTTTTCATTAAGTTCACTCAGGCTACAAGAGCCCCGACGACATTGCTGTACTGGGTATAGAAACAGAGGTCTGCCAAAAACGCATGTGTTGGGAAGTGGTTTTTCGGAGCCCACTCGCCAACATACAAGGCTGCCGAGTTAACATCAGGCCAGAACTTAACTTTACTCCGTATCAGCCCTCCAGATCCAAACTACCATCGACACTCTTCCAGATCCTAGCGTAGAACCGCAAGAAGTGTCGTTTCATGTTCAGTTTCTACAAGTTGAATAACCTAATCCAGTTAAAGAGAAGGAAACTAACGAAGGGTACACCTCGGTCTAGAGTCTCGTCGAGTACAACATAAGGAAGCTCATGAAGCATCTGATAACGATGATAGCACCGACTAATCATTTCAACCAGATTTACAACGTACGCAGCTATTTCTAGTATATCTGGAGAAGTCAGGGGTCTCAAAATAGGCTATTGTGACAAATCGTCGACATCTTTGTTACGAATTGCCACCCTAACATCCTCGTCCGTGGCGTTCCTATCGATCCCTATCCTCTCGTTGAGGATCTTCAGGTGGTCCATATTGGCGCGGCGCCTCCGGACCCCCGTCAGGTCCTCAGGCCCCGTGACGAGGACGTAGTTCCTGTCGATGATGTCAACGATGACGCAGCGCCTCCCCACCTCCCTCCCCCTGAGCTTGACGCAGACCCTTCCGACCTCGACCGCTGACATCAGATCACCTACGAGAGCAATATTCCTCGACGACCTTTTTAAGGATTCCAGATGCGCCGTCGGCGTCGAAGAGCTCCGTGTTCAGCACCACGTCGTAGATCGACAGGTCGGAGATGTCGATGCCGTAGCACGCCCCGAACCTCCTCCGCTCGATCTCCTCCCTGAGCAGCGTCGCATCCTCGGCTTCCTCGACCGAGAGGCCGTCCCTCGCAGCGATCCGCCTCACCCGGACATCTAGGGGCGCCGTCAGGAAGATCTTGATATCAGCGTCCTCCACCATCCAGCCCGAGAGGGTCGCGTCGATGACCGCCCCACCCCTCCGGGCCTCCCCCCTCGTCCGCTCGTCAACGAGCCTGTCGATCTCGGGATCCCCCTCGGCCAGCCTCGACATCTCCTCTAGGGTGATCTCCCTCTCCTCCGCCATCCGCCTGAACATCTCCCCCGCGGAGACGTATCTGAGGCCGAGCGCCTCAGCGATCCGCATCGCGTAGGTCGTCTTCCCGGTGCCGTGGAGGCCGCTGACGGTGATGACGAGATCCCTACCCGAGGGCTTCCCAGGCGCGGTCACGACGGATTCAACTCTCGTTCGGCTCGATCTCGAACGTGAGGCCGAGGACCCTGGAGATGATGATGTTTGTGGAGAATGAGCAGAAGATGTACCACGACGCGATCGAGAGCGTCCCCTCGGGCGCTATCCACGGCGCGCTGAAGGGCATGAAGGCTATGGTGA
>JGI24025J20009_10002944_pt1 | contig 11854 bp, 12 predicted proteins | sample Cruoilmetagenom3_FD_20009 | JGI IMG/M metagenome (IMG submission 20009)
TGTGCATAACGCAAAAAAACGGGGAAAAAGGCTCTTGGAATCACTGCTTCGACTTTTTCTTACCGATCAGTCTGGAATCCATTAAGAGCCAAAATAATTTGTAACACAAACTAAAGATGAACGTCGAACATCGAACATCGAACGTCCAACGTCGAATGAAAAACGAATATCCGATACCGAACATTCAACTGTACACGCTGAATGAATTTTAACCATCTCCGGGTCTCCCTAAGTTCCTTATAAAGTTCTTTTTCCCCATTCAGCATTCGATGTTGGACGTTCGATGTTCGATGTTCATCTTTTCAGCAGTTCATCTTTTCATCCGGATTATCTCCAGCACCAACTCTGCAGCATCCACCATGTCATCCAGGCTGATATGCTCTGAGGTGGTGTGGACATTCTGCATGCCGATTCCCATAACCACTGTAGCAAGGCCTTTGGCGTTGAAGATGTTGGCATCGCTTCCCCCTCCGGTCATATCCAGTCTGAGGTTCCTTCCAAGCCCCTTTGCCGCTTTCGCAGCAGTGGTAATCAGGGGATGTACTTCAGAGACCGACATCAGGGGATAGTCGTCAATAATCTTTGTCTTGATCAAGGGTAATCCGGGATTTTCCATCAGCTTAAAATCCAGGGCGATTCTGTGAAAAGTCTCAAGGATCTGGTCCTGGACTTCCTTTAATTTTTCTGGATTGTGGCTACGGACCTCGCCTTCCAGTTCCACTTCTTCAGGTACTATATTGGTGGCCTTTCCGCCGTGTATCAATCCGACATTTGCAGTGGTATATTCATCGATACGGCCCAGAGGAATTTCTGCCAAGGCCCTGGCCGCAACCTGTATGGCATTTATCCCCAGCTCGGGATGGAGACCTGCGTGGGCGGCCTTGCCGACAACCCTGACCTTGAAACGAATGGCACAAGGGGCTTGATTTATTAAAACTTCCGGGTCACTTGAATCGAGAGCATATCCAGCCTTGGCCTCAAGCAGAGCAGGGTCCAGTAACTTGGCTCCCAGCAGGCCTATTTCCTCGCATACAGTAAATAGAAATTCAATAGGGCCATGAGAGACCCTGTGCTCTTTTAATAACCTTGCCGTCTCAATAAGTATGGCTATAGCCGCCTTATCATCAGCACCCAGGACTGTGGTACCGTCACTCTGAAAAATACCGTCCTTAAAAATGATCTTGATCCCTCTTCCTGGCTCCACAGTGTCCATATGGGCATTGAAAAAAAGCGGGACCACCTTTTCCGCCCCTGGGATGCGGGCAATGATGTTGCCGCTCTCAGAGCCTGTCTGACCACGTGATTGATCTTCTATTACCTCCGCTCCTATTTCTTCTTTCAGGGTCCTCTTGATCCAGTCTGCAACAGCCCCTTCCTCTCTTGAAGGACTGTCCATCAAGACAAGTTGCCTGAAGGTATCAGCCAGGCGATCGCGATTAATTCTTGAGCGCATCGTGTCCCTCCTTATCTGCCCAAGGCCGGGGACCGATGGCAATATCCAGCACCTCGTCCATGTGACGAACCGGTTTGAAATCGAGCTGTCTGCGGATATTTGCAGGTATATCTTCCAGGTCCATCAGGTTTTGCTCGGGAATTATAACAGTATAGATGCCTGCCCTCAGTGCTGCCAGGGCCTTTTCCTTGATCCCTCCGATAGGAAGAATCCGGCCACGCAAGGTTATCTCCCCGGTCATAACCACATCCTTGTTGACCGGTCTATGGACCAGGGCAGAGACAAGAGCTGTGGTAAGGGTTATGCCCGCGGAAGGCCCGTCCTTGGGTATGGCCCCGGCCGGCACATGGATGTGTATGTCCTTTTCCTCAAAGACATCCGGGTCAATACCAAGCTCTTCGGCCCTGGACCTTGCGTAACTTAAGGCGGCCTGGGCCGACTCCTTCATGACCTCGCCCATAAGTCCTGTCAGAGTGAGTTTCCCTTTACCCTTCATGATGCTGGCCTCAACTCGAAGGATCTCTCCTCCAAAAGGAGTCCATGCAAGCCCTGTTACAACCCCTACCTGGCTCTCTTCCTGTTCCAGATCCATCTCATACTTCGGGATACCAAGACAGTGTTTAATATTGGCGCCAGTGATTTTAAAAGCCCCCTTCTCTCCCTCGGCAATCCGTCTTGCCGTCTTTCTGCAAATTGCGCCGATCTGCCTCTCAAGTTCCCGGAGTCCTGCCTCCTGGGTATAATCTGAAATTATTTTTACAAGCGCGGCATCTGAGATCTTCAGGACCTTTTCCGAAAGCCCGTGTTCCTTGAGCTGTCTGGGGATCAGGTATTTCTTTGCAATGGCCTTTTTCTCTTCGCTGGTATAGCCGGATAGCTGGATCACCTCCAGTCGATCAAAAAGGGCGGAAGGAATAGTGTCAGATGCATTGGCAGTAAGGATAAACATTACTTTTGAAAGATCAAAGGGCAGATCCAGGTAATGATCAGTGAATGTATTGTTCTGCTCAGGGTCGAGGACCTCCAGAAGGGCGGCAGCCGGGTCCCCTCGAAAGTCAGCCCCGATTTTATCCACCTCATCCATCATGAACACAGGATTGTTACTCCCTGCCCTTTTAAGTCCCTGGATGATTCTTCCCGGCAGGGCGCCGATATATGTCCTGCGGTGACCCCGAATCTCCGCCTCATCCCTGACACCACCCAGAGATATCCTGATAAACTTTTTCCCAATGGTTCGAGCTACAGAACGGCCCAGAGAGGTCTTGCCGACCCCTGGTGGACCTATAAAGCACAGAATCGGCCCTTTTGCAGAAGGGTTGAGTTTCCTGACAGCGATGTATTCAACTATGCGCTCCTTAACCTTTTCCAGGTCATAGTGATCCTCATCCAGAATCTTCTGTGCCCTGCGCACGTCCAGTTTGTCCTTTGTGCTCTTTGACCATGGGACCTCAACCAGCCAGTCGACATATGTCCTCACCATAGACGCCTCAGAGGCTTCGGGGTGCATTGACTCAAGTCTCTGGATTTGTTTAAGGGTCTCCTTCTCAGCCTCCTTGGGCATCTTGGCCTTGCGGACCTTTTTTTTCAGCTCTGCCAATTCTTCAGATTTTTCGTCGATTTCGCCTAGCTCACGTCTTATGGCCATCAACTGCTCCCGGAGAAAATATTCTCTCTGGGTCTTGGTCATTTCTCCCTTGGCCTCGGACTGAATTTTGGCCTGCACGGTGGAGACCTCAAGCTCCCTTGCGAGCAAATTATTTACTTCCTTTAAACGCGCCAAGGGATCTGTCATTTCGAGCAACCGCTGTGCCTCAGCGGATTTCAAGTTAAGATTGGATCCCACAATATCCGCCAGCCTGCCTGGTTCCTCAACACCATTTAAAATGGCTCCCATCTCAGGAGTAAAGACACCTTTAAGATTAAACAGTTTTTCTGCCTGATCTCTTACATTTCGAATAAGGGCCTCTACCTCTACGGATATCTCGGCAGGCTCTTCTTCCTTGACAGTCTCTATGCGGACTTTAAAGCAAGGTTTGTCTTGCAGGAATTCCTGAATAGTCCCTTTTACAAGGGCCTGGCCAAGGACTTTGAGACGCCCGTCAGGAAGCTGAAGGGTCCTCATTATCATGGCCACAACGCCGGTCTTATATAATCCATCCTTGGATGGATTCTCTTCTGAGGCGTCCTTCTGTGTAACCAGAAAAATCATCCTGTCAGAGGCCAGGGCCTCGTTTATTGCGGCCACAGAGGCTTCTCTCCCAATAAAAAGGGGAATAATCATTGAAGGAAAGACTATCACGTCCCTTACCGGCATCAGAGGAAGCTCTTCAGGTATTTCTATAGGCTCATGGTCATCTATCTCAAGCAGATTTGTAATAGTATCTTCTATGTCCATTTTGACTTGGTTACTCCCTTTTTATTTATACTTAATTTGAGCGGTTAGCCTTTAGCTATTAGCTATTAGTTTAATGATTATCGGTCTGCCGCCCTGACAAGCAGGATGTTATGCTATTACAAGCTTTCACCCGTTGGGTGTTATTTCTAATTGTAGCTTCTCAATAAGTCCGGGCAAATCATATTTTGCGACCATCCACTGGATTCCCGCCTTCGCGGGAATGACGATTCGGTCTAAGTGCCTGTCATTCCCGCGAAGGCGGGAATCCAGACATCTTACCCTGAGTTATTATGGAGTTACTTTTAATTAACGTAATACCTTGATTTTCCAGAGCTAAACGCTAATGGCTAACAGCTAATCGCTCAATTCAGGTCATAAAATGACACGCTATAAAATGATCCTTAGCAACTTCCGTCCAGAAAGGTCGTTCTGCGCCGCACTTGTCTGTAGCCAGACTGCACCGGGGGAAAAAGGCGCATCCCTTTTGGTATCTATCTTTTTTATAATTATGTGTTAATCCATAATCCCTTTTCTTTGCCTCCACGCTCATCTTTGGAACCGGCACAGAAACAGCACTCAGAAGAAGCGATGTATAAGGATGATGAAAATTTGGTGATTTGGTGATTTGGTGATTTGGTGATTGCAAAAAGGCATTTTTGGGCATCAATTCCATGAGCTGACCTTTGTACATAACAGCTACACGATGGCTTACAAACTGTATCACAGGAAGATCGTGTGAGATAAACAGAAAAGAGAGTTTATGTTTTTCCTGAAGGTCAAGGAGCAGATTTATGATCTGGGCCTGTATAGAGACATCGAGAGCAGATGTCGGCTCATCCGCAACTATCATCTTCGGAGTTGTGGCAAGAGCCCGGGCCAAACCGATACGCTGACGCTGGCCTCCACTGAACTCATGTGGATAGCGGCTCAGGATCTGTTCGTCCAGGCCGACTTCTTGCAAAAGTCCTGACACACGCTCTTTATAATGGTTTTTGTGGCACAGCCTGTGTATTTTCAAAGGTTCACTCAGTATCTTAAAGACCGTTTTCTTGGGATTTAAGGAAGAAAAGGGGTCCTGGAAAACCATCTGTGCCTGACGCCGGAAATTTTGCAGCCTGGTTTTATCAAAAGCAGCAATGTCATATCCGGAGAAGAAAACCTGCCCGCTCGTAGGAGATTCAAGCCCCAATGCTATTTTGGCCAGCGTGGATTTACCACAGCCGCTTTCTCCCACGAGTCCTAAAATCTCACCTTGCTTAACAAATAGATTAACCCTGTCCAAAGCCTTAATCCTGTATGAACCTGAGGCAAAAAAGCTATGCCGTACGGAATAGTCCTTGCTGACGGCCTTGAACTCACAGATCGGATCTTTCATATAGAATAATTATACCGCAAAACTTCCTAAAATGTGATTCTCGGAACCTCACTCCAGAGTCCTTCAAGGTCGTAAAAGTCCCTTATGGGCTCGTAAAACAGGTGTACAATAACGTCTCCATAGTCCATCAATATCCACTTACCCTCCTTTTCCCCTTCAATTCCCCTGCACTTGATCCCCTTCTTGCGAAGGTTCTTGCGCATCTTGTTTGCAATGCCCTGGACATGCCGGGTGGATCGTCCATGGGAGATTATAAAAAAATCAGCAAGGGAAGAAAGACCTCTCATGTCCAGGATTACAACCTGTTCACCCTTGTTTTCCAGGATTTCCGAAACTATTTGTTGAACTGGTTCCTCTAAAGATGGTGAAGGGTCGCCTGTCGACTCAGCATACAAGCTATTTTTTTCCATATATTTCCTGACTTCTTCAGGGACGAGAAAACGCACAGAAAGACCGGATCTTGCCCTGCGCCGTATATCAGTCCCTGATATGGCAAGGTGAGTTACTGAATAAAGGTAGATAGTACCTTTATCATGGGCAATAAAAATGTCCTTTTCCTCTTGGATACTATGTTTTGGAAACGCCCGGGATATGACCTGCTTCAACCCTGAAGAGTCTTCATGATCCCGTCTCATTATTACCAGAGAGCCATGGTCCGTGAGGCTGCCATAGTCTTTCCATGTCTCAATATCGAGAAAAGCGTCATTTCCCAGAATAAAGAAAAATTCCGCCTCATCTTTATGTCTTTCCCCAAGCTCCTTTAACGTGTCAATGGAATAGGACGGCCCGGGACGTTCGTCTTCAATGGCTGTGGTCTTGAAATGGTCGGTAGAAGCCACAGCAAGCTCCACCATGGCAAGACGATGGGCAAAAGACGTAAGGGTTGAGGGCTTCTTATGTGGCGGCAGGGCAGCAGGCATAAACCAGATTTCATCCAGTTCCAGGGCCTCCCTGATCTCCTCAGCCGACCTGAGATGGCCAAAGTGGACAGGATCCAGCGTGCCTCCTAACAGACCTATGCGCACACTATCTCCTTATCTGGCCATCACCAAAGGCTATGAATTTCATGGTAGTGAGTTCCTCAAGCCCCATAGGGCCATAGGCATGCAGCTTGGATGTGCTGATTCCTATCTCTGCTCCAAGGCCTAACTCTCCCCCGTCATTAAAGCGGGTTGAGGCATTGACGATAACCAGAGAGGCATCCACCTCTGACAGAAACCTCCTCGCCCTTGCGTAATCCCTTGTGACTATGGCATCAGTGTGATTCGAGCCATAACGGGCAATATAGTCCATGGCCTCATCCATACCGGCAACCACCTTTACAGCAAGGACCAGGTCCAAAAACTCCTTTCCCCAGTCCTCATCAGTAGCTGCTTTGGCAAAGGGCACCAAACGGCAGGTGCGCTCACACCCCCGAAGTTCCACACCGGCATCCTTGAACGACTCAGCCATTAAGGGCAAAAACTTATCTGCAATATCTCTGTGTACAAGCATACCTTCCATGGCATTACAGACCCCGGGCCTATGCACCTTGGAATTAAAACAGACCTCTTCGGCCATATTCAGGTCGGCCCATTTGTCTACATATACATGACACACGCCCTTGTAGTGCTTCAGCACAGGGATGCGGGAATGCTCGGCCACAAAACGGATAAGGCCTTCACCTCCCCTTGGGATTATGACATCTATTTCCTCTTCCCTCTTCAGAAGCTCTGTGACTGCCGCCCTGTCAGTGGTTGAGACTAACTGCACCGCCTCACCGGGTACTGAAAACTCTTTCAGCACCTCCTGTAGTATGGAGGCCAGGGCCAGGTTGGAACAAAGGGCGTCCGATCCGCCTTTAAGTATTATGGCGTTTCCTGCCTTGAGACACAGACCCGCTGCGTCTATGGTGACATTCGGCCTGGATTCGTAAATCATTCCGATTACACCCAGGGGTATTCGAACCCTGCCCACTGTGAGGCCGTTGGGTCTCTTCCACATCTTTGGAATCTCGCCCACAGGATCTGGAAGGGCCACCACGTCCCGAAGTCCTTCAGTCATGGAATCAATAACCTTGTCCGACAGTCTCAGCCGATCCATAAAGGCAGAAGTAACACCTTTTCCCTTTGCCTTTATAAGGTCTTTTTCGTTCTCTTCCTGCAGCTTTTCCCGGGCCTCTATTATTCGTTCCGCAGTCCTCAACAGAACATCGTTCTTCACAGTAGTCGAGAGCTTTGCTACTTCCCTGGCTGCTTTTTTCGCCTCTATCGCCATTTTTGCTATTAAAGTCTGTGTTTCGCTCATTATAAAATCACCATATTATCCCTGTGTATGACCTCACTCGTTCCTTGATGACCGATTATGTCATATATTTCACCTGTCTGGCAACCACAAATCTTGCGAATGTCCTGAGAATTGTAGTTGCTGAGCCCTACAGCGACCTCTTTTCCCGAACCATCACAACACACCACACAGGCTCCGGCCTCAAAATCGTCCAGAACTCCTCTAATCCCGACAGGCAAAAGGCTCTTACCATTATCCACCATTGCCTTGACTGCTCCCTCGTCGATTTCAAGAGTGCCTTCTCGATCAAGTGCAAATACGATCCAGGGCTTTCGCCCGTGTATCCTTCTCTTACTGGCGCAAAACAGCGTGCCTATGTCTTCTCCTGCAAAGAGCCGCGTCAATATCCGGTCAGTCCTTCCTTTAGCAACCACCATAGGGACACCGCAAGCAGTCACCATTTGGGCTGCCTCCAATTTAGACTTCATACCTCCGCGGCCGGCCCTTCCCAGGTAATCACTGGCAAGATCAGTTATTGATTTATCTACCTTAGAGACCTCTGAAATACGCTGTGCATCAGCCTTCTCTCTTGGATCTCTGTCATAAAGCCCATCCACATCACTCAGGCATATAAGGACCTCTGCCTCCACCAAATTCACAATCAGCACAGATAGGGCGTCATTATCAGTGAACTGAAGCTCCTCTGTGGCCACGGTATCATTTTCATTGATAATCGGGATAATGCCCCACTGTAACAAGGTTCTTAAGGTATTTTTTGCATTAAGATAGCGATACCTTGAAACCAGTCCTTCCCTGGTGAGCAAAATCTGGGCTACGCGAATACCGTGATTTCTAAAGGCATCCTCATAGGCCTGAATGAGACGCCCCTGCCCGACTGCGGCCATTGCCTGTTTCTCAGGAACGGTTTTAGGTGCCTGAAGCTCAAGCAGTTTTCCCATGCCGGCAGCTATGGCCCCGGAGGAAACAATGGTAACCTCCCGATCTTCCGTGCGGAGTGAGGCAACCTGGGCGCAAAGATCGGCTATTACTTGATCATCAAGGCCATTTTCGTCAGTGAGAACAGCGCTTCCCACCTTGATTACAAGCCTGCGTACGGATTGTAAAAACTTACGGCCCTGTACCTGAGACCTGATTTCCATTTATTAAATTGTTCTCCAGCTCCTGCATGTTTATGATAATTGAGGAATTGTGAATTATTCAATCACCAATCATCAATCATCAATTCCTAAATTCACTATCTGATACAAATCCTCCATAAGCGAAGATACTCCAGATCCGGTAAGGGCTGAAATAGTATAGATCTTGTGGCCTTCTTCAGCCAGGATCTCTTTGGCTTCCTCCCTATCGCCCTCATCTGTAATATCTATCTTATTCAAGGCTATTGCCTGGGGCTTTTCAATAAGAGGTGCATGGTATTTTTTTATTTCCTCCCTGATGGTCTGATAGCTGCGCCGGACCGACTCTTTCCCTTGGGAGGCATCCAGAACATACAGCAGCACCTTGGTCCTCTCAATATGCCTTAAGAAATCAAGGCCCATACCGATGCCCTTGTGGGCCCCCTCAATAAGACCCGGTATGTCAGCTACTACCATGGTCCTATCATCAGAAAGTTCTACCACACCCAGATTCGGCACAAGAGTAGTAAAGGGATAATCTGCTATTTTGGGCCTTGCCGCGGATATCCTTGCGAGCAGGGTTGACTTCCCTGAATTGGGAAGCCCTATGAGGCCTACGTCACCAATAAGCTTTAGTTCAAGAAGCAGCCATCGCTCATCCCCGGGCAGGCCAGGCTGAGCATTGCGGGGTGCCTGACGTGTTGAAGACACAAAACGGGCGTTTCCTTTCCCGCCCAGCCCTCCCTTGGCAGCAACCCAGTTTGTTGCCGGATCCGTGAGGTCTGCCAGCACAAAAACGTCCTCAGAATCCTTTACTACAGTACCAGGGGGTACTTCTATTACAATATCTGAACCGCTCTTGCCGTGCTGGTTTTCTCCTTTTCCTGCCCGACCCTTTTCTGCACTGAAGTGACGCTTTCTCCTAAAGGAAAGCAGTGTGTTAAGCCCGGTATTCACCCTGAGGATGACATCTCCCCCGCGGCCTCCGTCCCCGCCATCAGGTCCTCCCTTGGGGATAAAACGTGCCCGCCGAAAGCTTACACACCCGGCCCCTCCATCTCCAGCCTTGATGTATATTTTGGCCTGATCAACAAAGTCCATAAAATCCTGGCTATATAGTAACTTCTCAATAAGTCCGGGCAACAGTCACTGGATAGTCGCAAAATATGATTTGCCCAAACCTATTGAGAAATTACGCTATCTATATCTATATCTATAATAAAATAAATTTCAGTTTGACATTTTTTATAAATGCTGTACTTTTTTAATAAATGTTTAACGTATGAGCCTCTTGCAAAACTCAAGATTTTGTTCGAGGGCAAGGCGCGAGGAGGTAAAAAAGCGCAGTGTACTGGGGGGGTACCTGAGCACTTTTCACCAACGAGCAACGCAGCCATCGGGCAAAAGATGGGTTTTGCAAGAAACTCACGATAACATCAGAGGCTCAATATGCAAACAATGAAAGTTCTTGCCAAAGGCCAGATAGTAATTCCGGCTTCAATTAGAAAAAAATACGATATTTATCCCGGATGTGAAATTCATTTTTTTGAATATGGAAACCTGATTTATCTTATACCTCCTGCCAAAGACCCTGTAACAGAGGCAATGGGCTGCCTTCCTGCAACTCCTTCACTATCAAAAAAATTGCTCAAGGAAAGAAAAAAGGACTTTGCGGAATAATGCCTGATTATCTGTTTGACAGCCATGCACTCCTTGCTTTCTTTCAAAAAGAAAAAGGTGCTGAAGTTGTCGAAAAAATTTTACGTAAGGCATTCACTCAACAAATAGACAGGTTTATTTGTGTAATCAATCTTGGTGAAATCATTTATATTACAAAAAGACAGTTTGGTGAAGGCAAAAAGCTGGAGATATTAGGCAGAGTTTACCAATTGGGCTTCAAGGTCCTGCCGGTTCCGGATACTTTAGTCTTCAAGGCAGCCGAGCTTAAAGCCGAATATGCTATTTCATATGCTGACTGTTTTGCTTTGGCCTGTGCACTCGATCAATCTGCAATCCTGGTAACCGGCGATCCTGAATTTAAAAAAGTGACTACTCCGGTCAATATACACTGGATTCGCTAAGGACACTGAGGACAGAGCTTTGTCGCCCGACAGATCAGATTGCTGAGGTCAGATTTTAGTAAATGGAGGGATCAGGAAGCGGTGCTCTGCATAGGGTAGACGCTGATTCGCTGTCGATTTCGCACTATCTCGAACTTCACGACCCCGTCTGCTTTGGCAAACAAGGTATAATCCCTACCCATGCCCACATTTCGTCCTGGATGAAACTTGGTTCCCAACTGACGGACCAGGATGTTTCCGGCCCTTACGATCTGGCCGCCAAAGCGTTTTACGCCTCTGCGCTGGCCTTTACTGTCGCGGCCATTGCGTGAACTGCCACCGGCCTTTTTGTGTGCCATGATTAAATCTCCTTAGACACTGATCTCTTTAATCTCAAGGGTAGTGAAAGGTTGTCTGTGCCCGCGCTTGACCTTATAGCCCTTACGCCTTTTCTTCTTCATAACAACTACTTTTTTACCACGGCCGTGCTCCAAAATCTGAGCTCGTACTGTGGCAGCTTCCACTACAGGCCTGCCGATTTTGGTTTGGGTATTGTCCACCACCATCAGCACTTCAGGTATCTCGACCTCCGAACCTGCTTCAGCGTCGAGCTTTTCCACCCTGAGTACTTCCCCCGGACAAACCTTATATTGTTTTCCGCCTGTCTTAATAACAGCGTACATGGTTTCCTCCAAGATTAACTAAAAAAACAACGAGATCAGAAATTAACATGAAATCAATAACTGTCAAGGATATTTGACTCTTACTTAATTACTTTGTAACTTCTTAATAACTCAGGGTAAGATGTCTGGATTCCTGCTTTCGCAGGAATGACGGGCATTTACATCCAAACGTCATTCCGGCGAAAGCCGGAATCCAGTGAATAGTCGCAAAATGTAATCTACCCCAACTTATTGAGAAGTTACGTTACTTTTACCAAACTCGTGATGAATATTTTCAGGAATAACAGCTATTGCCGCCTCAATATGGTCACAGAATATGTCACTGATGCCGGGATATAATCCAAGCCCCTCTCCTCCAATTGACACAGTAATCCCTTGGTCCTGGAGTAAGCGTTCACAGGGCACCGCATCTGCTTTGTTGTCGGGCACTTGAAGTACAGGAAGTACGTCTGCGTACCCTCCGCCTCGCATCTGCAGCACCCTGTAA
>JGI24025J20009_10002947_pt1 | contig 11842 bp, 8 predicted proteins | sample Cruoilmetagenom3_FD_20009 | JGI IMG/M metagenome (IMG submission 20009)
TACAGAAAGTTTGTTTGACCAGTTCTCGTAACTCCCTTTTATACTGTCTATGTGTTTAAAAGCTGAAGGATAAAACCTTCAGCTTTTTTTATGTCTTATGACCCCAAATTTGGGGTCATAAATTTATTTTAAATCGGTATTAGACACTATAAAAGGGGCCTAATTTAGTACAAATGGTATCCCCCAATAAATGCTATTCACTGTGTTATCAGCCTCTTAACCACCGCTCAAGTTACCTATATTCAAAGTAGTGCCTTTAATTTATAAAGAAGTTCGTGTGCTTGACGCGGCGATAGATTATCAGGGTCAATGGCACTGAGCTGCTCCTCAACCTCTGATGGCTCAGGCGCAGGTAACTCATTAGCAAATGAAAACGCCTGCTGCTCAGCATTAGGCGCTGTTACACTTTGGTGGTTTTCGAGCAGTTTAAGCTTTTGCTTTGCTTGGGATATCACGGCTTTAGGCACGCCGGCAAGCGCTGCGACCTGTAAGCCAAAGCTTTTACTTGCTGCACCATCAAGCACAGTATGCATAAATGCAATGGTGTCGTTGTGCTCTATGGCATCTAAGTGCACATTCACCAGCCCAGTTTTTTGCTCAGCAAGTTCCGTTAATTCAAAGTAGTGCGTAGCAAATAATGTTTTAGCAGATATTTTTTGTGCCAGATGATCAGCCGTTGCATAAGCAAGTGACAAGCCATCGTAGGTACTGGTGCCTCTGCCTATTTCATCCATTAATACCAAAGATTGCGCAGTTGCATTATTTAAAATTGTGGCAGTTTCGGTCATTTCTACCATGAAAGTAGAGCGACCAGAGGCTAAATCGTCGCTTGCACCAATGCGAGTAAATATACGGTCAATATTACCAATTTTTGCACTATCAGCAGGGACATAACAGCCAATATGCGCCATCAAAACGATAAGTGCTGTTTGGCGCATATAGGTTGATTTACCACCCATGTTTGGACCGGTGATAATCAACATTTTACGCTGGCTATTTAGCTCCACAGGGTTGGCAATAAAAGGTTCTTTCATTACTTGCTCTACCACGGGGTGGCGACCTTGTTTAATACTTATATTGTCATCATCGCATAGCTGGGGTTTAGCATAATTAAGCGTGTGCGCTCGCTCTGCTAAGTTATTCAATACATCTAAATCAGCTAATGCGCCAGCCATCATTTGAAGCTGTTCAATATGCGGGGCTATAAACTCAAATAGCTCTTCATATAATTGTTTTTCAAGCGCAAGAGCTTTTGATTGGCTGCCAAGCACTTTGTCTTCGTGCTCTTTTAATTCAGGTATTATGTAGCGTTCATTATTTTTAAGCGTTTGGCGGCGAATATAATCAGCAGGTACTAAGTGTGAATTTGCACGACTTACCTCGATAAAAAAGCCATGCACCTTGTTATAGCCAATTTTTAATGTGCTGATCCCGGTGCGCTCGCGCTCTCTAAGTTCTAGTTGCTCAAGTATATCGGTAGCGCCTTTACTCAAATTTCGCCATTCATCGAGTTCGCTGTTGTAGCCTGGTGCAATAACGCCCCCATCGCGAATTAGTACTGGTGGGTTATCAATAACAGCACGCTCAAGTAAAGCTTGTAGTTCAGGCAGCTCTGGAGAATGGCGAACAATGCTAGCGATACGCTCATCATTAGCATCGTTTAATAATGCGTGCAGTGGTGCGAGTGCTTGTAGGGCACTGCGCAGTCGGGTTAAATCGCGCGGGCGTGCAGTGCATAAAGCAAGTCGTGCTATTACGCGCTCTATATCACCAATTTCTTTTAATGAATCGTGTAACTCGCCATATAATTGCACATCTAAAATAGCGCTAATGGCATTTAAACGTGAGTTAAGCTCATTTTTATTACGCACAGGTGTATGAATGCGGCGTTTAAGTAAACGCGACCCCATGGCCGTGGCGGTTTTATCAAGTACTTGCGCTAAGGTGTTTTCAAAGCCGCCCGATAAATTAACGGTTAGTTCTAAATTTTTGCGCGTTGCCGCATCTAATATAACTGCGTGCTCGTTATGCTCAAGCGTAATAGCGCGAATGTGAGGGAGCGCAATACGTTGTGTATCTTTTACGTATTGCATTAAACAACCCGCAGCGACCAAAGCAGCATGCGCTTTATCTACACCAAAACCAACTAAATCTTTGGTGCCAAACTGCTCGCACAGTAAGTGTTGCGCGGTGTCTAGGTCAAACTCCCACTCAGGGCGTCGCCGTGCCCCTTTTATATGCTCAATTAAGTGTGTGTTTTCAAAGCTTTCACAGTATAAAAGCTCAGCGGGTGCTAAGCGCTGTAAGGTTGAAGTAAATGCTTCGTCGGTGTTAACTTCAACTACGTTGAAACGCCCTGAATTTATATCAAGGTAGGCAATACCGTATAGCCCTTTTTTATTTTGCCATACGCTAGTGAGTAAGTTATCTTGGCGTTCTTGCAATAGCGCTTCATCTGAAATAGTACCCGGTGTAACGATACGTACGACTTTGCGCTCTACTGGCCCTTTACTGGTTGCAGGATCGCCAACTTGCTCACATATAGCAACCGATTCGCCCATTTGCACTAAACGAGCTAAATAGTTTTCTACTGCATGATAAGGGACACCCGCCATAGGGATAGGATCGCCGCCGGCTTTACCGCGATGCGTTTGCGAAATATCGAGTAGTTGGGCCGCGCGTTTAGCGTCGTCAAAAAAGAGTTCATAAAAATCCCCCATACGATAAAACAATAAAATATCGCGATGCTCTGATTTTATTTTTAGATACTGCTGCATCATAGGGGTTTGTTGTTTTATAGTGTGCGGTGCATAAAGATCAAACGACATGTATTTACCCAAAGGCTGAATATGGAATTACATCAAGAGATTAAAACACTTGCTGCGCAATTGGGCGTTATTTTAACGGATAAACGCTTATGGATCACTACCGCTGAATCATGTACTGGTGGCGGAGTGAGTTATGCGCTTACAGATACGCCAGGTAGCTCAGGTTATTTGGGCCGCGCATTTGTTACTTATAGTAATGAAGCTAAGCATGAACTGCTTAATGTGGCCAATACTACGCTAGAGCAATTTGGTGCGGTGAGTGAGCAAACAGTAAAAGAGATGGCTTTTGGTGCCGCAAGCGTTGCCAAAGCTGATGTTGCCGTGGCAATTTCGGGCATTGCTGGGCCAGGTGGCGCTACGTCCGATAAACCAGTTGGCTTTGTGTGGTTTTGCATACAAATTGCCAATGAACAATTTACGTTTAAGCAAATATTTAACGGCGATAGAGCGCAAGTTAGAATGCAAGCTATTGAATTTGCATTGAAAAGTACGATCGAGAAGATAAAATTATAAATTTCACTTGATACTGTGATTTCATACAGTATACTTGTTCGCATTAGCCGGATTTGGAGAACAGAATGAACGATAATAAACAAAAAGCGCTGGACGCTGCACTATCACAAATTGAGCGTCAATTTGGTAAAGGATCAATTATGAAACTGGGCGATAACAAAGCCCTAAATATTGATGCTGTATCTACAGGCTCACTTGGGATTGATATTGCTTTAGGCATAGGTGGTTTGCCTATGGGGCGTATTGTTGAAGTGTATGGCCCTGAGTCTTCAGGTAAAACAACGCTTACTTTGCAAGTTATCGCGCAGGCTCAAAAAGAAGGCAAAACATGTGCCTTTGTTGATGCTGAGCATGCTCTTGATCCGGTATACGCACAAAAGCTAGGTGTTAACATTGATGAGCTGTTAGTTTCTCAGCCAGATACCGGTGAGCAAGCACTAGAAATTTGTGACATGTTAGTACGTTCAAGTGCTGTAGATGTTGTTATTGTCGATTCTGTTGCAGCGCTTACACCAAAAGCTGAAATTGAAGGCGACATGGGCGACTCGCACATGGGCTTACAAGCACGTTTAATGTCGCAAGCACTACGTAAACTTACAGGTAATATTAAACGCTCAAATACGCTATGTATTTTCATTAACCAAATTCGTATGAAAATTGGTGTAATGTTTGGTAACCCTGAAACGACAACAGGTGGTAATGCACTTAAGTTTTACGCATCAGTGCGTATTGATATTCGTCGTATTGGCTCTGTTAAAGAAGGCGATGAGGTAGTAGGTAACGAAACCCGCGTTAAAGTAGTTAAAAACAAAGTTGCACCACCGTTTAAACAAGCTGAGTTCATCATTATGTATGGTGAAGGTATTTCTAAACAAGGTGAGTTAATTGATTTAGGTGTTAAGCACAAAATTGTTGAAAAAGCAGGTGCTTGGTACAGCTACAACGGCAATAAAGTAGGCCAAGGTAAATCAAACTCTATTAAGTTTTTGAAAGAAAACGTAGAAATTGCAGATGAAATTGAAGGTAAGTTACGTGATATGTTGCTATTAAAAGCAACGGTTGAGCCAGAAGATGGCGAAGACGTATTAGGCGCTGAGTCTGACCTTTAAGTGTAAACGTTCTCTAAGCTTGATTTGACCCGAGCTTTAAAAGGCGCTAACCAGCAGTGGTTAGCGCCTTTTTGTGTTTAAAGCACGCTAAAACTATAACCTACAGGCTTTAATAGATGCAGTTTAAATAGCGCTTAGTCATATTTATAGTGAGGCTGGCTAACAAGTACGCTTTTTAATTGAGGCGCGTAATAAAAGCATGGTATTGCAATTACTTTGCATAAGGTAGGTAGCGCAAGGAGGGGGGATAAGCGCTTTAACTTAAAGGGGCTTAAAACAAAAACGGCACTAAAAAGTGCCGTTTAAATTTAAAAGCCGTACTTTAAAAGAGCGACTTATAGCTGCCAGTTTACCGATAGCGCGTAGTTACGCGGCGCACCGTAATAACCTTGAGCCCAGTATAGGCTGTGTAGGTATTTTTCATCTGTGGTGTTATTAACGTTAAAAGTAACCCCAACGTTTTCTGTAATTTTGTAGTTAGCCATTAAATCAAGAATACCGTAAGCATCTTGGTTCGTGGTTACAAGTGCAGCGCCGGTTGCATCTTCAACTTGTACGCGGCTAACAGAGTCTTGCCAACGATAATTTGCACCAAATGTTAAGCCTTCAACAAATGGTACTTGGTAAGTTGCAGCAAGTTTTAGCTGATTCTCTGGCGTGTAATCTTCAACTAAATCATCACCATCAATACTTAAATTACTAAAGCTGATACTTGCACTTAAATCCTCGGTCACTTTACCACTTAATTCAATTTCAAAACCGTCGCTGGTGATACCATCAGCACCATAATAACGAGTATCGCTTGGTAATGAATCAGGTAATGCAACAGCTAGGTTTTCTTGTTTTGCATCAAAGTAAGCAAAGGTTACAAATACTTGATCGTCTAATAGCTGTGCTTTTAAACCAATTTCGCTACTTTTACCTGTAATTGGCGCCAATTGCTCGGCATTAATATCAAGCTCTTTTTGTGGCACAAAGGTCTCTGTGTAACTTGCATAGGCTGAAAGCGATTCATTAAAGTCATACACAGCCCCCACATACGGGATAACTTCGCTGTCGTTACGTGTTTGTTCAACACCATAAGCAGTGCCGGATGTTTCCCAATCAGTGTAACGTACACCTGCTAATACGCTTAGCGGAGCGCTTAATTTAATGCGAGTAGACATATAAGCTGATTGCTGTTTGTTTTCTATATCACTGCCATTTAAGCCATCAGCAAGGGTTGCTTCAGGTACTACGCCATCCCACGTATCAAGCGAAGGCATTGCTGGGAAGCCGTTGCCCGTGGTGTAATCGTAAAGCGACTGCTCGTTGTAATCCATTTTTGCTTGGCTAACACCAAATGACAGGTCGTGTTCTTGGCCAAATAAATCAAATTTACCGCTGGCGTATAAATCAAATAAATCGTGCTTATCTTCGTAGTCGTAACGGCTTGCGTAACCGGTTAAACCAAGGCCAGTTTCGCTATCTGGTGTGCCATATACGTAAAATAGTTCTGAGTCTTGCTCGTTTTCTATGTGTGCGTAACGCGCTGTTGCAACCCACGTAGCCGATAGGTTTTGCTCAAGTGTTACATATACTTGCTCTGCGCTGTTATCCCAGTAAGACCAATCAGATGCCGTACTTGTAGAGGCGTCGTAGTTTGTTGCTGTGCCATCGGTGTAATAAAGAGGGAGTGCGCCCCAAAGTGGGCTATCGGCATCTTTTTGTTGGTTAACATAGTTGATGCTTAATGTCGTGTCGTCGGTTAGCTTGCCTTCGTAAGCAAGATAAGCAATTGTTTTATCTGTTTCGTAACGATCTAGGTATGACTCCGCTTTTTGCTTGGTAAATACGGCGCGTACAGCGTGGTCGTCGTTAATTGGCGTTGAAACATCTACTTCTAAACGCTTGTTGTTCCATGAACCATACGATGCAGATGCATGCGCTTGAGTTATGTAAGTTGGTTTTTTTAATACCATATTTACGGTTGCAGATGGGTTACCTGCGCCAGTCATAAGGCCGTTTGCACCACGTACAATTTCTACACGGTCGTAAATAGACGTATCTAAAGTGCCCTGAATAGAGCCTGAGCTTTGTGGGATGCCTAAACCATCAACCTGAAAGTTTGTTATTTCAAAACCACGGGCTTTAAAATAAGTACGGTCAGTTTCTATTTGTTCTACAGTTACACCGGGGGTGCTCTCTAGCACTGAGTTAATATCATCTAGTGAAAAATCATCCATTAAAGCGCGAGAAACAACAGAAATACTTTGTGGGGTTTCTTTGATTGTTAGGCCTAATTTTGTAGCAGATTGCGCATCTTCTGTGATGTAGTTTTTATGATGCTGGCCATATACTGCTATTTTTTCTAATGAGTCATCTGTATTTGTTGTAGTTTCTTGTGCAAATGCATGACCAGATAAAACAAGTGAAGTAATAAGGCTTAGCTTAGATAAACGCAAAATTTGTTGGGACGACATGTGTTTTTCCAATAGGTTCAAAAAAGAAGTGCATAACATAATCTAAATGAGAGTGATTTTCAATAGCGTGTTTGTTGTTTGTGCGAAATAATTAGTAGTTATCCGAAATTGTGGGAGTTTAGTGGATTTTAGCAACTAAATAGCCGCTTAGTTTAGCGCTAAGGTAATACTCCTTAATCGCAAAGAGGGGCTATTTCTGTACAAACTTTTATCTGAGCTCTTCCAAATGCTGCTATTTTAGCTTGTTTAATCGCTAACCGTCTTTAATTTACTGAAAATCTCAGACAAAAAAGCACCCTTAAATACCATTACTATCACAGTACTATTAAACCTTTTAAACAAAGTTCAAGATTTATAGCTAAAAAAAAGCGGCCTAAGCCGCTTTATTGTGATCACTATGTTTAATTAAAAATTGTATTTTACAGAAAATTGTAAGCGCTCTAAATCGCCGTCAATACCACTTTCTGTTTCGCGCTCGGCATGTTTAAACTCTGCACCAAATGTTAAACGCTTAACCGGTGAGTATAAAATGTTTGCACTAAAGCTTTGGCTTGATTCAACAGGGTCACCTGATATTGTTAATAGATCGGTGTTGTTGTCAGCACTAAAGAAAGAATATAAGAAAGTTGAGCGCCACTGGCTTGTCCATTTATGCTGATAAGCAACAAAACCAGATGTTGAGTCTATTGCATCTAGTTCATCGCCATTAAGCACTGCACCATGGGCAACATTTAAGCCCACGTAACGGCCAAGGCCTTTACCTTGTGTAAGCATAAATTTAAGATAGTCTTCGCCAAAATTTACACGGCCCGAAGCGCTAATACCAAACGAGGTTTCATCAGCGTCAACATCGCCTACTTTATAAGTAAGTTGGCGAGCAAGTGCTGCAACTACAAAGTTACCCCAATCGGCATTGTGTGTGTAGCGCGCAGTAAAATCAGGAAGTGACGCATCATCTGTTTCTACACGTGCGCCACCTTGAGTGGTAATTGTGCTTTCTGGGTTTTCTAGTGAGAACGACCAAGCACCGGTTGTGTACTTAATTTGCGTTTGGCGAACAAAAACAGTGCCTTCAGCAGGGCCTACAAAATCAAGTGTTTCTGCAAGTGCACCCACGTTTTGAAAGTTTGACCATGTTTGACCAAATAACCAGCCATCGTAAGTTACAAATGCATGGCGAATACGTGGAGCATATGAGTTTGATACGCGCTCGTTACCGCCAGGTGCAGATGCTAAAAAGTCTAACTCAATTTTAGTTTTAACTGTTTTACCGTTATCCATTAACGTTGACGTACCAAAGTTAAAACGTGACTCACGTGCATGCATATCAAATACGGCATCCGAATCATCGTCATCGCCTACTGGCAGTGTGCTTGGTACGTAAAAATCACGGCCTACATTTGAGCCATCAGGAGCGCCTGCAGAGTAATCACTCCACATTGTATCTAGCTTAATGTATCCGCCGTAAGTAAATTCGGTGTTACCTACTTTAGCTGCAGTTGCCGCATAAGCCGTGCTTGTTAAAGCACATAATACAGCACTCGCTGCAAGAGTTTTTAATGGGGTAAATTTCATTGTGGTGTCCTTTAAAGGCTACTTGTTGTTTGTTGCTTTTTAAACGTTCAAATGTATTACTTGCTACAGGTATTACTTACGAATAAAAATTTATTTATCTTGCATCACGCTACGAGTTCGTTAAATAAGTGTTTAACTTGCATGGCTGCATCATTATTTTAATGTCCGAAAACCACTTTTAAATATGTGCAAAATTTACTCAATTACCTATTGGTCTATAAGACGAAGGTTTAAGAGTAATTCAATGGCCACTTACTTATATTTAACATACTGTATTTCTATGTAAAAAAGTCATGAGCGGCGAGATTATAAACCACAAAATGTTAATTAGAAGGGTTGTACAACTAAGGTCTAATACTTAATAAAGTACTGCTGAGTAATCCTTTAATCATGGCAAGTTATTAAAATGGAGACTGAGATGTCACAAAGTATCTATCCTGTTCCTGCACATATTGAAAAAACGACGTTAGTTGATAACGAAAAATATAATACACTCTACAAACAGTCGATTGATGACCCACAAGGGTTTTGGCGTGAACATGGCCAGCGCTTAGATTGGTTTACTCCGTATACTAAAGTAAAAAACACCTCATTTGATAAAGGCCATATCGATATAAAATGGTACGAAGATGGCGTTTTAAATGCCTCTTATAACTGTATTGACCGCCATTTAAAAACCAAAGCCGATAAAGTTGCGCTTATTTGGGAAGGAGACAACCCAAACCAAAGTGAAAACATTACCTACCAACAATTACATGATGAAGTGGCGCGCTTTGCCAATGGTTTAAAAAAACTGGGCGTACAAAAAGGTGACCGAGTTGCTATTTATATGCCGATGACGCCGCAAGCCATTTACGCCATGCAGGCCTGTGCACGTATAGGTGCTATTCACTCGGTTGTATTTGGTGGTTTTTCTCCCTCTGCCATTGCAGATCGAATTAAAGACTCTGGCGCTAAAGTGGTGATCACATCCGATGAAGGCCGCCGAGCTGGTAATTGTGTTCCTTTAAAAGCGAATGTTGATGAAGCCGTAGCACAAGAGTCGGTGACAAGCATTGAACACGTTATTGTACATCAGCTAACCGGTGGCGAAGTTGATTGGAACGAGCACGATATTTGGTGGCATGAGCTTGTAGCCGACCATCCGGCGCAGTGCGAACCGGAGCCAATGAATGCAGAAGATCCACTCTTTATTTTATATACTTCGGGCTCTACCGGCCAACCAAAAGGGGTTGTGCATACTACAGGGGGTTACTTAGTTTACTCATCAATGACCCACGAATACGTATTTGATTTACAAGAGGACGACGTATATTGGTGTAGCGCCGATGTAGGTTGGATCACCGGCCACAGCTATATTGCTTATGGCCCACTGGTTAATGGCTGTACGCAAGTGGTATTTGAAGGTGTGCCTACCTACCCAACCGCAGGGCGCATGGGTGAGGTGATTGATAAGCACGGCGTAACCATTTTATATACTGCACCAACCGCTATTCGAGCGTTAATGGCCAAAGGCGATGAGCCAACCGCGTCATCTAATCGTCAAAGTTTACGCATTTTAGGCTCGGTGGGAGAGCCCATCAACCCTGAAGCATGGACGTGGTATTACGAAAATATTGGTAATGCTAATTGCCCAATCGTAGATACGTGGTGGCAAACCGAAACGGGCCGGCATTATGATCACCCCACTGCCTGGTGCCACCCAAACTAAGCCAGGTTCAGCAACGCATCCGTTTTTTGGTATTGCGCCGGCTCTATTTGATGCAGAGGGTAATACACTAGAAGGTGCCGTTGACGGTAATTTAGTGATATTAGATAGCTGGCCTTCACAAGCGCGTACTGTTTATGGCGACCACGAACGTTTTGAACAAACCTATTTTAGTGCTTACCCCGGTGTTTACTTTACAGGTGACGGCTGTCGTCGTGATGAAGATGGCTATTACTGGATCACAGGGCGTGTTGATGACGTGCTTAATGTATCAGGGCATCGCTTAGGCACCGCTGAAATAGAAAGCGCGCTAGTAGCTCACGAAGCTGTAGCAGAGGCCGCCGTAGTCGGTTATCCGCATGATATTAAAGGCCAAGGTATTTATGTTTACATTACGCCAAATGAGGGCGTTACTGTAAGTGATGAGCTGACAACTCAAGTACGTAATTGGGTACGTAAAGAGCTAAGCCCAATAGCTTCCCCTGATATGATTCAATGGTCGCCAGGCCTACCAAAAACGCGTTCAGGTAAGATTATGCGTCGAATTTTACGTAAAATAGCCGCAAATGAACATCAACAGCTAGGGGATACATCAACACTTGCAGACCCAACCGTGGTAGATGAGCTCATAGAAAACCGATTAAATCGTTAAATGCGCGTTAAAAACTTGATTACAAGTTGATTCTAAACGTAGTATATCGGCTGTCAGTAAGTACCTTATATCTTATTGGCAGCCGAATTTATTAGGAGCGAACCATGAGTCAGTTTTTAATAGCGGATGATCATCCGTTATTTCGCGAGGCACTAAAAGGAGCATTAAGTGCTAAGTTTGACGATTTAGAGGTATTTGAATCATCAGATTTTGACAGCACACTGCAAGTACTTAGCGAACAAGAAGATCTTGATATATTACTGCTAGATTTACACATGCCAGGTAATGGTGATTTATATGGCCTGATCCGCATTCGCGAAGACTACCCAAGCTTACCCATAGCGGTTGTCTCAGGAAGTGAAGACATAAACATAGTGTCTAAGGTAATGGGTTATGGCGCAATGGGCTTTATTCCTAAGTCATCATCTTCAGATGATATTGCTAATGCTATAAACCAAATACTAGAAGGCGATACGTGGCTTCCAAAAGAGTTAAAAAATAAAGTAGCCGAAATAGAAGGAGAAGACAGAGAAATTGCCGCGCAGGTTGCATCGTTAACGCCGCAGCAATATCGTGTATTGCAATACCTTCATGAAGGGTTACTAAATAAGCAAATAGCGTACGAACTACATATTTCTGAGGCAACAGTCAAAGCACACATTACCGCAATTTTTAGAAAACTTGGCGTTTATAACCGTACCCAAGCCGTTCTTATTGCAGCTAAATTACAGCTAGAACCAATAGAGCAAGCTTAAAATATTAAAAGCGCTAGAATTTGTTTATCGTTTAAAAATAAATTTACAGCCGTATGTTTGGTGTTTAGGCAAAGCCATGCCTAGCTAATGAGCTTATTGCCTGTTAATAGGTGATAAGCGCTTACAAATACCAGATATTCGCTGCTCTGGGTGATATGGCAAGACTGAAAAAACTTCAATCCACAAAAGCCAATACACTCAAGCAGCGCTTTTTAAACTTAAAACCTACACGTCATTTAC
>JGI24025J20009_10002948_pt1 | contig 11842 bp, 10 predicted proteins | sample Cruoilmetagenom3_FD_20009 | JGI IMG/M metagenome (IMG submission 20009)
CTGTCCCTACAATCGTTCAAATTCTAACAGTCTGTGGGAGAAATTGTCGATTGCCAAAGGATCTATCCCACTTTTTCAACAGTCTCCCACCTTGCAGGTTTACAAAGGGAGCAAAATCTGATATAATGTTGTGCGTCTTAGAATACAACAACAAGGGGAGGTAAGTTAGATGGCCTATAAGATCACCGAGGAGTGTATCCTCTGCGGGGCCTGTGAGCCGGAATGTCCAAATGAGGCCATTAGCGAAGGCGAGGAGATCTACGGCATAGACCCCAACAAATGCACCCAATGCGTAGGTTGGTACGACGAATCGCAATGTGCCTTGGTCTGCCCGGTCGACGCCTGCGTCCCTGACCCCGATCACGAAGAGTCCCAAGAGGAACTCCTGGCCAAGTTCAGTAAGTTGCATCCGGGCAAGGAACCCAAGGTCTAAACCCTCGCCAAGGTACACCAGCCTGGCGAGGCGAATCGTGTTAAGTTGAGACAGCCCCAAAGGCCAAGGTCGCGGTAGCGGCTTCCTCTGGGGCTTTTCCCTTTAGAAGGGCATGATGACCATAGATCGCCTCCTCGCCATAGATGTGGGGGCTGGGACGCAGGACATCCTCCTCTTCGAGAGCAGCAAACCGATGGAGAACTGCGTCAAACTACTCCTCCCCTCCATGTCCACCATTGTGGCGCAGAAGATCAAAGAGGCCACTACCCAGGGGGAAGATATCTTCCTCATGGGGAACCTCATGGGAGGCGGCCCGAACGTCAGCGCCCTCAAGGCCCACCTCAGGGCAGGCTATTGCGTCTTCGCCACCCCCTTAGCGGCCAAGACCATCCGGGACGACCTCAATGAGGTTAGATCCATGGGGGTGGAGATAGTGGAGGAACCTCCAGATAACGCCACGATCATCGAGACCCGGGACATCGATCTTCGCTCCCTAGAAAGGGCTTTGGCCCTTTTCAACCTGGAACTTCCCACAGAGTACGCCATCGCCGTCCAGGACCACGGCGAACAGCCAGGCATCAGCCAACGGAGGTTCCGCTTCCAACAATGGGAGAGGTTCGTGAAAACTGGAGGCCAACTGGGGAGCCTAGCCTACTGGGAGGTGCCCCCCTATCTCACCCGTATGAAGGCTGTGCAACGGGATGCCTCGGGAGCCCTGATGATGGATACCGGCTCGGCAGCGATATGGGGCGCTCTCTGCGATGAGGTGGTGAGCGCACGACAAGATGAGGGCCTCATCGTGGTCAACGTGGGCAATCAGCACGTCCTCGCCGCCCTGGTGAAAGGAGAGAGGATCTGGGGGCTCTTCGAGCATCATACGGTATTGATGAACAAGGAGAAACTCGCCCGTCATATCGAGCGGCTGCGCCAAGGGGTCCTGACCAACGACGAGATCTATGAAGACCACGGCCACGGGGCTTTCATCCACCCCGATTACAAGGGCCCATTTCGGTTCGTGGCCATCACCGGGCCCAATCGGCGGATGGCCCAAGGGTTGGGCTACATGGCCGTACCCTACGGCGATATGATGCTCACCGGCTGCTTTGGCCTGGTGGCCGCGGCCAAAACAATCGTGTTGAGGGATGACCGCTAATTGCTAGGGAGAGCCTTCTAGGCCCCAATCACTCAATAGGGAGAATTTGATGCCCCACGGCTATCACGGTCGTATCTTGCGCCTCGATCTCGCAAGCGGGGATAAGGTGGTGGAAGAACCGGGAGAGATCTTCTACCGACGCCACTTGGGAGGATGGTCCCTCATAGCCCATTACCTCCTGAGGGAGTTGAAGCCAGATATAGACCCTCTCAGCGAGGAGAACAAATTGATCTTCGCCTGTGGGCCCATCACCGGAGCCCCCATAGCGGGGAGCGGCCGCAACGCCGTAGGGGGTAAATCGCCCCTCACCGGCCTCTTCGGAGAGACGGATGTGGGAGGCTACTGGGGAGCAGAACTCAAGAGGGCCGGATATGATGCCCTAATAGTGGAGGGCCGGGCGAAGAAGCCGGTCTATATCTGGATCCATGACGACCAAGTGGATATCCGAGACGCTTCCCACCTCTGGGGGCAACTCACCGCCCCGGCCCAGGAGGCCATCCAAAGAGAACTGGGCGACCCCCTCATCAGGGTGGCCCAGATCGGGGCAGCGGGGGAGAACCTAGTCCGATTCGCCTGCGTAGTGAACGACCTCCACCATTTCGCGGGCCGTACGGGGATGGGAGCGGTGATGGGCTCCAAGAACCTCCGCGCCATCGCCGTGCGGGGAAGGAAACCACTACCCATCGCCGACCCGGAAGGGCTCCGCGCCATCTCCCGCTGGCTCCTGGAGAACTACATGAACCTGGCGGGGGGGCTTCACGATGATGGCACGGCAGGAGGGGTGGAGTATCTCAACAAGAAAGGGGGGCTCCCCACCCGCAACTTCCAAGCCGGCTCCTTCGAAGCCGCGGAGGCCATCGCCGGCTCCACCATAACCGATACCATCTTGGTAGGAAGAAAAGGCTGTTTCTCCTGTGCCATCCGTTGTAAACGGCGGGTGGCTGCTGAGGAGCCCTACAAGGTCGACCCTATCTATGGGGGGCCCGAATACGAGACCATCGCCGCCTTAGGCTCCAACTGTGGCGTTAGCGACCTGGTGGCCATCGCCAAGGGGAACGAACTCTGTAACGCCTATGGGCTGGACACCATCTCCACGGGGAGCGCCATCGCCTTTGCCATGGAGTGTTATGAGAAGGGGCTTCTGACACACAAGGATGCCGATGGGTTAGAGTTGGCTTTTAGCAACGCTCCAGCCATGATAGAGATGGTGGGGAGGATCGCCCGTCGAGAAGGTCTGGGAGACCTCTTGGCCGAAGGGGTGAAGCGGGCCGCGGAAAGGATGGGTCCAGAAGCCCAAAGGTACGCTCTACAAGTCAAGGGGCAAGAGATCCCCATGCACGAACCCCGTTGGAAGCAGGGTCTAGGAGTGGGCTACGCCCTCTCGCCCACAGGAGCGGATCACTGCCACAATTTGCACGATAGCATCTACACCAAGGAGAACCGAGCCCTGCGGGAGATAAGGGCCTTGGGCATCCTGGAACCCTTGCCCGTCGATGACCTCAGCCCAGCCAAGGTTCGCCTCCTGCTCTATGTAACTAATTGGCAAATCCTCACTAATAGCCTGGGGCTCTGCCTCTTTCTGCCTTACGACTACCACCAAGTGCGAGATCTGGTCAACGCCGTCACCGGCTGGAACACCAGCCTTTGGGAACTCCTCAAGGTGGGGGAGAGAGGCCATGCCCTGGCCAGAGCCTTCAATGTTCGGGAGGGCCTAACTCCGGAGGGCGACCGCCTCCCCCGTCGCTTCTTCGAGCCCCTGGGCGCCGATACCCCGGCCTTGAATGGGGTGGCTATCGAGGAGGAGGGGTTCAAGAAGGCGTTAATCACCTATTATAGAATGGCAGGTTGGGATCCAGCCACTGGCATCCCCGCCCGGGGAAAACTAGAAGAGTTAGACATAGGTTGGGTGGCGGAGGAGTTAGCCCGGTGGGGAAAACTTCCCTGACCAGACATCAAGGCGTCGGCGAGGGGCTCAATTCAAGAGTGGGTGTGGGGGGTGCGCATGATGATCCTTGTAGGCGTTGGCGTGGGTGGAGGGGGTGGCGGCGAAAGAGAGCAGATGTAACTGGTAGCCATGCTGATGGCTACCAAAAGACCTAGGATAACGAAAATCATCTGCCCTGCAGGGCGCTTTTCACGCTTTTTCCGTGCCAACTTTTACTACTCCCAGATCAATTATACTACGACTCTTATCGCGAGACAAATATTGACCTCCCGCCTCCCATGGGATATATGATTAAGTAGAGTGGATTTTGCATATTTAAAAAAGGAGAGGTTGATGAGAGAGAAGGTGGAGAAGGCGTTAGAGGACATCAGGCCTTATCTCCAATTCGATGGAGGAGATATAGAACTCCTAGAGGTCACCAAGGACGGAGTTGTACGGGTTCGGCTGCTGGGAGCCTGCAGCGGCTGCCCCTTCTCCCAATATACCATGCAGATGAGTGTGGAGAAGCGGCTCAAAGAAGAGGTGCCAGGGGTTAAAAAGGTCGAGGCCATACCTTAGAGGCGGGAAAGAGCAAGTGGTGATGACTAAGGAGGAGCGGATTCGGGCTGTCCTTAAAAGGGAGTCTGTGGATCGGGTCCCCATCGCCTTATGGCGCCATTTCCCCAAGGGGTCGAACTGTTCCACTAGATAGGTGGTTACTCCTGGCCGCAACGGCGCTCCTCTTCGGTGGGGTGGCTCTAGAACGGCGAGATCTAGTGGTGTCGGTAACGCTAGCGAACAACGAGGACCGGACAAGGGGCGTTCTACGAAGTACCCAAAAACGGGGAGTCCTACGGGACTAATAAGGTGATAGTAGCATCTTAACCTGCAAAAATCAACGGTTTGCCACCTCTACCCCTTCGAGGGATACGCTATCGCCCACTCCGTTCCCGGCTCCATCATAGACCGACAACCGCTTCCCGCTCACCGGCTCGTACATCCCCGCAAGCAGTCTATACCCTCCTGGTGGCGCATCGGAGGCGATGGAGATATCGTAGCAGTCAGTAATCACTTCACCAATCATCCAGCCGGTAGTAGGAAGAGTTCCCTGCCCAGGAACGCTATCCTGCTGCCCCCGAAGACCCCCCTCCTCGTCCAGGAGATGGATGAAAACGGTATAAGAGGTCTCCATCGTGGACAGGGCCTGCCAATATAAGGTGAGATGTAATGAGCCACCCGATTCCACCTCCGTAGGCTCTAAGTCGTAGCCCAGAAGCCTCACTACCTCCCCCCATCGGAAATCCAAAGGGTGCTCGGTAGGAGGCAGGGTGAAAGATCTCTCTCGCCCTTCCACCTCTATGGTGCCCAGATCGAGGGTAGAGCCTAAAGGGAAGAGCCCATAGAGCCTGGAAAGGGGCTTTTCTCCCTCCAGCACCTGCATGCGCAACCGGTAGCGACCATCGGGCAAATCAGCAGGGAGGAGCAGAGTCTGCCAATCGCGTACCAGTTGGCCTCGCTCCCAAATGGGGCTAGGGTACTCCCCGCCCAAGAGAAGGGCTCTTTCTCCCCACCTGCCCCCTGACTCGTCTTGGAACCAAAGGGAAAGGGAGCACTCTCCAAGGTCGCCCAGGCCCTGCCAGAGGAAAGTGAGCGGAACGGTATCCCCTGGCCTAAACTCGTCTCCCACCAGGCTGTAACCCACTAACCGGAGCCGGTTCCCGAAGTTGGCCCTGGTCACTTTCTCCACCCCTAAGGAAGCCACATCCGGTAAGTCGAACGACTTGGGCAAAACGACCTTGCCCAGTTGGGCCCTCCCTACTTCCTCCCAGGTCTGGGGGCGGTATAACACCACCCCTAAGGAGTATTCTCCCGGGGGCACCCCCACCAGCACGGGCAGGTCATAAGAATCGACGATCGTTTCCCCTGGCCGCCAAGCGCTAGTGGGATAGGCATCATGAACGGGGGCAGAATCAACCTGGCCCGCCAGATGTCCCGCAGAATCCACCAAGCGCAAGGAAACCCGAAACTCCTCCGTTTCCGCCAGGGCCTGCCAATAGAGGTTAACCCGCACCCTCATACGGGAATGAGATTCCTGAATTATAGAGTCGTACCCCAGAAGAAGGAGACCATCCCCGAAAGAGATGTCACTATCTGTTTGAGGGCTAACCCCTATCTTCGCCGGCCTCTCCCGCACCCGAATCAAGGGGCCCAAGGACGAAAGGTGCCACCTCTCTTCCGCCCCAGGGAGGGGGCGGGTAAGATAGATGGGATGGCCGGCAGCCAGTTGCTGCTCCACCACCTCCAGCCGCAAAGATTCCTTATCCGCCGCTACGGTCATTATCTCCGGCCGCAACCCTTCTGTCTCTTGGAAGTAACGCAAAAGCGTCGTCTCCCCCAGGATGCCCACGACGACCGCATCCTCCTCCAGGGGCAAAGATAAGATGTCGACACCATAATCATGGGCTCCCCACTCCTTGCTCAGATTAACGACCTCGTAGTTCCCAGCCCCAAGATAGAGGGGCAAGAGCCCGCTCAAGATAAGAAAGGCTGCATAACCGGATCTACGGATCCTCTTCAAAGACGAAAACCGCTCCCAGAGGGCCACCACCCCTTGCCATAGAAGGGCCAAGCCCCCACCGAGGAAGCAGGCCCAAAGCAAAAATAGGGGTATGAAGAAAACCTCGATGTCCGACACCCGATAGCCAAGAAGGAAAACGAAATTGGCCACTCCCGCCAGGCCCAGGAGGAGCAGGACCTTGGGCCGGCGGAAAAACCAAAATAGACCCCATAGTCCCAGGGCTAAACCTACCAAGGTGAACTGTTGGCGGAAGAGGGTGAAGTAGAAAGCCAGGCCTCGGCTCTCACCGGTCAAAAACACCCCATAACCACCAGCGGTAACCTGCTTGATGAAGCCAGAGAGCGTGTTCACATAGGTACCGTCAAGCGAAGAGGTGTAAACGCCACGTATGGGGATATAGAGATAGAGGAGAAGCGGGGCCAGAAAAAGCGGGGCCAGCCTGGCCCACTCCCTCTTAAGGAGCCCCCTATCTACCCACAGGATGAAAACGGCCATGGCCGGGGCCAAGAGCAGCATGGTGCGGTGATGGGTCAGGCTGAAACCGTAGACCAAAGCCACGGGACGAAGATCGGCTTCCTTGCTCTCCTCTACCGCGTCCTTCCAACGAAGAAGCAAGAACAAAGTGAGGGCCACGAACATGCTATTAAGGGTATAGACCTCGGCGATGATCGCTTGGGACCAAAAGACCGGGGAGAGGGCCAAGACCAGCGCCCCGACAAGGGCAGCCAGCCGAAACTCAAGCGCCAACCTCATCGTCAGGTAGAGCAAAGCCACCGTGAGGGCCGCAAAAAGGGCAGACATGAGGTTCACACGATAGGCTATATCCCCCAAAGGTATAAAGGTGAAGAGTTTGCCCAGAAGCGTATAGAGAGGGTAGCCGGTGGGGTGGGCGATGCCCAGCCTATAGGTGACCAGTTGAAACTCCAGGCTATCGCAGAAGATACAAGCCACCGAGGGGGCCATCGTGCGAAGATAGAGGAGAAAGGCAGTCAGCCCCACCCCACTGGCGAGCAGTGGATCGGCCCTGACTACCATAAAACGCTTGACTCGTTCTGCCATCGAAGCAGCCTTGTTCATGGTTGACATTCTACACGAAGAGCCTGGCTAAGCCAAGGCAAATAGCCAGTTCCGAAACTCCCCCAGGCATCAACTTCAGGCTCAATCGCCGAACCTCAAAGTTTCTCATGCCAACCAATTCTGCGTAGATTTCTAAGATTCTCCGCTTGCAATTTTTGCCATAATGTGGTATAATGCATAGTGAAAGGAGACATAGACATGGCCGAGGAACCAGGCAGACGAAGACTTACAATAGCGAGTAGGATTCATAATGGGCGCGAGGAACGTCGGTCGCTTGAGGATCGGCGCATGAGCTATATCGAGCGAATCGCCACACGAGAGATAGATATCACCAGCATGAAGGACGCTATTGATGTGCTTCGCAGGACACTTGCGCGATTCGAATTGGAAATCGAGATGTATCGCAGCAGGGTTGATAGAATTGATGCTCGACTGGCAGATCTAGAAAGAGCGGAGTTGCGTGAATTCGAAATGGGGGCCGAGAGTGCTCGCTTCGCAGGTATGACAATCGCTGATGCTTCCTATGAGCTTCTTAAGGAAACAGGAGAAGCCATGCATGTAAGACTCATTTGGGAGGCCCTTAGCAGGCGCGGATTGCGCTCGTCTGCGCAACGGCCAACCTTGTCGGTCACAACGGCCCTTCTGCGCGATGAGAGGTTCGAAAGGGTTGCACCGAATACCTATGCCATCGTAGGAACACAACCGAGATTGATAGACGAGAGCTAGGGAGAGGTCAGTCTCCCTAGCTCTCAGTTCCATGCGCGCCCGTGACGGCAATTGGCCTGCCTCCCCGATTTGGGGTCGGGGGTTTACCAGTTCGACTCTGGTCGGGCGCACCTGCCCAGGATATGTGCGTTCGCTCCATCCTAGGCTACTTCTATTATATCACATTTCGTCAAGGCCCGCCGGAGTTGCCTAGCGGCTGGTGCAGGGGTGCATATCCTCCTGGGATAATACTAACGGAAAGGAGGTGAAAGAGCATGGCCAAGACGCGCAAGGGCAAGAAGATCGTCCCTGTGAAGCCGTACAAGAGGAAGACCAATGGCAAAAAGACCAAGGTCAAACGGCATAGGCGATCAACGCCCAACTAGTTCTGATTTCAAATCCCATATGGAATGGAGGTGAGAGGACAATGGCATTCTCCGACGACACGGTTCGACGCGCTTGGCGGAGAGCAGGCGGTTGGTGCGAATGCAGGAGACGCACCCACAACCATCCCTATGTCCGATGCAACAAGAAGTTGGTCTGGGCAAACAGGGGTAGGTCTGGTCGAGGAGCCTGGGAAGCACACCACAAGAGTGCTACAGGCGGTGATGGCCTAGCAAATTGCGAGATACTCTGCTGGGACTGCCACAGCAAGACACTTTAATAGTGGATGTTCCCAACGATAGAGTGTGAGGGCGTCTAGTGGACACTGAGCATCAAGAGGAGTGGGATTGCAAGGTCCTACTCCTTTTGACAAACCTCCCCTTCCCTGCTATAATTAGAACGCCTGTTCGTACCCCTGTTTCGCTCAGGCTCTTGCTTTTCGCCTCTCCTCGTGTTATGCTATAGACGAAGAACAAGCGCTATCCAAAGCCGAGGGCTCCAATAATGCCCATCAACATCATCGACCACGCTCGGGAAAGGATGCTGGAAAGGGGAGCCTCCGAGGATGAGGTGAAAATAACCTTAGAAGAAGGTACCCCCAGCGAAGCGAAGAGCGGGCGCAAAGCGAAGGAGAAGATCCTTGCCTACGATGGCTTCTGGCAAGGCCAAAGGTATCCCCAGAAAAAGGTTAGAGTGATATATGTCGAGGAAGGCGATGAATTGGTCGTGCTAACGGTCTATGTTTATTACGGCCGATGGGAGGACTCGCTATGAAAGTCTCCTATGACTCCAAATACGATATCATATACATAAAGTTCGTAGAAGGCTCAAGAGAGGTTATTACCCGCCATATCGATGAGGATATCGCCCTGGATTTCGATGCCGAGAAAAGACTGGTTGGAATGGAGATACTCTCGGCCTCTAAATACCTGGATTGGGAATCCCTTCTGCCGGTGGTCTATGAGCGCGAGACCGCGTAGAAGAAAAGGCGGGGTCTTAACCCTGCCTCCCTCGTTCCGCCCGCTTGACAACCCCCCTCCCTTCCGCTATACTATCTAACAAAGGGGCTTTTGGGGATGTAGCTCAGTTCGGGAGAGCGCTACAATCGCACTGTAGAGGTCAGGGGTTCGAATCCCCTCATCTCCACCTAGCCTCCCCATTAAGGTAAAGGCAAAGATCAGGAGTAGTAGGCTATCCCTCCCAGAGAGCCGGGGTGGTGGAAACCTGTGCGTTCGCATCCTGAGGATGCTCAGCATCCGAAGGAGCAGATGCGCCGTGGAGGGAGCGCCATAAGGCCGAACTCGCCTGGGAGCCGCAGCGGTGAACCATAGGGGGCATGGCCCAAAGTAGCCGCTGCCGGACGCGACCGTTATCCCGCCAGAGTGGACAGATCGTGGGCCTGTGGCGCAGTTGGGAGCGCGTCTCAATGGCATTGAGAAGGTCAGGGGTTCAAGTCCCCTCAGGTCCACCTGTCAAGCAGGGTGGTACCGCGGAGTGGCCCTTCGTCCCTGAGGCGAAGGGCCAAGTCTATATCCAGCCATTAAAACGGTTGCGGGACAAAGGGGTCTCTGACCAAGAAGGAGGTAGCATGGAAAGCGACCTCAAAAAGACCCTGACCGAAGAGGTGATCCAAAATGGCTGATAAATACATACCCCAAGAGATAGAACCTAAGTGGCAGAAGAGGTGGGCGGAGGACAAACTCTATCACGTCACCGAGGATAGCGAGAAGCCCAAGTTCTATGCCCTGGTGATGTATCCCTACCCTTCCGGTGATCTCCATGTGGGCCACATGAGAAACTATGTCATCGGCGATCTCGTAGCCCGCCACAAGATGATGCAAGGCTACAACGTGATGAACCCCATGGGCTGGGATGCCTTCGGGCTGCCCGCAGAAAACGCAGCCATCGAGCACGGCATCGATCCCAAGGTGTGGACAGAACAGAGCATCGCCAAGATGAAAGAACAACTCTTCAAGATAGGCACTTGCTATGACTGGGCTCGGGAACTAGCCTCTTGCCAGCCGGAGTACTATAGATGGAACCAGTGGTTCTTTCTGAGGCTCTACGAGCGCGGCTTGGCCTATAAAGCCTATGCCCCCGTCAATTGGTGCCCCTCTTGTGGGACCATTCTGGCCAACGAGCAGGTGATTCATGGCCGCTGCTGGCGCTGCGACACCGAGGTCACCAAGAAGGACGTCGAGCAGTGGTTTTTTAAGATCACCGAATATGCCGACGAACTCCTGGAGGACCTACAACAACTGGAGCACTGGCCAGAGCGGGTAAGGGTGATGCAGGAGAACTGGATCGGAAAAAGCGAGGGGGCGGATATCGTCTTCAAGAGCGAGGAAGGGGACGACATCGCCGTCTTCACCACCCGCCCCGACACCCTCTACGGGGCCACTTATATGGTCCTAGCCCCGGAGCACCCTCTGGTAGAGAAACTCACCACCCCAGAGCACAAAAAAGAGGTGAAGGAGTATATCGAATGGGCCCGCCGCCAGACGGAGATCGATAGATTGACCGTGGAGAGGGAGAAAAGGGGGGTCTTCATCGGTGCCTACGCCCGCCACCCCCTCACCGAGGAGCGGCTTCCCATCTATATCGCCGACTATGTGCTTATGACCTACGGCACCGGGGCTATCATGGGCGTCCCGGCGCACGATGAGAGGGATTTCGCCTTCGCCAAGAAATACGACCTCCCCACCCCTGTAGTCATCGCCCCTTACGGCTGGCAAGGAGAAGAGTTGGAGGAACCATACCTTGACCAAGGGATGATGGTCAACTCCGGGCCCTTTAACGGCCTGCCCTCCGAGGAGGGGAAACGGGCGGTCATCGAACTTCTGAAGAGCAAAGGGCAGGGAGAGTTTGCAGTCAGTTACCGGTTGCGCGACTGGCTCATCAGTCGTCAACGCTACTGGGGCACTCCCATCCCCATCATCTATTGCCCACATTGCGGGATAGTGCCCGTGCCGGAGGAGGACCTCCCGGTGCTTTTGCCTGAGGAAGTCGATTTTCAGCCCACAGGCACAGGCAAGTCGCCCCTAGCCACCGTCCCTGAATTCGTCAACACTATTTGCCCACGATGCGAGCGAGGGGCAGAGCGGGAGACGGATACCATGGACACCTTCGTCGATTCCTCTTGGTACTACTTCCGTTACACCGATCCCCAGAATGATCAGGTTCCCTGGCAGAGGGAAAAGTCTGATCACTGGATGCCGGTCGACCAGTACACAGGAGGGATAGAGCACGCCATCCTCCATCTGATGTATTCCCGCTTCTTCACTAAGGTCTTCCGCGATATGGGGCTGACGAGCGTCAGTGAGCCCTTTAGACGCCTTTTCACCCAGGGGATGATCACCAAAGGTGGGGTCGCTATGTCTAAATCCAAAGGCAACGTGGTCCCTGTCGATGTGGCGGTGGACACCTACGGTGCCGATACGGCCCGCGCCTTTATCCTCTTCATAACCCCCCCTGAACTGGACGCCGAGTGGAGTGACCGAGGAGTGGCGGGAGCCTACCGCTTCCTGAACCGGGTCTGGAGCCTGGTGTTAGAAGAGCCACTCGCTCTTCAAGGAGAGGCCACCCCTG
>JGI24025J20009_10002951_pt1 | contig 11838 bp, 9 predicted proteins | sample Cruoilmetagenom3_FD_20009 | JGI IMG/M metagenome (IMG submission 20009)
GTGGACGCCGTCCACCACATCGCCCACGGCCCCATGGATGTCCAGGAGATAGACTGCGACTTCCTCATCTTCTCGGGATACAAGTTCTTCAGCCGCCACGGGAGCTTCATGTACGGGAGGAGATCGCTCCTTGAGGGGCTGAAGCCGTACAAGGTGAAGCCGGCCCCGACGCACGCGCCGGAGAGCTGGGAGTGGGGGACGAGGGACCAGGCCATGTTCGCCGCCATCAGGGGCGTCATAGACCACCACCAATGGCTGGGAGAGGAGGTCGAGGACGAGTTCAAGGGCAGGNTCACCCGATACNCCGGCAGGCGCAGGATTCTGAAGGTGGCGATGGCAGCCATAGAGGAATACGAGAGGGGGATCTCAAGGGCGGTGCTCACGGGCTTCGNGGACACGCCGGGCCTGGCCGATATGCCTCACATAAAGGTCTTCGGCCTCACCGACCCGGAGAGGATTGAGGAGAGGGACCCCACCTTCTCCTTCAAGGTCGATGGAATCCCGGACGGCGAGGTCGTCGAGCGACTCTGGTCCAGGTACGGCATCGCCATGAGGGCCGAGGACTACTACTCGAGGGTTCACGAGGTCTACGAGAGGCCCACCCTGATCAGGGCCAGCTTCGTCGAATACAACACCCTTGAGGAGGCACGGCTGCTGCTGAAGGCCCTGGAAGAAATGAGGACAACGTAACCCCCCATTGGGGGAGTGGTCAATGCCCCTTCATCTCCCTCTCGGGTGGGGCATGGGAAGTGCTATAAATAGAGGAGGAAATTAGTTTCATCGGATAGTGTCAAGCTGGCGTTGCAACGAAGGGGCTTATGCAAGGGGAGTTCTTTTTGGAGATCGTCAGGGCTCAAAGCGCAAGGCGAGATACGCATGTTGCGAGCCGGCTTGGACGGATCTGATGTCACGAGGTATTGAAAGACCTCCGGGGAATGAGACATGAGTGAAAAAAGGCCAATCGTTTACCCGTATATCCCGAACTCCGTGCCCAGGGTAAGGGATCGGATGCTCAGAGAGATCGGGGCGAAGAGCGTGGAGGAGCTCTACGGGGATGTCCCCGAGAGGCTCAGGCTCAGGAAGAAAATGGACCTGCCCGAACCCCTTCTCTCCGAATGCTCCTTGCGAAGGCACGTGGAGGGACTCCTCTCAAGGAACAGGACGTGCGGGGAGTACCTCAGCTTCCTTGGAGCCGGATGCTGGCAGCATTACGTCCCAGCGGTCTGTGATGAGGTGAACCAGCGGGGCGAGTTCCTGACCGCCTATGCTGGCGAGCCCTATGACGACCTCGGGAGGTTCCAGGCGCTTTTCGAGTACGCGAGCATGATGGGCGAGCTCCTGAACATGGATGTCGTGAACGTCCCGACCTACGACGGATTCCAGGCGGCGGCCACCTCCATCTGTATGGCCTCGAGGATCACGGGCCGACACGAGGCATTGGTCTCCAGGACGACCGGCGCCGATGAGCTATCGAAGATCAGGGACTATTGCAGGCCTGAGGTGGAGGTCAAGCTGCTTGACTACGACCGCGAGACGGGGCAACTTGACCTCGACTCCCTCGCGGCCGAGATCTCCTCGGAGACGGCAGCCGTCTACTTCGAGAACCCATCCTACCTCGGCTTCATCGAGGCCCACGGGGGCGAGATCTCCGAGGTGGCCCACGACCACGGCGCGATATGCGTCGTGGGGGTCGATCCGATCTCATTGGGNGTCCTGACCCCCCCGGTCGATTACGGCGCGGATATAGTATGCGGGGACATCCAGNCGCTCGGCATGCACATGCAGTTCGGAGGCGGCAACGCAGGCTTCATCGCCACCCGGGACGAAGAGAAGTACGTGATGGAGTACCCCTCCAGGCTCTTCGGGATAGCGCCGACATCGGTTGAGGGGGAGTACGGGTTCGGGGACGTCGCCTACGAGAGGACCTCCTTCGCCTTGAGGGAGGAGGGGAAGGAGTTCATAGGCACAGCCACCGCCCTGTGGGGCATAACGGCAGGCGTCTACCTGGCGCTCATGGGCCCTCAGGGGATGCGGGAGATCGGGGAGGGGATCATGCAGAGGTCGAGTTACGCGATGTCTCGAATAGCCAAAATAGATGGCGTGAGGTCCCCCCTCTTCGACTCGACCCACTTCAAGGAGTTCGCCGTGAGCTTTGATGGCACCGGCAGGACCGTCGCGGAGATCAACAAGGCACTGCTGGGGCACAGGATATTCGGCGGGAAGGACCTGACGGGGGAGTTCCCGGAGCTGGGGGACAGCGCTCTCTACTGCGTCACGGAGGTCCACACCAAGGGGGACATCGATAGGCTGGCCGACGCCCTGGGGGAGGCGGTGGAATAAGATGGAGGATATCACCGAGAAGCGATACGAGGGCGGAAGGCCGAGGCTGAGGAGGTTCCATCAGGCCAAGTGGGATGAGCCGATCATTTTCGAGCTGAGCGAGGAGGGTGAGAGGGGAATCCTCGTTCCAGAGGCCGAGGACGAGCTGAAAAATGAGGTCGGGGATGTCCTCTCGACGATACCGGAGGGAATGCGGAGGGAAGAGCCGCCCAAGTTGCCAGAGATCTCGCAATCCAGGGTGCTGAGGCACTACGTGAGGCTCTCGCAGGAGACCCTGGGGACGGACCTGAACATCGACGTGGGGCAGGGGACCTGCACCATGAAGTACAACCCGAAGATCAACGAGCAGCTGGCGAGGATGCCCCAGATGGCGGAGATCCATCCGCTGCAGGACGAGGGGACGGTCCAGGGGATACTTGAGGTGATGTACAGGTTCGAGCAGATCCTCAAGGAGATCTCGGGGATGGACAGATTCTCGCTTCAGCCCGGCGCCGGCTCCCAGGCCATATACGCGGCTGCCTCGATCATAAGGGCGTACCACGAGGGTCGGGGGGAGGCAGATCAGAGGGACGAGATCATCACGACGATCTTCTCACACCCCTCGGACGCGGCGTGCGCCAAAACGGTCGGCTTCAAGGTCGTGACCATCTATCCCGATGACGACGGCTATCCCGACCTCGAGGCGTTGAAGGCGGCTGTCTCGGGGCACACGGCGGGGCTGATGATAACGAACCCCGAGGACACGGGGATCTTCAACCCGAGAATCGACGAGTTCGTGAGGGTCGTCCACGAGGCCGGTGGACTGTGCTTCTACGACCAGGCGAACGCGAACGGGATACTGGGGATAACCAGGGCNAGGGAGGCCGGATTNGATCTCTGCCAATTCAACCTACACAAGACCTTCTCACTACACAAGACCTTCTCAGCCCCCCATGGATGCGGCGGGCCGGCGGTAGGCGCCCTCGGAGTCACCAAGGAACTCGAAAAATTCCTGCCGGTCCCCGTCATCTATTTCGATGGGGGCAGGTATCACCTGAACTACGACCTGCCCGAGAGCATCGGAAAGGTGAGGGCGTTCTACGGGGTCGTTCCAGCGGTCCTGAAGGCATACGCTTGGGTGATGAGCCTCGGCGCGGAGGGGCTGAGGGAGGTCGCCGAGATCGCCGTCCTCAACAACAACTATCTCCTCAATAAGGTGCTGGAGATACGGGGGGTGAGCGCGCCGTACGCCAGGGGCAAGCGCCGGATCGAGCAGGTCAGGTACAGCTGGGAGAGGCTGATGGAGGACACCGGGGTCCACTCCGAGGAGATCGGGCTCAGGGCGGCTGACTTCGGCGTCCACTACTGGACGAGCCACCACCCATGGATAGTCCCCGAGCCCTGCACGCTTGAGCCGACCGAATCCTATTCAAAGGCCGACCTGGACGAGTACATCGGGATACTGAGGCACATATCCGAGGAGGCGTACGCGAACCCCGAGCTGGTCAGAACCGCCCCACACAACAGCACCGTTCACAAGACCGAGCACGCGCCATTCGATGACCCGTCGCAATGGGCGATGACATGGAGGGCGTACCGCAGGAAGGCATCCAAACGGACGGAATAGGGGCGATGTACCCCCTCCATCCCATGGATCTCCTGGGCCGCGATTCCGCTGAGCGCCCGGAGGACCAACTCGCCCCTCCTGGACCCAGATCTGTCAATTGACGGTGATCGAGTTGAGGAGGAGATTAGGGCTCATCGTCAATCCGATCGCTGGGATAGGCGGGAGGGTCGGACTCAAGGGGAGCGATGGAGCGGAGGTACAGGAGAGGGCCCTGGAGTTGGGCGCCGTGCCTCAATCGCTAAATCGGGCCGTCCAGGCGCTGGAGAGGGTCGAGCCCATCAAGGACGATGTCGAGATGGTCACGTATCCAGGCGAGATGGGGGAGGACGCGGCCAGGGAATGCGGTTTTGAACCGATCGTCATCGGGTCGATAAGGGAGGGACACACGACGGCGGGGGATACCATGGATGCGGCGAGGGATATGCTGCGCATGGGCGTGGATCTCCTCCTCTTCGCGGGCGGGGACGGGACCGCGAGGGATGTGTACAGCGCGATCGGGGATGAGATGCCGGTTCTCGGGATACCGACCGGGGTCAAGATCCACTCGGCCGCCTTCGCCGTGAACCCGGAGAGGGCCGGCGATCTCGCCGTGATGTACCTGAGGGGAAGGGCGCGCGACATGCGGGAGGCTGAGGTGATGGATATAGATGAGGTGGCCCTCAGGCAGGGCATCGTCTCCGCGAGGCTGTACGGCTACCTCAGGATACCGTTCGAGAGGAGGCTGATCCAGGGGCTGAAGACCCCGAGCGGGAGCGGGGACAGGGGAGCCGTGGAGGCGATAGCCCGTCGCATCGCGGAGTGGATGGAGGGGGACTGCCTCTACATCATCGGACCGGGGACCACGACGAGGGCCATCACGTCCAGGCTGGGTCTGAGCAAGACGCTGATCGGCGTCGATGCGGTCCTGAACGGGGAGCTGGCGGGCGCCGATCTCAACGAGGCTCAGCTCCTGGGGCTCCTCGATGGGCGCGATGCCAGGATAATAATCACCCCGATCGGGGGCCAGGGTTACGTGTTCGGCAGGGGGAACCAGCAGATAAGCCCCGAGGTGATAAGACGGGTGGGGAGGGATAAGATAACGGTCGTCGCTGCCCCCGGAAAGATCCACTCGCTGAGGGGACGGCCCCTTTTGGTCGATACCGGCGATGAGGCGGTCGATGAGATGCTCAGCGGCTACGTGAGGGTGGTAACCGGATACAACGACCAGCTCATCTACAGGGTGTCGCACTAGAGCCGACAAGGTGGCCCGAAGAAAGGGATCACGAGGTGGCGGCGCCCTTCGATGGTATCGCAGCGGTGATGGCGTTAACCTTTAATGCCCAGATGAACAACCATCGATCCATGTCAGAGTCCATTGAACGTAAGTCTCGTGGCGGCTTGGAGGGGAAGGTCGCCCTGATCACCGGCGGCGCGTCCGGCATCGGTCGGGCGTCGGCGCTCCTCTTTGCCCGGGAGGGCGCGGCGGTCGCCGTCGTTGACCTGAACGAGGTCAAGGGGCGGTCCGTTGTCAAGACGATCATCGACGAGGGGGGACGAGCCATCTTCTTGAGCTGCGACGTGACCAAGGCGAAGGACTGCAAGTCGGCAGTTCAACGGACGGTCGAGCAGCTCAGCAAACTCGATATCCTCTTCAACAACGCCGGCATCATCCGGCGCAAGTCGGTCGTGGAGACGAGCGAGGAGGAATGGGACAGGGTGATGGCGACCAACGTGAAATCGGTCTTCCTGCTCTCGAAGTACGCCATCCCGATCATGGTCGAGGCGGGCGGCGGCGCGGTCATCAACACCGCATCGGGGTGGGGGCTGGTCGGAGGGGGAAATGCGGCCTCTTACTGCGCCTCGAAGGGAGCCGTCGTGCTGCTGACAAAGGCGATGGCCGTCGACCACGGCCCCCAGAACATCCGCGTCAACTGCATCTGCCCCGGCGATACGGACACGCCCATGCTGCACGGCGAGGCCCGCCAGCTCGGGAGGCGCGAGGAGGAGTTCCTGGCCGAATCGGCTCAGCGTCCGCTGCGGAGGGTTGGGAGGCCGGAGGAGATCGCCCAGGCGGCGCTTTACCTGGCCAGCGACGCGTCGTCGTTCGTCACCGGCACGGCGCTGGTGGTCGACGGCGGCGGCCTCGCGGGATCGGGATGAGGTGGAGGCCATGCGGGGTTTGAGGGGTAAGCGGGTTCTCATCACCGGCGGAGCCGGAGGCATCGGCTCAGCCACGGCGGAACGGTTCCTGGAGGAGGGGAGTCGCGTCGTCGTCCTGGACTGCGACGGGGAGGCGCTCCGCCGCATCGAGGACAGGCTGCCCCAGCTGAGCGGCACCATCAACGCCGACGTGTCGGACCCCGACGCCGTAGCCCGCGCCTTCAGGGAGATGGATGAGATGGTGGGCGGGGTGGACGTGCTGATCAACAACGCGGGGATCAGCATCCGACATGCATTCATGGAGATAACGCCGGAGGAGTGGGGTAAGGTGCTGGATGTCAACCTCAAGGGGATATTCCTCGTCGCCCAGGAGGCCGCCAGGAGGATGCTGGCGGGCGGCGGCGGCGTGATCCTGAACATGGGCTCGACGAACGGGATCATGGGCTATCCGTTCTACGCCGACTACAACGCCTCGAAGGCGGGCGTGATCGAGCTCACCCGCTCGATGGCGCTGGAGCTGGCCCCCAAGGTGCGGGTCAACGCGATCTGCCCCGGCTTCATCCTCACGCCGATGCAGGAGGCGGAGTACACGACTGAGATGCTGCGCGCATTCGAGAGCAAGGTCCCCCTGAAGCGGGTTGGGCGCCCGGACGAGGTCGCCGCCCTCTTCGCCTTCCTCGCCTCGGACGAGGCCTCCTTCATCACAGGACACTACTTCGCGATCGACGGCGGGGAGATCGCGGGCGGGCTGGCGAGCCGGTAGCTGGACGGTGGAAGGTGGGGCGGAGACGGCCCCCCATCTCGCCCCTTCATTTGCTCGTTTCCTCACGTCTCGAAGCCGGCAGCCATGTCCATGTGCGGAGGAGGATGTTGCCTCGGCCTCAGCTTAAGGCGCGTGTTCACCTTTTGTAGACGATTTCCCCGTCGAAGATCGTTATCTCGACCTCGACATCCCTGATTTCATCCTCTGGAATCTCGAAGATGTTCTTCGAGAGGACCACCATGTCCGCCAGCTTGCCCGGCGAGATCGTGCCCCGCATGTCCTCCTGACCGGTGGCGTAGGCTCCTCCAACCGTGTATGCCCTCACGGCCTCCTCGACCGTTATCCTCTCCTCCGGGTACCAGCCCCCAGGGGGGTAATCGGGGCTCCTCTTCCTCGTCACAGCCGTGTAGATGCCCAGGAATGGGTTGAAGGAGACGACCGGTGCGTCGGAGCCGAAGGCGAGGACCGCCCCCGTGTCCAGCAGGGTGCGGAAGGGATAGGCCCATCGCGCCCTCCTCCCGACGAAGCGGTCCGCCACATCCATGTCGAGGGCTATGTGTATCGGCTGCATCGAGGCTATCACGCCGAGCCTCCCGAACCTCCCCACGTCCTCCTCCGTCAGGTGCTGGGCGTGCTCCACCCTGTACCGGACGCTGCCGACCGCCCCCACCCTCCTCTTGTTCTCCTCGAAGACATCGAGGATGACCCTGTTCGCCCTGTCGCCTATGCAGTGGACCGCGACGCCGATCCCGTGGGAGGTCGCCCTGTAGACCAGCTCGGCCAGCTCCTCCTCCGTCAGCCTCAGTATCCCCCTGTTTTCGGGTCGTCCTCATACCCCTCCAGCATCACCGCCGTCTGAGGGCCCAGGGCACCATCCGCGAAGAGCTTCAACGCCACGATCCTCAGCATGTCGTTGCCGAGGCCCGACTGGACACCGAACTTGATCGCGGCGTCGAGGTTCTCCACCGGGAACATCATCGATATCCTCAGCCCGAGCCCCCCCTCGTTGAGGAGGTTCTGGAAGACCATGAACGGAACCGTCCCCTCTGAGTCGGAGACGGCGGTTATGCCCATCCCCTGGAAGTCCCTGATCGCCTCCAGGGTCGCCTCCGTGATCTCCTCTATCTCGGGCTCGGGGAGGATCTCGGTCATCAGCGCCTGGGCCTTCTCCTTCAGTATCCCCGTCGGCTCCCCGGTCTCCGGGTCCCTCTCGATCTCCCCTCCATGCGGCTGGGGCGTATCCCTCGTTATCCCCGCCAGCCTGAGCGCGGCGGAGTTCACCCACGTCACGTGGCCGCCCTTGCTGTTCAGGGCGACGGGGTTGTCCCTCGCGACCCTGTCGAGGTCCCCCTTGCTCGGGAAGCCCCCGCCCTCCCAGAGGTTCTTGTTCCATCCCCTCCCAATCACCCCTCCTGGCCCTCGCTGCCCTCTCCCCCACCCTCTTGAGGGCCTCCTCGAGCGTGGCCGCCCCGTCGAGGTCGACGCGCCTGGCGACAAGGGCGTAGGAGGTGAAGTGAACGTGGGCATCGGTCATGCCGGGTATCACCGTCCTCCCCTTCAGGTCCACCACATCGGTCTCGGGACCGGCCAGCCCCCTTACGTCGGCGGTGCTGCCCACCGATATTATCCTGTTCCCGTGGACCGCGACGGCCTCAACCACAGGGTTCTCCTCGTCCATCGTGTGGATGTCCCCGTTGAGGAATATGATCGTTGGCTCCATCTACCTCTCACCTGAGATTTGATCTACTATGGGGTATGGACCTCCGCATTTTTAAGTTCACGCGCGGTCGGCCAGCTCTCACCAGGTCCTGAAGAACGGGGAGAGCCGGGCGCTCAAAGCCGTGGGACAGGAGCGAAGCCCAACCTGTGGCAGCCAGTTCGATCCCAAACATGTCTTCGCCATCGAAGGCGAATAGCTCACACCGTCGCGCGGGGGTCGGATCAGCCTGAGAGCATTTGAAAATATTTATCTACCCCCTCTGGTCTTCGTGGATGAACCGCGTTGTGATCGATGTTGGGGGGGATCGAAGGCGGCCTGCCGAGGAGCTTCTACGTCGTCTCCGTGGCGGCGTTCCTGTTTCAGCTGACGAATTACGTGATCCAGCCGATATTCACGCTCTACATCCTCGACCTCGGCGCCTCAATGCTCCAGGTTGGTCTCATCCTCTCCATCCAGTCCATCCTGGCTATAGCCTCGAAGGTGCCGCTCGCCCTCGTGGCCGAGAAGATCGGGGAGGGCAGGATGCTCTGCGTCACCTTCATCGTCCAGGCCACGGCGCCCATCCTCTATTTCCTCGCCCCAAGCCCCGCATGGCTCTACCTGATACCCCTCTACCAGATCGTGGCCACGGGCTCGTTCAACCAGCTCGCCATGTCAATGGTATCGAACATGGCCCCCACGACCGGGCAGGGGGAGGCCCTCGGGCGCTACATGACCTTCTTCTCGATGGGGATGTTCATAGGGCCCATCATCACCAGCGCCCTCATCGCCCAGATCAGCTACCGCCAGCTCTTCCTGGTTGCGGCAATATTCCCCGTGATCGGAGGGGGGGTGTTCATCCGACACGCGACCGACATGGGGAACAGGGGGCCGGCGCCCGATCCGGGACGACAGCCGAGATCGAACATGTTCGGCTCGCTGAAGGCGGTTCTACGCGAGAGGAACGTCGTCATCCTATCCGTCATCAGGACCGCCTACTCCATGTCCAACACCATATTCAACGCGCTCTTCGCCGTCTACGCGGTGGAGCGGCTCGGATTGAGCCCCTCCCTGGTGGCGCTCCTCTTCTCCGTTCTCGGGTTAGCCAACGCCCTCATCAAGCTGCCCGCGGGGAGGATCTCGGATAGGGTGGGGACGAAACCCCTCCTCCTCGTCACCTTCGGGATGATCATCGTTGACTACGTTGCCATAGCCTACGCGAGGAGCGTCCTCCTCCTCGCCATCTCCCTCGTGGTCTTCGGCGTATGCTGGGGGACGCGGGCGGTGACGGAGTGGTCGTTCCTCGCCAGCACCGTATCGCCGGAGACGAAGACCCTNGCCATCTCCTACCTATCGATATTCTGGGGCATAGGATCGACCGTGGGNGGCATGATCGCGGGGNTNTCAGCCGGGGTCCTCCCCTTCTCTGAGATATTCCTGATAGCGGCGCTCATCAACGTCCCCGCCATACCCGCGATCTGCGCCATGAGGGAGATTAAGAGGGCTAGGTAGCGCGCTTCAGCATCCGGTAGCCGTCATCTGGGTCGATGGAAGACGACGCGGTCGCCGACGCGCATCGGGGGTGCCTTGAGGCTCCCCGCCCTAACCAGCACGTTCATGTGGTTGGGCATGTGGGTAAGGTCAAAACCGGCTACCTCGCCCAGAGCCTTCCCGGCCAAGGTCACCTCGTCGCCGACGACGGCGATCCCGCCGCGCTCGATCTCGAAGAAGGCGATGGCCGAGACCCTGTCGGCGCCTCCGCCGGGCGCGGCCCCCTCCTCGTCGGTCACCATCAGCTCGTGGATCTCGTTGAGTAACATCGCCCTGCTCCGCGCCTCGATGAGCCTGAGGCCCCGCTCCTCGAATGTGATGTGGAGGAGGGCCACGACCTCGCCCACGACGGGACGCCTTTCGCCGTAGACCTCGGGGGTTATCAGCCCCGGGTCGTAGGGGGTCTCGCCCATCGCATCATCCGGCTATGGCTTGACCCAGACGCCCTTCCGCTCCTCGGGCTCCTTCGAATCGATGTCCATGTGGTAGTGGATGGACTCGCGGCTCGTGGAGGCGGACATGGTGTCCCCGTCCCTGTCTAGGGCGAGGCAGTTCATCCCGCCGGTCTCCTTGAGCGCGTGGATGTCCCTCATCGCCTGCGCGCAGGCGTCTCGGATGCCCATCCCATGCTCCATGTAGCTGATGACCGTGCGGGCTGTCGAGAGCCTGATGGCGAGCTCGCCGCGGCCTGTGCACGCCGCCGCCCCGAAACGGTTATCGCAGTAGTTGCCCGCCCCTATGATGGGGGAGTCGCCGACGCGGCCGGGGAGCTTGAGGGCCGTGCCGCTGGTGGAGACGCCGGAGCAGATGTCGCCGCTCCCGTCGAGCGCCATCACGTTCACCGTCCCGTGGTGCTCCTCCGCCAGCCTATCGTACCACTCCCTGAGCCCGTAGTTCCTGATGTACCCCGTGAAGTAGGCCTTATGTCGGGCAAAGTCCTCGCCGAGCTCCTCGATCGAGTCCTCGACGAACGCCTTGTAGACGGCGCGGCTCCGATCCGTCAGGAGCTCGCACGGCTCGAACCCCATCGCCTTCGCGAACAGCGCCGCCCCCGGGCCGACGAGGAGGACGTGGGGTGACTCCTCCAGCACCTTGCGCGCTATGGAGATGGGGTGGAGGTAGCCCTCAACCGCGGCGACGGCCCCCGCCCTCAGGGTCCTCCCGTCCATGATGGAGGCGTCGAGCTGGGGGACGCCGAGGAGGTTGGGGATACCGCTGAGCCCGACGCTCGTGTCGAGGGGATTCGCCTCCACTGCCCTCAGGGTCGCCTCGACCGCGTCCATCGCCGAGCCGCCCTCTTTCAGGATTTTTGCTCCTATCGCGAGCATATCCCTCGCGTTTCTGGTCCCGATTATGAAGGGTTTTACCATTAGACCACCGACATCTTACCCACTCCGTCGAGGAGATATATAAAATTCAGCCATCCTGCCTCCGGCAGCGGATATCGACATCCCTCCGTTGATCAGAGCGGGAGAGGCGCTCGGGGGGATATCGGGGGCCCCCGGTCCTCTGAGGCATCTCGGGTGGGCTCACGTGATCGACCTCCCCCTTTCGTGGCGCCGTCGGGATAATTGAGATGGAGTCTGTATGTTGGGACTGTAGGTTTGATACGTTCCCTCCCTTCATAATCCCTTTATTAGTTTCTGCGGGAGTGCTAGTCAGCCTCCAGAGGTCTAGGGTCAATTATGTCGCGTCGGAAGATCGTGTCGGAGCCCCAGACGGCGCTGCTGCTCATCTGCA
>JGI24025J20009_10002952_pt1 | contig 11836 bp, 9 predicted proteins | sample Cruoilmetagenom3_FD_20009 | JGI IMG/M metagenome (IMG submission 20009)
TCGAAGATATTCAAAGAAGATGGCAGTTATCGCTGGAAAGATTTTGCGGAGTTTTTGCAGACTTACGAAGCTGCCTGCACGGTTTTGCAGACTCCCGACGACTTCCGGCGACTGACCGAGGCTGTTCTGGACGAGAGCGCCGCGAATGGTGTGATCTATGCCGAGATGTTTCTGTCACCCGATTTTTGCGGTGGTGGTGATCTGGAGGCGTGGAAAGAATATCTGGCCGCGATGACCGAGGGTGCGATTAACAGCAAGGCCAAACACGGGGTGGAGACGCGGTTTATTTCGACGTGCATCCGCCATTTTGGGCCTGAAAAGGCAAAGCACACAGCTGAAATTACGGCGGCCACCGCGGGTGGTTTGTTGACCGGTTACGGTATGGGCGGCGAGGAGCGGCACCTGAAGGCGGTGGATTTTGCGCCTTCGTTCGAGATTGCGGCTGCCGCCGGTTTGGGCTTGACCAGCCATGCCAGCGAGATTTGCGGGGCGGACAGTGCGCGCGAAACGCTTGATTCCATCAATGTGACGCGGATCGGTCACGGTGTTCGCTCGATCGAGGACCCTGAACTGGTGCGGCGTTTGGCCGACGAACAAATTGTGCTGGAGGTCAATCCAGGCTCCAATATTGCGCTGAATGTATTCCCTAGCTGGGCGGACCATCCGATCGATGCGCTGCGCAAGGCCGGCGTGCCGGTTACGGTTTCAACGGATGACCCGCCGTATTTTTATACGGACATGACGCGCGAATATACTATGCTGCACGAGACCTTTGGCTGGGACGTTAGTGATTTTAACGAAACAAATCGCACAGCGATGAACGCAGCCTTTTGCGACGATGAAACGCGGCAGCGCTTGCTGGCGCAATTTGAATAGGGAACCGGGAAAATGATGAACGACCACTTAACAATCGTTAAACATCCGCTAATTCAGCACAAACTTTCAATGATGCGCGATAAGGATACGCCGAGCGGCCTTTTTCGCCAGTTGTTGCGCGAAATCAGCCAGCTACTCGCCTATGAAATCACGACCGAGCTGCCGATGACGACCAAGCGGATTGAAACGCCGATGGTCGAAATGGATGCGCCCGTTTTGGAGGGGCGAAAACTTGCGTTGATCTCGATTCTTCGGGCTGGCAACGGCTTGCTGGACGGGGTTCTGGAGTTGATCCCCTCGGCCCGTGTCGGGTTTATCGGGCTTTACCGCGACGAAGAAACCCTGAAGCCGGTGCAGTATTATTTTAAGGTGCCCAGCCATTTGGACGAACGCGTGGTTATCGCCGTGGACCCGATGCTGGCGACAGGAAACTCGTCGGTCGCGGCGATTGATTTGTTGAAGGAAGCAGGGGCGAAGAACATTCGTTTCCTCTGCCTTCTTGCGGCCCCCGAAGGTGTTGCGCGCATGAAAGAGGCGCATCCGGATGTGCCGATTGTAACGGCTGCGCTGGATGAGCGCCTGAACGAGCTTGGCTACATTGTGCCGGGTCTTGGTGATGCTGGTGATCGGATGTTTGGTACCAAATAGATGTTAACACATCGCTTCTAATCTGAGGCGCGCGATTTGGTGAACCTGATCGAGCGCCTCGCGAAACTCCGTCGCGCGGTCGTTGTTTACGCGTGCGCGGAAGTTATCCAAAATCTCGACACGGTGGCGGCCCTTGACGGCCAGAATATACGGAAAGCCGAACTTGGTTTTGTAGTCGTCGTTCAGTTGCGTGAACTCGGCAAATTCGTCGGGTGTGCATTCATCCAGCCCTGCACCGGCCTGTTCCGATGTGCTTTCTTCCGTCAGTGCACCGGATTGCGCGAGCTTACCTGCCAAGTCCGGGTGAGCACGTAGTAACACAAGTTGCGGGGCTTCGCCTGCGCCCTCGATGATGGTGCGAAGCTGGGACCAGAGCGTATCTACTTCGTTTGAATCTGTCGCCAGCCCGTCATCAAAGACTTGCTCGGCAACCCATGCGGAATGTTCATAGACGCCACCAAATGCGCTAATAAATGCGGCTTTATCGAGTTTGCGGGGGTCGGTAAGAAAATACATGTCGAGACTCCGTTTCTGATGTTCAGACATAAAGAAGCCGCCCTCTCATGGAAAGGNCGGCGTCCAATTTTAACCCGAAGTTATACTTCTTCAGGCAGGATCAGGTTTAGCACAATCGCGATTACCGCTGTTGGCAACAAGCCCGAAACCAGAAGTGTGTTCAGGGTGCCGGTGACGTGCTGAACGGCTGTTGGAACCTGGCTAAGNCCAAGGCCGACCGANAGCGACACCGCCATGATAACCATGTTGCGACGGTTCATTTCGACCTCGGACAGCATGTTCAGGCCTGAGGATATGATCATACCGAACATCACGATCACACCACCACCAAGTACCGGCAACGGCATGGAGGAAACGAGTGCGCCTATCTTCGGGATTAAGCCGCAAGCGATCAAAATCAACGCCGAGATAGTCACAACGTGGCGGCTCATGACGCCTGTCATGGCGACTATACCTGCGTTTTGCGAGAACGATGTGTTTGGCAAACCACCAAACAAACCGGCAACTGCGGAACCCAGACCGTCGGCGTATGTTGCGCCGCTGATTTCGTCATCCGTAGCTTCACGGCCCGCACCACCTTTGGTGGTTGCGTTGGTGTCACCCACAGTTTCAATCGCTGAAACGATGGAGATCAGGACAACGGCGACAACTGCGCCAATGTTGAATTCAAAACCGTATGGCATCAGCTTCGGGATGGAGACCCAACCGGCTTTGCCGACGTTGCCGAAGCTGACGAGGTCTGTGAATATCCATGCCACCAAGTAACCGGCAATCAGGCCGATCAGGATAGCAGCAGCAGACATAGTGCCTTTGGTCCAGAATTTAACCACCAATGCAACGACGACAACCGTCAGGGCTGGACCCCAATGCGACAGCGAGCCAAAGCTTTCAGCTTCCATCTGGAACTTCGCAGCGCCACCGGCAGCGTATTTAATACCAACAGCAACGAGGTTGAGACCAATGGTCAAGATCACGAGACCAGTTACGAGTGGCGGGAACAGGAACCGGATTTTTCCGATAACCGTACCGAGCGAGAAATGGAACAACCCGCCAATAATGATAGCGCCCAACATGGCCGCCATGCCATCGTTGGCGGCGATAATTACCAGTACCGACACAAACGCAAAGCTGGTGCCTTGCATAATTGGCAAACGCGCGCCGATTGGGCCCATGCCTACAGTCTGGAATAGCGTTGCGATACCGGCAAACAGCATGGCCATTTGTACGAGATATGTCATGTCGGCCCCACCGAAGGCGAAACCCGCCGCGCCTGCGACAATGATCGAAGGGGTGACGTTGGAGGCGAACATTGCCAACACGTGCTGGATACCGAGCGGTATCGCTTGTCCCAGTGGGGGGGTGGTATTCGGGTCGCTATACGTCCCGTTTGTTGTGTCACTCATTTCAAACTCTCCTGTCCAGTTCTGAAGTACGATCTTGCGTCGTGCTTGGTAAAAGCCGCGGAAGTAGGCGGTTAATCGGCGAACTTTCGCCTAAAACTACGAGTTTGTATGTAAGCAAATATGTGTAGGTGTTTCAATATTTACGGAAGTGATAGGGGTATTTGGTAGTTATGGTGCGAATAGCCCCTAATGGTTGCGTGCGAGTCTGCAAACTCGTGTTAACTTCTAACGCCTAACTGACCGAGGTCTGACTTTACGCGTCCTCGATACACTCATCCGGGTACGTCAGTTGATCTGCGACAAGAGTTACCAAGAAGTATTCGTAGAAAAAGGTGGGAATCTCGGGTTTCTGGAGTATAGAGCAATCAACAGTGTGTGGTGCTCCGGTAAATTGGACTCCAGACTGATCAAATATCCGAACGCGTGCAGCGCCAGACTTTTTGCCGGAGGAGATAGCATGACCGAAAATACAATTCGTGAAAGCACCGACGACGCATACGCCCTTAAAACCGATCTGGTTGGCGCGGTTCTGGCTGCAATCGAGGAAGACTCGCAGTTAACCCTGCTACAATTATTCGAAGACCTGCATGAAGCCGATATCGCCGACCTTATCGAGCAAATCGGCGCCGAGCATAGACGGCGGCTCGTGTTGCTTTGGGGCGATCATGTTGACGGCGATGTGCTGTCGGAACTTGAAGAAGGCGTTCGCGACGAAATCATGGAAGCGACGCCGGACGACGTTCTGGCAGAGGCGGTCAAAGACCTTGATACGGATGATGTTGTCTATCTGGTTGAAGATCTGGACACGCCACAGAAAGAAAAGCTTCTGGGGTCGTTGGAAATCGCGGACCGTGTGGCGGTCGAACAGTCGCTGCAATACGAGGAGGACACTGCCGGCCGTCTTATGCAGCGTGAGTTGGTCATGGCACCGAGCCATTGGTCCGTCGGCGATGCGATCGATTTTATGCGTGCTAGCGAAGACTTGCCCGAAGACTTTTACGATGTGATCGTCGTGGATGCATCCCTACACCCGATTGGGACGGTTCCCCTTAGTCGTATAATGGGGGCGCCGCGCGGGGCGGCGTTGCAGTCCTTAATGCACGAGGACTTCCGCGTTATTCCCGTCGATCAGTCGCAAGAAGACGTGGCCTATGCGTTTAACCAGTACCACATGGTTTCTGCGCCTGTGGTTGAGGGAACCGGTCGTCTTGTCGGGGTTATAACCATCGACGATGCCATGGAAATCCTTGAAGATGAGGCCGAGGAAGATATGAATCGTCTCGCTGGCTTGAGCGACGAGGAAGATCTATCCAGCCGCGTGTGGAAAACGACCCGTAGCCGTTTCCCGTGGCTGGGTGTTAATCTGTTTACCTCGATCCTTGCCTCGATCGTAATCGCGCAGTTTGCCGGTACGATCGAAGCGATTGTTGCGTTGGCGGTGCTGATGCCGATCGTAGCATCCATGGGGGGGAACGCCGGAACCCAGACCCTGACCGTTGCTGTGCGCGCCATCGCCACGCGCGACCTTACCCCCGCAAATGCCAGACGGATTGTGCTTCGTGAATTTCTGGTGGGTACTGCCAACGGAATTGTGTTTGCGTTGATAATAGGTGTGATTGGGTTCTTGTGGTACGATAGCGTGATGCTGGGTCTGGTTTTGGGGCTAGCTATGATCGGCAATATGATCGCAGCCGGACTGGCTGGAATTTTGATACCGATTGGCCTCGACAAACTTGGTGCTGATCCTGCGCTCGCCTCCGGTGCGTTTGTGACAACGGTCACGGATATCGTTGGCTTCTTCGCGTTCCTTGGATTAGCGAGCGCGATGTTACTTTAGNAACGGAAACATGGTGGAGTTGACGTCGATACTAACCTGCCCGGAATGTGGACATGCCGAAACCGAAACGATGCCCACCGACGNGTGCCAGTGGTTCTACGAATGTAAGTCTTGCGGCGTGGTGCTTAAGCCCAAGCAGGGCGACTGCTGTGTATATTGCTCTTACGGAACCGTTCCGTGCCCGCCTATTCAGGAAGGTAAGTCCTGCTGTTAGCCCTCGGCAGGTAATTCGAGCGTTCGGGTTTTGCTACCTTTTTTGACGCGGACCTTGCTTTCGCTGATAGCCACGATTGTCCAGCCATCAAATTTATCGCCGACACCGACCATCTGGTATTTGCCGCCACTTTTGCGCAGTAACGCACGATAAGCGCCGGCGGTTCCGAATACGCCGATCAGGCTTAGTTCGCGAAGGTTTATCCCGTTGTCGATGGTAGCGGTGTTTGCAACATTGGCGGAAGTCGGCACACTGACTTCGCGAGGGGCGGCGGTGAAGGTCGGCGTTACACGGGTTTGTTCCGCTATCGCGTCGGCCATCGCTTCGACCTTGGCAGCAAAATCGGCGGGGCGATGCAGTGGTGCGAGGGCGCTAGGCACCGCCTGTTTGGACAGGCTGGCAACCAGCGCCGTCAGCTCGATCGATTCTGGCCGGAACACAGGGCGCAAACGCTGTGCATCGGATAGTTTCGGTTCGGGTTCAGTGGCAATTATACCGCTCCCCCCCTCGATTTCGGCGCCTTCACGCAACAGCGGCAGGTTTTGCGGGCGTCCGGTCAACACGTTCGGCGGAAGGTTTTGCAGGGCTGCAATCCGCTCGGCTTCGGCCACCGGATCGACAGGCTCGGGCGCAACCACAACTTCGGGGATCGCACCGACTTCGACGCCATTACGCAGGACCGGTAAAACCGGTGGCCGACCGTCGATAAGGCGTGGCGGAATTAGCTGCAATTGCTCCGGTGTAAGGCCATCAACGACGGTTGTGAACAAAACATCGGCTTCGTCGCCGGTTTCAGGTTCGACCTCAACCGGCGGTTCCGGCTCGGGGGCAGGGGCCGGATCATCGGGCAGTTCGGCGACATCTCGTCCGTCGCGCAGTATCGGCGTTAAATTCGGCAGACCTTCGGTTACGACTGGCGGTAAGGATTGTAGTTCCGCAATGGTCATCGTCGGTGGCGGCGGAGCGGGCGGATTAGGCAGACGGTCCGGCACCGTCGCGCCGCCTCGCAATTCGGGCAGGATCGCGGGGCGGCCGCTAACGATTACCGGCGGCACCAGTTGTAGCGCGCTAGCTTGCGCCAGTAACAACAGGGTGGCATTATTCTCGCGAACCTGCGTTAGGCCGAGGCTTTCGTTATATTTGCGTAACTGCGCCGCTAAGACCACGGTGCTGTCATCACGCGGCAATACGTCGGTTAACCTCGGCGAGCTAACATAAACCGCTTGGGGAAGCTCGGCGTAATACCGCGACATCGCCTCGCCACCTGCGAAATCTGTCGGGCTTTCACCTTCAACCAGCACCGGTGCCCTTGCTGCCATGATCGGGAAACCAACCGTCTCGGGCGCAGGCAGACTGTCTGCCGGAGACACCGCTAAACTCGCCGGAGCACCGGTTTCGGCACCAATAGGATCAAGCGGGGCGGAGGTTTCAGGCAGTTCGGCCATCTCCAGCGAGGAATCCATCGCGGCCTGTTCCACCAGCGCCTCGAACTCCAAAGCTTTGGCATCATGTTCCGGCAACGGACCCGGATCCCCACCACCGGATATGATCGTGGGAGTTTGGTGTGTAGGGTTTTGTGCAATATCCGTCGGGCGGATCGGCGCACGCGGGTCTTCGTCAACGTTGAGAACCCGCTCCTCCACCGCCCCGATTGCTACGGCCGGGTCACGGCTGAAATCAATATTGGTGAACGCCCAGTAACCGCCTGCGAGCACCGCCACGGCGATCGCGCCGATACCCGCGAAAAATCCGATCTTGCCGTAGTCTACTACAATTTTCGGTGGCGCGGCGACAGTGAAGCAAGGTTGGGTGTAAAATCCGCTGATCCGTTCCGAAGATGTAAATCCGTCGCTGCCAAACCCGTAACCGTTGGTAAAACGGTTGGCCTCCTCCAGCACCGAGCGGCGGATTCCTACGATTTTGGAATTGCCGTAGGCATCTTCCTCGCCAAAATGCACAATGTAATCACCGTCGGAAAAATCTGCGGAGTCACGGACGACGGCCTCGGCCTCGGCCTGTCGGTCTTCGGGGGCGGCGGTTAACTTGGCCTCGAGAGACTTGAACTGTTCCGGTGGAATCCAGACCTGATTCTTGAAAAACCGTCCTTGCGAGGCGCGTGCCGCTTGTCGCATCGCCGCCATCTTTTTTGGCAAAAACGGATCGCTCAAAGAGGCAGCCGCAATCTTGCGCCACACGCCGTCGTATGACAGCTCGTGCAGCAGGATTCCATCCGTGGATAGTTCCAGTGCCAGAACGGGTTGCATCAGTGAGATTCTGCCTCTAACCGCGCCTGCGCCGCTTATGCGCAAGATACTTTTAATACTAAACTGTTCTTAAAGACTTTGTTCGGTTTTGTGGAGACGTTTTTCGCGTCCCGCGCAAGCCCTGACAGGACTGCGCGGGATTTAGCTTGTTTTGCCGGCTATTTTACGGCCGCTGTTAGCGCCTGATCAAGATCGCGGATCAAGTCGTCGGCATCCTCGGTTCCGATCGACAGACGCACGACATTCGCCGCTGCTCCTGCCGCTTCCTGCTGTTCCGGTGTCAACTGCCGGTGGGTTGTCGAGGCCGAGTGGATAATCAGGCTGCGCGTATCCCCGAGGTTGGCGACATGGCTGAAAATCTCGACATTGTCGACCAGCTTCACACAGGCTTCGTAGCCGCCCTTGACCGCAAAGGTAAACAACGCCCCTGCGCCTTTAGGGTAAAGGCTTTTGCCACGTTCATAGTATGGCGAGGAAGGCAGGCCGGCGTAGGTCACGAAATCCACACGTGGGTCGTTTTCCAGCCAGGTGGCAACCTTGATCGCATTCTCGATGTGGCGCTGCATCCGCAGGCTTAATGTCTCGATGCCCATCAGGGTGTAGTGCGCGGCCTGCGGGTTGAGGGTCATTCCCAAGTCGCGCAAACCGATCGCGATTCCGTGGAAGGTGAACGCCAATGCGCCGAAGGTTTCATGGAATTTTAAGCCGTGATAGGCGGGCTCCGGCTGCGACAGCGACGGGAATTTGTCAGATGCTGACCAGTCAAAGTTGCCGCTGTCGACGACGACTCCGCCGGTAACTGTGCCATTGCCGGTCAGGTATTTGGTGGCGGAATGCACAACCAGCGTCGCACCTTGCGATATCGGTTGGCATAGGTAGGGCGTTGCCAGCGTATTATCGACGATCAGCGGCACACCCAGCCCTTCGGCCACCGCCGCTACTGCCGGAATGTCGGTTAGATAGCCACCGGGATTCGAGATGCTCTCGCAGAAAATCGCCTTGGTGTTTTCGTCCGAAGCGGCCGCAATCGCATCCACGTCGTCAAAATCTACGAAGGTCGCCGACCAACCGAAACGCTTGATCGTCTGGCTGAACTGCGTGATCGAGCCACCATAAAGCCGCGTCGAAACCACAACATTGTCGCCCGGCCGCATCAGCGGAAACAGTGCCATGATTTGCGCGGCGTGGCCGGATGAACAGGCCACCGCACCTACACCGCCTTCGAGCGTCGCCACCCGTTCCTGTAAAACCGCTACCGTTGGGTTTGTCAGGCGTGAATAGATATACCCTACCTCTTGCAGATTGAACAAAGCCGCAGCATGGTCCGCATCGCGAAAAACATAAGCTGTGGTCTGGTAGATCGGCGTCTGCCGCGCGCCTGTCGCTGGATCGGGTCGGGCACCGGCGTGAATTTGCAGGGTATCAAAACCATAAGGTGTATCGGTCATCGTAGTCTCCATAGGTTTGTTTTAAAATGCGTGTAATGCTGATGCCTGTTCGGCTTGTTTATAATTTCGACGAAATCACACCGGTGTTAAAACCGGCCTTGCGCAACTCCCCAAACAAGCGTTGGTGTTCAATTTTGGGGCAGCGGTTCATGATTACGTCCAGACCGGCAGTCTCTGCAACGGTGGCAGCATCTTCGTTTATCACGCCGATCTGCATCCAGATAGTTTTCAACCCTCGATGTGATAACGCCTTGATCGCTGTATCCACGATCGGCCCAACCTGATCCGAACGCCGGAAAATATCGACCATCTGGATCGGTCCGACATCTTCGGGAATTTCTTCGAGTGACGGATAGATCATTTGCCCAAACAGGGTCTCGCCTGCATGTCCCGGATTGATCGGTACGATCCGGTAGCCTTTCAGGTTCAAATACCGCGCTACAAAAAACGAGGGACGGATTTCTTTCAGAGACACCCCGACCATCGCGATGGTGTTGGTGTGCGTTAGCGTTTCGCGCAGAAACTTGTCGGAAGGATTTTTCATGGCGAAACCATATGCAGGAAGATTACACTACGCCAGACAAAAAAGCGCCCGGTCAAAGCCGGGCGCAGGTTTGGAACGAGGGACAGTGTACAGAAGCGTGCGAGTTCCATTGCCCGCTTCGTTTATTAAGGTAATCTATCGTCGAACGATTTAAAGTGCCTTTCAGACGATTGTGAAGGGCGCGTGATTTTTGGGCCAAAATCCGCCTAATCGGTCGTGAACCCGGCTTTCCAACGGTTCGCCGCATAAAGCGAAACAGCCCCTGCGTTCGAGACGTTCAGTGAACCAAACTCTCCGGCGAACGGGATTTTCGCGACGCGGTGACAGGTCTCTTTGGTTAAATCCCGCAGGCCGGGACCTTCGGAGCCCAAAGCCAGCGCAATTGGAACGTTCGGCAGATCAGCCATGGCTTTTTCAAGCGTCATATCGGCTTCGCCATCCAGACCGATGATGAAGTACCCCATTTCGCGCAGGGCTGCCATGGCTTTAGCCAAATTCCGGATGCGCATATAGGGCTGACGTTCCAGCGCACCCGAGGCGGTTTTGGCAAGCGCGCCGGTTTCCGGCGCAGAGTGGCGCATCGGCGCGATCACCGCGCGGGCACCAAACACCTCGGCCGAGCGCAAGATGGCGCCAACGTTATGCGGGTCGCTGACGCGGTCTAGCAGCAATACCAGCGGGGCCTCGTCACGCGGCGCACAGATTTCGGAAACCGAGCCCCAGTCGAGCGGCTTCACTTCCAGCGCCGCCCCCTGATGCACCGATTGCGGGTCCAGCGGCACGTCGAAACGACGTGCATCGACAACCTCCGGCTCGACGCCGGATTTGTCGATGGCTTCTGCCAACCGGTCCTGTGCGTTTTTCGTAACAACCAAGCGCAGTTTCTCGCGCATCGGGTTTTCCAGAGCATCTCGCACTGCGTGTATCCCGAACAGCCAGACGGTCTCGGCGGCACCCGCTGCGCGGGAGCGTTCTTTCTCGATTATCCAGGCTGGTTTCTTTTTGTTACGAGGGGCCATAATCTTGTCCTGTCTTGCAAGCGCCGAGCTTTGCCACGTCGCCTGCGCATTTGCAAGCTATGGCGTCATAATCGCGGCACGTTCATAGGTAGCGCTATCCGTGGTGCCATCATCATAGGTGATTTCGACGATAACGTTCTCAACACTTCCAAGCGGCAGAACGATGTAGGGCAGGCCATCCTCGCTCTTGATCGCGTTTGGCGTTGCTTCGTCGATATAACAGGTTTCCTGCTCCCAGACCTGATCAGCCACCTCGGAATTCACGCCGTATTTCACTCCGTCCAATCCGCAGCGATAGCTTTCCAGCATGGTGAAATACAACAGGTCGTTGCCTTCATATTCGCGAACCGCAACCCACATCCCTTTGATCATGGTCAGCATCGGCTTCACTTCGGCTGCCGATGTTTGCGCCTGAATGGGTTGAGACGCCATTGTAGCAACACCAATCAGCACCGCTGCTGAAAATTTCTTGAACATAATAATCCCCCTGAAACTTTCGCTCCATGTTTCCACATTTCAAAATAAAACACGAGACATTTACGCATTCTGTTGTTTTCGTGTTGACGGCGACGGACAGGGTCACTATTCAGCCCTTCAGAAGTGATTGGGCGTCAGGCCGCAAGGTGTGGCAGGGGACTGTAACTCCCTCGGGGTGACCCACGCCTGGTTCGATTCCAGGGTCGCCCACCACTTCTAAAAATCCCCATTAGACAGACAGATCGCTTTCACTTAAGTCTGTCGCTATGAGATTTTTGCGCGGAATTCTGTTTTTGGGTGTGCTTAGCTATGGTCTGGCGGCTGCGGCGGCCTACTGGGGGCAGGGCCGGATGCTTTATGCGCCGGACGGTAAGCCTTTAAGCGATTGCGCGCTTCCCGAAGGTGTCGAAGTCTGGAGCGCGGGGATCGAGCAGGGGCTTCTGTCCGACGACAACAATGACAATCTTCTATTGTTTTTCCACGGCAACGCCGGTTCGGCCTGCAACTGGCGGTATCTAGGCGTGAACCATGCGGTGAAACTCGGTTTTGATGTGCTGGTTTTGGAATACCCCGGATACGGCGGGGATGCG